>Ga0180007_10005857_pt1 | contig 12225 bp, 11 predicted proteins | sample MM_PC_MetaG_FD_121122 | JGI IMG/M metagenome (GOLD analysis project Ga0180007, IMG submission 121122) | Groundwater microbial communities from the Aspo Hard Rock Laboratory (HRL) deep subsurface site, Sweden - MM_PC_MetaG | ecosystem: Environmental > Aquatic > Deep subsurface > Groundwater...
CGCTCACCGCATCCGATATAGACAATGATCTGGGCATCCGCCCACTTGGCAAGCTGGTGCTGTATGATCGTCTTACCGCTCCCGAATGGCCCGGGCGCACAGGCCGTGCCTCCCTTGGCAACAGGGAAAAAGGCATCAATGACCCTCTGTCCGGTTATAAGCGGAATATGAGGCGGCATTTTCTCTTTATAAGGCCTTCCCTTCCTGACAGGCCATCGCTGTTTCATAGTAATAGGATGGTCCTTTTTATTTTCATCCGTGATCACGGCTATAATATCATTTACAGTAAACTCTCCCGACTTGATCTCTTTAATATGCCCCTTTATCCCGAAAGGAACCAGTATTTTATGTATTACCAGAACAGTCTCATCTACATGACCCAGGATAGAACCTTCGGAGACTTCTTCCCCTTCCTTTTTGTCTGGTTTAAACTTCCATTTTTTAGAAACATCCAGAGAAAGGACCTTGATCCCCCTGGTAAGGTAGTCACCCGCCGACTCTTTCAACTTTTGCAAAGGCCGTTGAATACCGTCATAAAATGATTCAATGATCCCCGGGCCAAGATCTACTGATAATGGTTCACCGGTCGTGTTCACCGGATCTCCCACACCCAAGCCGCCGGTCTCTTCATAGACCTGAATAGATGCCCTGTCTGCTCTCAATTCCACTACTTCCCCGATCAGCTTCTGTTCACCGACCTCAACAACATCATACATCCTGGCAGAATCCATGTTCTCGGCTATAACCAGCGGTCCGGCCACTTTGATTATCTTTCCTGACTTCATTTATTCCTCCAAATATCTCCTCAGTTTAATGTTCTTTAAAAATATCGATCCCTATGGCTCTTTCTACCAGGTTTTTCAGCTGAAGCCTTCCCGTATCTTTAAAATCAACACCATTGGTGAGAGGCATAATAACCGGCAATCGATCTTTTAAGGATAGCTTTAATGATTCAAGGATCTCAGATACCTCATTATAATACTCTTCTGTAATAAAAACGATCTTATGATCATTAGATAGGAGAGTTCTTATGATCGATCTTCTTTTGTCTTCTTTTTCAAGTTCATCTATAGGATATATAAGAAAACCAATGGCCTTAAACGGCAGGACTTCCTGTAAATTTCCTGCAATTGCAATATCAGACATATGTTTCCCTTAATAATTCTTTTATTTTCTCCTGTTTCAACCTGCGTTTCCGACCCTGGACAACGATCCGCAGGTTCTTATGCTCCATATCCTTTCCCCAAAGGTATCCCATTAAAGGTTCGATCCCGAAACCGGCAACTTTGGACAGTTTCAGGATCTCCAGCAAATAATTATCCTTCTTCAATTCAAACAGATTAAAATTCCCTCTATTCTGCCACTCTTCAATACCCTCTTTAATGACAGCATAATAAGGTTTTACTTTAAATTGCTCAGGGATCTCATCGATCTTTTTATTAAAGACCTCCTTCATATCGATCCATTTTAAAAAGCTGTTCCTGAAAAATACTTTTTCATAATTATTAATATTTCTATTCATTAACTTCATGCGAATTAAATTTTCAATATTTAAAAGATCCAGATAATTTCTATAATAAAATGTGAGAAAACTATTCTGTAATTGACAAAGTTCTTTATAAAAGAGCTCACAATACAACTGGTCCAGGTAATGTTCTGTCCAGACACCATCCTGGTCAGACAGGATCTTTTTAAAGCTCTCCGTTATAAGCTCTTTACGATCCGGATCGATCATGTCGACCTTTCCTTTTTCAATGATCCGGATAATATCATCTTCCCCAAAATTTCCTGCTGCAAATTTTAAGGAATAGCCATTATCCTGACCGGACTTTTTCAGGATCCTCTTCTTTAAATAGTTCTTAATATTCCAGATGTCGTTCTTTAAAAAGATCAGTCGTGTTATATTTTGATATTCTCTGACTGGTTTCAAAAATCCTGAGATCGTATTATAATTTTTGACCTGGTCATTTATAATATCCTCTCCGATATTAAATGAATAACGGTGCTCACTGAGGATCTTTTCCAGCTGCCCGTCATTCATATCAATGAATCTTTCAAACTCCCCTTTAGGAAGCATCAGAATCTCCAATGCCCTCACACGTCCCACAGCATATGATAACCGTACATCATTTGAAAAAACAACCTTATGGAACAACTTTTACTCCTTGAAAAACTTATTCACGATCTCTGATTCACTCTTTTCACGCAGCTCTCTGAGCATGGATTCCAAAGAGCTGTTAAACTGGATCTTATCAGATTTCAGGATAAATCCTGCTTTAATAGGTGCCGTCTCTTTAGATAATTTAAGAGATCCTTCCTGATGAAGTTTATCCTTTAATTTTTTATTGATCATATCAATAAAATCCCCGGTGATCCTCTCTTTATCATTTTTTGAAATAATGACCACTTCGGATCCTGTCTGAATATAATCCATGATCTTGTTTTCGATAAACTTCTGGTAATCTTCTTTCGGCATGGAACTGATCTTCTCTTCCACTTTTGTAAAAACATCCAGGATCAATCTCTGTTTCAGGTCCAGGATGCTTTTACGCATTTCAAGCTCTGCCATCTGAATAAGCCTTTTATAATGGTCCTCTGCTTCCTGATCGATCCTCTTCTTTTCAGATGTATCTTTTTTTTCCAGCTCCTGTTTTTGCCCGGCAATAAGTTTATCCGCCTGTTCCTTATACTCTTTCAGTATGGTCCCGGCCTTTTCTTCTGCATCGCTTATTATCTTCTTTATAATATCTTCTACAGCCATAATCCTTCCTTTTAAACTATTAAAAATTGATCCCGAACCAGACAAGGAAAAAAGAGATCAGAAATCCTAAAACAGCATACAGTTCAACAAAAACCCCCATGACCAGGGCTTTTCCTACTTCATTCGGCTGTTTTGCTGACATCTCTATTCCTGCTGCGCAGACCTTTCCCTGATGGATCGCGGAAAAGAGCCCGGCTAAAGCAATGGGGAGAGCAGCAGCCATGGCAAAAAGCCCCTGGTTCAAAGAAACATCCGGAATGGACCCGGCAATAATTCCCAGTTTTACCATGATCAAAAACCCGATAACGAATCCATAGATCCCCTGTGTTCCCGGCAGAGCTACAAGCATCAGGTATTTCCCGAAATTTTTAGGATCCTCCGTCATTACACCTTCTGCAACCTGGGCGGCAATACCTATACCGATAGCGGAACCGATACCGGCAAGAACAACCGCGGAAAAGATCCCTAAAAGCACAAAAAATAAACCTATCGTCATAATCTATCCTCCTTAATAATATTTAATTATGTCTTTTTGATCCGGACATAATCCAGATCCTCTTTAAAAGGAGAAAACTCCTTTCCACCGCTTTGATAAAACTTTGTAAAGTATTCCACGAACTGAAGACGGGTAGTATGTACAAATGCTCCCAAAGCATTGATACCGATGTTAAAAAGATGGCCAAAAACAAGAATAAAAACAAGAACGATCACCGCGAGCGGTACACCTATCACGGGAATATTCACGACCATGCCGTAGATGATCCCCACAATAATATTAATGACCATGGCAACCACACCCGTGGCAAGCGCCAGAGCAAATAAACGGGAATAAGAGACAATATCACCGAATATCCCTGTAATATCATAGAGGCCGAAGAGCCCCGCACCGATACGAGCCAGCGGATTTTTGCTTTTAGAAGTGAATAAAACAATGATCCCCGCACCCAGGATAGCCAATCCCCAGAAATATTTTACTTTTAAAAGTACTGCAAGTAGTATCCCATGAATGATCAGAAGCCATGAAAGGGCCTCTACCACGGCACTTCTGAATTCCCTGTTCTTCAACAGCAGAATGAATTTAATAATAAATCCTGTTATGATCTGAAATACGCCAAGTCCTATCGCGAAACCGAATAATCGTAAAGGATTTTTCAGAGGGTCTAATACAGCCAGTTTCTCTTTAAAGCGCGTTACAGCCTGAAAGGAAGCGGGCAGATTTTCAAACTGGATCCCGAAAAAACCTCCTGCCAGGGCTCCCACGATCATGGTAAAGACACCGGATATAGCGATAAGGCGCAGAAGATTTCTGGACCCGGTTCCAAGATATTTGTTACGAAGCATAAAGAGGCTCAGGATGATAAGGACCAACCCATAGCCCGCATCGGTAAGACAGATCCCGAAAAATAGAGCAAAAAAAGGAGCAAAAAGAGGTGTCGGATCCACTTCTTTCTTTGTAGGCAGGCCGAACAGCTTTGTCACCACTTCGAACGGTGAATTAAAAGGATTGTTCTCAAGAGCCACAGGAGGCTCGTCCTTTTTAGAAGGGGGTTCGAGGGCAATATCAACTTCTTTGAATCTCTTCTTTATCGCATTCAGATTATCAAGGTCATTCTTCCGAATCCAGCCTTTGAGCAGAAAACTGGACCGTGTACCTAAAAATTTCTTTTTGATCTCTTCTTTTTTATATAAAGATGTCCAGTAGTCCAGTGAGATCAGCATTGTATCATGATCACGGGCTATTCTTTTCAGTTCCGAATCAATATCCTTTAATTCCTTTTGGATCTCTTTCTCCTTACTTTCAAACTCTCTGATCGTGGAGGCAATGTTCTCTTTAATATCGCTGAAATCCATCTGGATAAGGCTGAAACGTTTTAATAATTCCTGGATTTTATCACTCTTCTCTTTCAGATATAATATCGAAAAATATTGGATCTCTTCTTCCGAATGAATGATACTCAGATGAACAAAATCCATCGTATCAACCGTTTCTCTGAATTCCTTAAAGCTTTTTATATCAATATATGCAAAAAGTGCATCTACCTGAGGTGAAGCATTATAAACATCAGAAATATTGATCTGAAGCCCCTTCCACGGTTCCAGCACTTCTATCCTTGAGATCGTATTACTATAGATCGATTCCAGTTCCGTGATCCTGTTTGAAAATATTTTTACCTGTTCGCAAATACCGTGATCGAATCCTTCAGCGGTTTTAATATAGGAATCATTTTCAAAAATGAATTGATCCGAAGATAATGAATCCAGCAGTTTTTTCCTGGGTTTATATTTCGTCAGGAATTTAATTGAAAAATCCAGCCCTTCCTTTATCTTCCCTATTTCCTGAAGCTTTTCATCGATCACCCGGAACTCTCTTATAGAGCCCCCTTCATCATCACTGTTATGGAATTTTTTCATCTCCTCTCTGTCGATCTCACTGATCTGGACAATTCCGGCCTTATGGATCTCACCTATGATCTCATCTTTAATGCCTGAATGTCCCAGTAAAGAGAGTTTTAACATTTTGGTTACCGACATATTTTTTAACCTAAATTAACAGGAGTTTTTGATAAACAAAATCTGTTGTTTCATCAAGGAGACTTAAAGCATCTTTTTGAATGGCTTCTTTCAATTTATCATTCTCACCATTTAATTCACTTATCTTTTCTTCAGCTTTTTTGGAAGCTTTTTCAAATTTATTGTCATAATACTGCTGGAGCCTGGTCTTCAGGTCCAGTTCAAGCTTAGCTCTCTCTTCATCCGCTTTTTTGATCAGATTTTTACCATCCTGCATTGAAGTCTCTAATATATCCGCGGCTTTTTTCTCTGCATCCTGAATATATTTTATATTTTCTACAAACAAAAGGCAGCCTCCCGAAAAATTTAAGTTATTACATATTATAATATTCTATTTTTTTGTCAAGACTTTTATACTTGAAAGACAGGGAACGGGTGACTTATTTATTTGACATCTAATAATACTTATATACTTTATATCATATCTCTTTTATGCTGAAAGGAGGAAAGGTTATGATACCTTATAATCGATTTTTAATGGAGTTTACCCAGATGGATGAAGAGGTAAAACAGATCTTTTACGATTTTTTTTCCAACGAGAATCCTTATCTTATAGCCGCGGAAACTCACTGGAGACCTAACATTGATATGTACCGTACGGAAAAGGGTATTATTATTAAAGCGGAGATAGCCGGGGTGAAGCAGAAGAGCATCAAGATCCTCTTTGAAAACAACCGCCTTAAGATCAAGGGAGTGCGCCACGATTATTCCATACCGGACCAGCTCACCTGCCAGCAGATCGAGATCTCCTATGGTGACTTTGAAAGAAATATCAGGCTGGATTATCCGGATAATAAAAGGATCGATGAAAAAAAGATAAATGCATCCTATAAAGATGGTTTTCTCCTGATATACCTTCCCTTCAGAGACCTTACAAAAACCGAACAAAAAATAGAGATCAGCATACAAGGAGATGAATAATATGGCCGATGATGATTTTAAATTGGCTCATGAACCGGAAGATAATAAATTGATCGATGAACTGGAAAAAGCAGATGAAAATTTCAAGCAGAAGATCCCTGAAGAGATCGGTATCCTCCCCCTTCAGAAACTGACCCTCTTTCCCTTCCAGATCGCACCCCTTATTATTATGAACCAGAAATCACTTAATTTAATTGATGAGGTAATGGTGCGTCATCGTATTGTCTGTGTGGTCACTCAGAAAAAAGAGAACGGGCCTTATAATTCCAGTACATTATACAATTTCGGCTGTGTCTGTAAAATACTCCGAATGATAAAATTACCCAACGGTAATATACGCATCCTGGTACAGGGAGTGGCAAGAGCGGAAATAAAAGAGTTTTTATCGGAAGATCCGTATATAAAAGCAAAGATCCGGGTAAAAGACGATATCGTGAAACATGGAAGAGAACTGGATGCTTTAAAAAGGAACATTATAAAAGAATTTCAGAAGATCGCATCTCATATACCTCAGATCGGAGAAGAATTGCAGATCATCGTTTCCAATATCGAAGATCCCAGTAAGCTGGCGGATATGATCGCTACCAACATGAACATCGATACAAAGGAACGGCAGAAATTACTTCAGATGCTGGATGTAAAAAAAAGGATAGAAAAGATACTCTACCATTTAAGCAGGGAGCTGGATGTACTGGAGCTGGGATCCAAGATCCAGACGCAGGTAAAATCAGGCCTGGATAAAAAACAGAGGGAATTCTACCTGAGACAGGAGATGGAAGCCATTAAAAAAGAGCTGGGTGAATCCGATGAGGTCACCAGCGAGATCAATGACCTGAAAAAAAAGATCAAAGCAGCTAATATGCCCGAGAAAGTGGAAGAGGTTGCGATGAAAGAACTGACCCGTATGAATAACATGCAGCCGGGGTTTGCCGAGTATACGGTCATCAGAACATACATCGAATGGCTTATTGATCTTCCGTGGTCGATAGAGACAAAAGATAACCTTGATATACTGCGGGTCGAGAAGGTCCTGGATGCGGACCACTATGACCTGGAAAAAGTAAAAGAAAGGATCATTGAATATCTTTCCGTACGTAAATTAAAATCAGACATGAAAGGCCCGATCCTCTGCTTTGTAGGACCGCCGGGAGTGGGAAAGACCTCTCTGGGGCAATCCATAGCCAGAGCCATGAACCGGAAATTCGTACGCATCTCCCTGGGAGGGATCAGGGATGAAGCAGAGATCAGGGGACACCGCAGAACTTATGTCGGAGCTTTACCCGGAAGGATAATCTTAAGCATGAAGAATGCCGGTTCCAATAATCCGATCTTTATGCTGGACGAGATCGATAAAGTAGGCGCGGATTTCAGGGGAGACCCGGCATCTGCGCTGCTTGAAGTCCTTGACCCTCAGCAGAACAATCAATTTACGGACCACTACCTGGACATTCCTTTTGATCTTTCAAAAGTATTTTTTATAACAACAGCCAATATTCTGGACACCATTCCCCCTGCCCTTCTGGACAGAATGGAGATCCTGCGTATTCCCGGATATACACTCGAGGAGAAGGTCAATATTGCAAAAAAATATCTTGTGGACCGGCAGTTAAAAGAGAATGGAATTGAGAATAAAAAGATCAAATTTACTTCATCGGGACTTAAAAGCCTGATAAAAGATTATACCCGCGAAGCAGGAGTAAGGAACCTGGAAAGAGAAATTGGATCTATCTGCAGAAAGATCGCCAGAAAGATCGCGGAAAATAAAAAGTATTCCCATAAAGTAGATGAAGAGAATGTTCCTGCTTTTTTAGGGCCCAAACGATTCTTCTCCGAAACAGCAGAACGGATCAAGATGCCCGGTATTGCAACGGGTATGGCTTGGACATCCGTTGGCGGGTCCATCCTTTTTATTGAAGCCAGTAAAATGAAGGGAAAGGGATTATTACAGCTGACCGGCAGTCTGGGAGAAGTAATGAAAGAGTCAGCCAGTATTGCTCTGAGCCTTATTAAATCGAATGACCAGAAATTAGGGATCAATTTCAACGCTTTTGACAAGACCGATTTTCATATCCATGTTCCGGAAGGAGCCACACCAAAAGACGGACCATCCGCCGGGATCACTATCTTCACTGCCCTATACTCTTTACTGGTAAATAAAAAAGTAAAAAGCGACTATTCCATGACAGGGGAGATCACTTTAAGAGGTAAGATCCTTCCTATCGGGGGTATAAAAGAGAAAGTCCTGGCTGCAAAAGAAGCAGGGATCAAAAACATCATTATGCCGAAATTAAATGAGAAAGATATGGAAGATATACCCAAATCCATTAAAAGTTATTTAAAATTCCACCTGGTGGATGATATTCAGGATGTCACGAAAATAGTAATATAGATACTTGACCTGTTTTGTCCTTATTAGTATTATCTGTTTCATCTTATCCGGCTACAATTCTAATGAAGATCCCCTAATCCCTATGCTTCCCGTTATTCCTTTACCTTGTATACTTTATCGTGTTTCCTTACTCTGTTCTCTGTCTTGAGCCCGATCTCATCACCTTTCTTCGCTTCTTCAACATCCTTATGTTCCTTCTGCATGGACTTCACTTCTTCAATAAAATCAGTGGTATGGCCTTTGAAGTGGAGCTTGTCACCCACTTTAATTACGCCTTTTACTTTCAGGGCAACAACATTAATGTGTGAATAAAAATCTTCAACAACAGCGATCTCTTTTTCTCCAGGCATTTTTCACCCCCTTATAGGATTGGTTCAATAATAGCAAATTAATAAATATTGTCAATAAATATGTAAATTCTCCTGTAAAAAATATTGATTTTTATAATACAATTTATTATAATCAGGAGCAGGAGAAAAATTGAATTTCAAAAAACCCAAATGAATGTATCAATTAAGAACAACATGGTAACCAATATCCTGAATTTAACCGAAGAGCTCAACATAAAAGCAGAAGAAAAAACAGCACTGGACCCTCTTTCCGAGATCACTTTTAAAACAACCATCACTCCATTTAACCGGGATCAGGAAGAGGAGAGAACGCAAGTTGAATTTCTGATCATTTATCTATCTGGAGGAGGCATGGAGAGCTCTTATGTGATCAATGAATCCGTCTCTTTCTTTATTGATGCGGACAGAATAACAGGGATCATCTTCCGATATGAAGCAAAAGAGGAAAAAGAGGATGATATGGACCTTACCGATGAAACAGCCTTTCAACTGCTGGAAAAGATCAGAATCTTCTGTGAAAGGGTCCTTTCATGAAACAGACTTAGAGTTTTAATACCCCCAACAAATAAATAAAACACTTAAAGTAAGCATGATAAAAAATCATACTTACTTTTTTTTGGCCGTTTTTCCATTAGGTATCGTCTTAATATTCAAACAGGGAAATCTTCCATTCGATCAAATTAATAAAAACAAACCAAACCTTATAGGAAAAGGTTTTTAAAATCAAAGGAGGTAATTGCTATGAAAAAGTCAAAACAAATTATTGGATTGATATTAGCCGTTTCTATAGCCATTCTTAGTACAAGCTGTTCACAGGACAAAAAGGAGAGCCCTCTTTCACCGGTCCTGTATGGAGAAGGCCCCCCTTCGGGATCAACTCCAGCAAATCCAACATTTATATTTGATCTGAATAACAAATCAAAAGACTACTCTGACGAAATTAAAGCACATTATGATCCATCCTGCAACACGACATTCTTGAGAGCATATAAAACTGACTTAATCAGTTTTACTACAATCAGTCTTACGTTCCCGGGAAAAATAACAGGCACATTTACAGAAAAAAGTCATGCATCAGTTATGTATATAAATAGTTATATGCAACATTTTGGAAGTATACATTGTACAATTACCATTACTGATTACTGCCCTGTAGGTGGAAGAATAAAGGGAACCTTTTCAGCTGTCCTGACTAACTATGATGCCATAACATCAAACCAGATAATTTCAAACGGTATATTTGAAGTGACCAGAGGACCTGATGAAAGTATGATATAAATCAAAGATCAATAAAATAAATACTAGTCTCCTGTGAATTAAAGATGATTTACAGGAGGCTTTTTTTGTGATCTTTATTTATAAAATTAAAACTCACCCATTCTATTATCTATATAATTTTATATTGAACATGACAAACAGATTGTCTTAAGAATCTTAAATAAATCTTGCCTTCTGAAAAATTTATTATTAATATAATGGGACAAAATGTACCGTTAAGGATCAATAAATGGAAGAAAAGTTCAATATTAAATTCATTGATAATAAAGGGACCTTTACTTTAAAAAATCCCGATCAATTTAAACGGCTCTACTTCCCTCTGATGAACAGCTCAGGTTTCGTTTCATCCATCACTCCTGATCTGAAAGGGGATATAAAGACCGGCCAGGACTCATTTCTTACAATCCCCGTCTCCGTGGAAGACCTGTATCTGACCGGGTCCGGCCGTAATTTCTGGGCCAGGATCAATAATACCCACATCTGGTCTGCAACCGGCATGCAGAGCCGGTCATGGAAGAAAAATAAAGATGATGTTCTTCTTGAAGCAGGATTACTCTATCATAAAGTAACCAGAATAAATAATAGATTGAAGATCAGATCAGATATATTAAACTTTGTTCCGTCCTCAGGGGAAACTTGTGAATTAATGCTGGTGACCCTTACCAACCTTTCTAAAAACACCATGAAGATAGACCCTTTTTTCGGAATGCCCCTCTTCTGCCGGAGTGCCGAGAACTTGAGGGACCACAGGAATGTCACTTCCATGCTCAACAGAACAAGGCTGACAAAAAATGGTATTATCGTTACACCAACCCTGCTCCATAATGAAAGCGGACATAGTGTGAACCGTACTTCCTATTATACAGGAGGGTTTACCGGAAAAGGGAGGCTCCCAAAAGGATTCTTCCCTACTGTAACTGATTATATCGGTGAATCAGGAGACTTCCTCCATCCTGAGGCAGTCTTTCAGAACAGGAAACCCGTTAAAAAATTCGAACAGGGTACGGAAGCAGCTGCCGGTATTGCCTTTGCTCCTGTAGATCTTTTACCGGGGAGATCAGCTGAATTCATCATATTACTGGGGATCACGGAAAATACAGATGAAATTCAGAAATGGAACAATAAATTCAGCACAACAGCAAAATGTATGAAAAGCCTGGAAGAGACAAAAAAATTCTGGCTCGATTATTCAAAGAGGATCCAATTCACGCTCTCAGATAAAAAATTCAACTCCTGGATAAAATGGGTCTCTGTCCAGCCATTAATGCGCAAGATAGCAGGAAACTCCTTTTTACCGGATTTTGATTATGGAAAAGGCGGAAGGGGATGGCGGGACCTGTGGCAGGACCTGCTGGCCATTATTCTTGTTGATCCACAGGATGCAAAAGAGATGCTCCTTAATAATTTTGCCGGGATCCGTATTGACGGTAGCAATGCTACTATCATCGGTAAAAAACCGGGTGAATTCATCGGCGACAGGAACAACATTGCCCGGGTCTGGATGGACCATGGTGTCTGGCCTTTCTATACGACCGCACTCTATATCGATCAGAGCGGTGATCTTGATATTCTTTTTTCGAATGTAAAATACTTCAGGGATTTCCAGGTCAGGAGGGCAGCGGAAAAGGACTGGAACTGGAAAGAAGGACAAAAAAACGAATTACGTACAAGCTCAGGAAAAATATACATGGGTAGTGTTCTGGAGCACATTCTTATCCAGAACCTTATCCCCTTCTTCAATGTGGGTGATCACAATAACATCCTGCTGGAAGGGGGAGACTGGAATGACGGGATCGACATGGCCAAGGATAAAGGGGAGAGCGTTGCTTTTACTTCTTTTTATGCGGGAAACTTAGAAGGGATCGCTTCACTGCTTGGCAGGCTGAAAAAAGATAAAAAGGTCAAAACGATCGAGGTGTATGAAGAGATGAAGGTCCTGCTGGACACACCCCACC
>Ga0180007_10005858_pt1 | contig 12225 bp, 7 predicted proteins | sample MM_PC_MetaG_FD_121122 | JGI IMG/M metagenome (GOLD analysis project Ga0180007, IMG submission 121122) | Groundwater microbial communities from the Aspo Hard Rock Laboratory (HRL) deep subsurface site, Sweden - MM_PC_MetaG | ecosystem: Environmental > Aquatic > Deep subsurface > Groundwater...
AAAAACAATCACATCCATAGGGTAAGGAGACAAAATGTCATAGCCGGATGTGATGAGTGGCTATTGAGTGGATTCCTTTTGAATGTTTATTGTACCAGACTGGGGCCAATATCTCAGCAGAAAAAGACAATCCCATGACCGATAGTATCAGAATTTGTACCATCTCTTTTTTGCTGCATAGGTGACCACTTGATTTCTTCCTCCCTCTTTGGCTTCATAAAGTGCGGCATCTGCCTGACTTATGAAATTACTCTTCTCAAAATTATCAATGGTCGCAGGCCGTGCTGAGGAAACACCAAAACTGGCAGTGATGTGATATTCATCTCTGCTATCACTAAAAGTCGTATTGTCTATAGCCTCCCTTAGTTTTTCTGCAACGGCTGATGCCTCTTCCGCATTGGTGTCTGGAAGGATGACTGTGAATTCTTCTCCGCCGTACCTGGCGAGGGTGTCATATTTGCGGATATTTTCCTTGAGTATCCTGCTGAATTCCTTGAGAATGAAATCTCCGACCTGATGGCCATAGGTGTCATTGAAGTTTTTGAAATGATCAATGTCTATCAAAAGGAGAGAGAGTTGAGATGCGTTACGTATGCAACGGTCTATCTCATTTTCGAGAGTAATTTGAAAATAGCGATGATTGTAGATTTCGGTGAGCCCGTCCATGTTTGCCAGGTTGGCTAAAATCTTGTTTTTTGCCTCCAGTTCCTTGGTGAGATTTTCCAGTTTGACTTTTGCCCTGATGAGTTCTTGATTCATCTGGTCAAAGTCGAGATTCATCAAGCTGAGACGGATGTTGGCCTCCTGAAGAATTTCCTGGATGGACTTGGTGTTTTTGATTCGCAGTCCAAAGTATTCACCTGCTTGATCTACCTGAGTATGTACTTCGTTGAGGATATACTCCAGATCCTTATTCTTCAGGCCAAGGAGGGTTTTCGCCTCCTTGTTGAAACGTTTATGAAACTCTTCGGGTTTATTGGAGTAGAGGATGTTGATCAGAAGATCTGAGAGATAGAGAGCTTTTGTGGTGGCATCTATCTTCGGGTTACCTCCTTTGTATAGCGTTGGCTCGTGGTGGTAAAGTATTGGCAGAAGAAGGACTTCCGGGAACCCCCAGTTCTTGGCAACCTCATAACCGATGGTAGAATGAAATGTGCCGAATACCTCTTCTTCTGCGTTGAGATGGTCATACTGTCCATCTTCAACCTTTTTTAACACCTCTTCGTATTCTTCGGCAAAGGTTCGGGCCAGGATCAGTTCTCCGAGGTTCTGAAGGAGTCCGCAGACAAAAACCTCTTCGGTATCGGCTCCCTTTACCTGTCCGAGAATGAGCTTTGATGCCACTGCCCCGGCAAGAGAATGTTTCCAGAAAGTTTCAAAATTAAAGTGGCCCCTTTTTTTCCCCGCTTTGATGGAGAGAAAGGAGAAGGAGAGCACCAGGCTCCTGACCGCATTGATGCCGAGGATGGAAACAGCCTGATTTATCGAGCTGATCTGCTGGGGGAAGCTGTAAAAAGCAGAGTTCGAGACTTTAAGGATTTTTGCAGAAAGAGCTGTATCTTTCGATACAAGGTCACCAATATCGGTGAGAGTGGTGTCCTCGCGAGCCGTCAGGGTGATAATCTCTGAGGCAACCGTGGGCAGGGTGGGCAATTCATCGGAGTGGAGTACTGCAGCAAGGGTTTGTTCCTGGTTCATAAGCTCACTTATGGTTGGATGAATGAAGTATGAGATATTGATGAAGTATATCTTTTTTCAATGGTGAAGATCAAGGGAATGGCGGATACTTTAGAGAAAAAATTAAAGAGGATCGCCTTGTTCCGGATAGGTGCAGAGTTTTCCAAGATAATTATGAAACACCAGTGTTTCCCCGTTACTCACGATATAATCAGGTGTAAGAGGGATTTTACCTCGGCCTTCCGGGGCGTCCAGGGCGTAGGTGGGAACGGCCATACCGGAGATAGTGCCGATAAGCTTGCGCATAAGGGCAATACCAGTTGTGGTGTGGGTACGAAAATGATTGGTTCCCTTGGTCAAATCTGCCTGAAAGAGATAGTAGGGTTTCACCCGGAGGCGCAGGAGTCCGAGAAACAGGGCGGAAAGGGTTTCAGGATCATCATTCACCCCTTTCAGGAGAACGGTCTGGCAGCCCAAGGGGATTCCTGCATCGGCAAGAAGGGTGCAGGCCTTTGTTGCCTCTGGGGTGAGTTCGCTGGGATGATTGAAATGGGTGTTGATATAGAGAGGGTGGTATTTTTTGAGTATGGCTGTAAGCTCTTTGGTAATGCGCATGGGTAAGGTACAGGGAATGCGAGTACCGATTCTGATCACCTCAAGTGTCGGAATGGAATGGAGGCGACTGAGGATAGAATCCAGCTTTTCGTCCGAAAGCAGCAAGGGGTCGCCTCCTGAGATCAAGACTTCCCGGATCTGCCTGTTATTACGGATATAGTCAATACCAGCTTGAATGGTGTCTTCGGTGATCAGCATCCTGGAAGTACCGACTTTCCTCTTTCTGGTGCAAAATCTGCAATACATGGCACATTCGTTGGCAACAAGAAAGAGAACCCTATCCGGATATTTGTGTACCAGATTTGCAACAGGACTGAGGTCTTCTTCGGCAAGCGGATCAGCCATACACACGGAATCGTGGAGTTCTTCCCGGTCGGGAACAGCCTGATTCCAGATGGGGTCACCCACAGTTTTTATGAGACCTAAATAATAAGAGTTAATCCGCATGGGAAAGGTTGCTATTACATCTTCTAATGCGCTACAATCAACATTAAACCGACGGGCAAGCTCTTCGGGGGTGGTTACGGATTCCTGCAGTATTTTTTTCCAATGTGTCATGGGGCGCATTATGGAGGATAGCAGGGCAAAAGTCAATTTCCCAATGCACAGGCAAAAAAGCCGAGGAGAGGGAATGTCAGAGAATCAATACGGGTTTAAGTACGACGAATATGGAAATACCAGAGAGATTCTGGTCTATTCCAGTGGGGCAACGATTAATAATATCAGTTTTGTAAATAAAGGTACGGCTTTTACTTTGGCAGAAAGGAAGCGAATGGGACTTGAAGCTTGTCTGCCGCCTGCTGTCCGCAGTATAGAGCATCAAATTGAAAATTCAAAAATTAAAATAAACAGCAAAGAAAAGCCCATAGAGAAATTTATATATATACGTTCACTTTTTGACCGGAATGTAACACTTGCCCATGCCCTGATCAAAAGTGATATCGAGAAACTGATGGGTATTATCTATACCCCTACCGTTGGCCTTGCCGTTCAGCAGTATTCATCCATGTTTCGTCAGGCCAACGGACTTCATTTTTACCCGGGCAATATCGATCAGGCCGAGGATATCCTGCGCCGCTTTATTCACAGAGATATCAGAGTGGCTGTAGTCACTGACAATCAGGGGATACTCGGTATCGGCGATCAGGGCGCAGGCGGGATAGCCATCTGTCTTGGTAAGCTCATGCTCTATACGCAAGGGGCAGGGGTTGCCCCCTGGCATTGTCTGCCTATTTCTCTGGATGTGGGAACCAATAATGAAGCCTTGTTGGCGGACAACGATTACCTGGGCTGGCGTCATCATCGTCTGACAGGTGATGAGTATCTTGAATTTCTTCGACGCTTCGCCTGTGCATTCAGAAATGTTTTTCCTAATGCCCTCTGCCAGTGGGAGGATTTTTCCAAGCAGAATGCCTTTGCTATTCGTGATACCTATCTTCACGATCTGATCTCCTTTATCGACGACATTCAGGGAACCGGCGCTATCACCCTGGCTGGAATTCTCACTGCCATGCGGATCAAATTAGAAAAGCTGGAAGATCAGGTTTTTCTTGTTCATGGTGCAGGTGCCGGCGGTGTCGGCATTGCCGAACAGATCGGCGTGGCTTTGATGGAGCAGGGGCTTACCGAGAAACAGGCCAAGGATCGAATCTTCACCCTGGATTCCCGAGGAGTTGTGACCAGTGACCGGGATATAGAGCAATATAAAATGAAATTTGCCAAGGATAGAAACGACTTTCCCTGGCTCCAGGATCCCAAAAATTTATGCCTGCTTGAAGCTGTGAAACGTGCTGGTGTCACTGTTTTAATAGGAACCTCCGGTCAAGGCGGTTGTTTTACTCAGGACGTGGTAGAGGCCATCGCGGCGAATACCGAAAGACCGGTAATCATGCCCCTCTCCAATCCTACGGAAATGACTGAGGCCCTGCCTGAAGATATTTATCGCTGGACACATGGCAAGGCCCTGGTGGCAACAGGAAGTCCTTTTGAGCCTGTGACCTATGATGGAGTCACTTATCAGATAGGTCAGTGTAATAATGTTTTTGTCTTCCCAGGGGTTGGCCTGGGCGTATTGGGCTCCGGCGCCCGTGAAGTGCTGCCGCAATTTTTTACAGCAGCGGCCCACGCGGTTTCTGCCTGTGTTACCAAGGCAGAAATGGAAAAAGGCTGCCTCGTACCACCGGTTCATTCTTTAAATGATGTGAGCGGCAAGGTGGCTCTGGCTGTGGCCATGTCTGCTGTGGAAAACGGAGTCAGTCGCCCCTGTGTCTTTTCCACTTTTCAACATGAAAAAGACGAGACAAGAATGAGGGAGCTTCTACGTAAGATGCGCTGGGAACCTGAATATCTACCTCTTGTTGCCATGTAGCGGTATTGTCCGGCTGCTGTCTTTTTGAGATAGAGGCGGTAGCCGGATAGTGTTGTAGTTTTTTTTCCTTCCCTGTGGTTTCCCCAATATCTTTTGCAATGTGGTTCTCTGTTCCTCCTCTCTGTTATTGATTTCCTTTACTTATAGTTGACACTCAGGGCATTTTAGGCCTATGTTCAATGAAAAAGATCCTGTCGGGATAGCGACCTTGACAGGGCAAAATATTTTTTGTCGACTTGCTATTCCACAAGGAGAGATCTTGCAGTCACTAGAGACACTGAGCCGGCAGGAGCTGGCAATGGAAATCGAGACTTGTAGAAAAAAGATAGCAGAGCTGGAAGAACAGCTTGCTGGCGGAATCTTTTCAAATTCGCATTTGCAGCAGACTGTTTTCGATATCTTACCGGTCGGAGTAGTAATAACCGATGCCAAAGAGCTTCAAATCCTTGATGTCAACCTTTATGCCGCCAAGTTAATTGGTCTCCCACAAAAAGAAATAATTGGACAAAACAGTCGAACCTTTCTCACTTCTTCGGATGAACACAGAAAGGAAAGATTCCAAAAATCCTCCATCTTGACATTCACCGGAGAGAAGATTCCTGTTTTGCAATCAAGCACCTCTTATATCCATCAGGGCAGAAAGGTCTTTTTTGAAAGTTTTGTCGATAGTCAGGGAATCCCTACCGCAACAGAGGTCTTGAATCTCTCCCGAGCGCTGAAAAAGAGTGAAAGCAATTTTCGAGCGGTACTGGAGAGTGTGAATGAATTTATCTGGGCAGTCGATATAGAGAAAGGTCTGCTCTATTGGAATCCGGCCTTTGCCGCACACATGAAAAGGTTCTTTTCCGTTACCTTGGAAAAAGGACAGATGGTAAAGGATCTGATTCCGCCTCAGCTGGGAGATTTTTGGGAACAGATTTACCAAAAAGGTATAGGCGGTCAGACATTGACCTTTGAATATAAAACTATTGATGGTCGAAACCAGTTAACCACCGTCAATCCGCTTCGGCGGGAAGGGGTGATTGTAGGTTGTTCATTTTTTGCTATGGATGTCAGCAATCTCAAACGGATTGAAGTACAGCTTCGCGAGAGCGAAGAGATGTTTCGGGCGATTTTCGATAATCAGCATATGATAATGCTGGTTATCGATCCTGATACGGGACGGATCGAAGAGGCCAATCAGGCAGCAGCTCAGTTTTATGGATACAGTGTTGATGAGTTGATGGACATGGTTGTAACAGACCTGAATGTTTTGGCCAAGCATGAGATTGAAGCTGAGATGGGTCTTGCCGTTGAACAGGACAAAAAACAATTTTCTTTTCGCCACAGGCTTGCCGATGGGAAAATTCGGGATGTGGAGGCTTTTATTGGCCCGATTACTGTTCACAAACGAAATTTTCTTTATCTCATAATTCAGGATGTTACGGAGCAGAGGCGTATTGAAGCTGATCTGCAGCAGATTACAAGAATCGTCTCTTCTACACCGGATATGGTTTCTTTGGTGGGGCAGAATTATGTGTTGCAGATGGTGAATGACTCTTATCTGAAGGCATATGTCAGGAAGAGAGAAGAACTGATCGGGAAGGCCGTGGTCGAGGTTGTCGGAAAAGAATTTTTTGAGCAAACGGTCCAAAAACATTTAGATAAGGCCTTTGCCGGTGTGGCCGTGGAATATGAGTCCTGGATGGACTTTCCAGCTCTTGGCAGACGCTTTATGTCAATGGCCTGCAACCCGGTGTATGGTCTTGAGAAAGAGATCTTGGGCGTGGCCGTTGATGCCCGCGACATTACTTCTCTGAAGCAGGCAGAAGATGACCTGCAACGGGTTTTTGACTCCTCGCTGGATATGCTCTGCGTAGTAGGGTTTGATGGCTGGTTTAAGAGGCTCAACCCTGCATGGGAAAAGACATTGGGATGGAGTGAAGCAGAAATGAAAGGTCATCTCTGGTTCCATTTTGTCCATGAGGAGGATCTGCAAGCTACCGTTGATGCAGGAAAACAGCTGGCTGCAGGCCAGAGTATTACTGATTTTATCAATCGCTTTTTCTGTAAAGACGGATCCTTGAGATGGATCTCCTGGAACTCTTATCCTGATATCAGTCGACGTGAAATTTTTGCTGTTGCTCGGGATGTCACGGAAAACAAGCGAATGGAAGAAGAGTTGAGACGGCTTGCAACTACTGACGCCCTCACCGGGGTGGCCAATAGACGGCATTTCCTTGAACACGCAGAGCAGGAATTAAAAAGGTCGCTGCGTTATAATAGTTTTCCTGTTCTGCTCTCCCTGGACATTGATCATTTCAAGAAAATTAATGATACCTATGGCCATGATGCCGGTGATCAGGCCCTGATTGCCTTTGTTCATTGCTGCATGACAGCCATGCGGAGTTCTGATCTCTTTGGGCGCATAGGCGGGGAGGAATTCTTGGCCCTCTTGACCAATTCTGATCTTGAGTCCGGCTGGTTGACGGCTCAACGTCTTCGTTTGGCGATCAGTGACCTGAAACTTCTCTATAAAGAACAGACCATCTGTTTCACCGTCAGTATCGGCCTCACCCTTTTTCAGGGAACTGGTGATACTCTTGATCAGATGATGATTCGTGCAGATCGTGCTTTATATGCAGCAAAGGCAGCAGGGCGTAATCAGGTGGTTCAGGAACTTGGCGGTTAATAGCCTTTTATCCTGTGTGCTTTTTCCCTTCGTTAGCTTTTCTAGAAGATATTGCCTTTCTCATTAGGTAGTATCCATCCCCCCTTCTTCTGTTTAAAAAACACGTTATAACCGGCAGTTCCTGGCTGTTCTGCGGGGTTGTCAGGGTGGCGGTAATTTTCTATATCTATTTTTTTTAACAATAATCCAAAAAGTATTGATCTGTTACTTGAAAAAAAATCAGAAACCTATTAATTTGTCAACCAATCACGCCCTTATAGCCATGCTGATCTGGGTGTTTGGTGAAGATTCTGTCAGGGTTGTTCTGGTAACATCTCAAAGCTATTGAGATTCTCGCGAACAGCTCGCCCCACTGCTAACCAAATGATGTTCCGATGTTGTTTTATTATATTTCGGTCACCATAATTACTAGAGGATGAATAAATGACGGCAAAGCTTATAAGCGGTACAGAGGTAGCTAAGGCAATTCGTGAGGAGTTGACTGCTGAGGTTGCTGAATTAAAAGAAAAACATAATATAGTACCGGGTCTTGTTACCATTCTTGTCGGGGAAGATCCAGCTTCTCAGTCCTACGTGGCAGCTAAAAATAAGACTGCCCATGCCTTGGGTATCCATTCCGAGCAGGTTACCCTTGCTCCCGACACCAGCGAAGAAGAACTGCTGGCCCTTGTCGATAAATACAACATGGATCCGAAGATTAACGGAATTCTCGTTCAGTTGCCCCTTCCCAAGCATATCAATGAAGCAAAAGTGTTATACGCCATTGATCCGGATAAGGATGTGGATGGCTTCCATCCGGTAAATGTGGGTAAGATGGTGCTTGGTGAGAAATGCTTTCTGCCTTGTACTCCCCACGGTATTCTTGAGCTTCTCACCAGGAGCGGGGTAGAGACCAGCGGCGCAGAGGTGGTGATCATCGGCCGTTCCAATATCGTTGGTAAACCCATAGCCAATCTGATGCTGCAGAAACGTGATGGAGGTAATGCCACTATCACCCTTTGCCACACCAGGACCAAAGATATGGCAGCTCACTGCAGGCGTGCAGATATAATCATTGCAGCAGTCGGCGTTCCCAAGATGATCACTGCTGATATGGTCAAAGATGGTGCAGCTGTAATTGATGTCGGTGTGAACCGCATAGGCCAGGCTGCAAACGGTAAAGCTATTCTGGCCGGTGATGTTGATTTTGAGGCGGTTAAGGAGAAGGCTTCCTGCATTACCCCGGTTCCTGGCGGCGTTGGTCCGATGACCATTACCATGTTGATGAAAAATACTGTACAGGCCGCCAAGATGGCTGCCAATCTTAGCTAATATCTAGAAACAAGAGTTTTTAAGACGGCTTCTCGTGCCGTTTATCATTGTTCCGGAGGATAATTATGAGCAACAGCAAAGGTGGATGCGAATCCTGTAACGAAATCACCGGTGCTTCAACCAAAGACCTGTTAAACCAGGATTTGGCTAAACAGGTAAGGACTGCCTACGATCGTATTGAGTCTCGTGGTGTTTCCTCCTGTCTGTTCGGTTCAGGGGGAACCTGATGCCGTAACTGTAACATGGGTCCCTGTCAGATCATCGATGGTGTTGAGTCTATGATCGGCGTCTGTGGTGCCACGGCTGCCACTGTTGTCGCCAGAAATTTTGCCCGTACTGTTGCCGCTGGAACTGCCGCACATACTGATCATGCCCGTGAAATGGTCATGGGCTTTATTGAGACTGCCAAGGGCAATACCCCGCATGAGATCAAGGATGTTGCCAAGCTGCATAATATGGCAAAGATGTACGGAGTGGAGATCGAGGGCAGGGATAAAAACGAGATAGCCTTGGAGCTTGGTGAGAAGGCCTTGGCCGAATTCGGCCAGCAGAAGGGTACACTCGCCATGCTCAAGCGTGCTCCTGCAAAACAGCAGAAGATCTGGAAGGAAAAAGGTGTCGAGCCCAGAGGGATTGATCGCGAGGTCGTGGAGACCATGCACCGTACTCATATGGGTGTGGATCAGGAATACAAGAATATCATGAAGCAGGCAGCCCGCTGCTCCCTGGCAGATGGCTGGGGTGCTTCCATGCTCTCCACTGAACTTACAGACATCATGTTCGGTACTCCTGTACCCAGACGTGCCATTGTCGATCTCGGTGTACTCGCGGCTGATAAGGTCAATGTGACCGTTCATGGGCATGAGCCATTGCTGGCCGAGGCCCTCTGTCTGGCCGCTGAAGATGAAGAAATGCTGGCATTGGCCAAGAAGGTCGGTGCCAAGGGCATCAACCTGGCAGGTGTCTGCTGTACCGGCAATGAGATTCTCATGCGCCGTGGTATTCCGGTTGCCGGATCTTTCATTCAGCAGGAAATGGTACTGGCCACAGGTGCTGTAGAGGCCATGGTGGTGGATGTTCAGTGTGTCATGCAGTCAGTAGCTCAGGTGGTGAAGGGCAAACATACCGATATTATCACCACAAACTACCGGGCCAAGATGCCGGATGCCATCCATATGCAGTTTGAGGAGGAAGATCCGTTAGGTTCTGCCAAGAGAATCCTCACCCATGCTATCAATAACTTTAAGAAACGTGGCGAATACTATATCCCCAAGAACGCTAAAATTGATGTCGTTGTCGGATTCAGTCACGAAACCATCAACTACATGCTTGGCGGTCGCTTTCGTCAGAGTTATCGTCCCCTTAATGACAATATCATCAATGGCCGCATCAAAGGAATCGGAGCCCTGGTTGGTTGCGAGCATTATAAATATTCCGATGATGTCCACTTCAAGATTGCCGTTGAACTCCTGAAGAACAACGTTCTTGTCCTGGCAACAGGCTGTGCTGCCCAGGCCTTAGGGAGAAAGGGATTGATGCGGCCCGAGGCTGCAGCTGAGTATTGTGGCGCAGGTCTCGCTGAGGTCTGTGAGACCGTTGGTATGCCCCCGGTACTGCATATGGGTTCCTGTGTTGATAACAGTCGCCTGCTCATTGCCCTTACTGAAATTGTTAAAGAAGGTGGGCTTGGCGATGATATTTCCCAGGTTCCTGCCTGTGGTACGGCACCTCTCTGGATGAGTGAAAAAGCAGTTGCCATCGGTCAGTATTTTGTGACTTCAGGAGCACATGTCGTATTCCAGAATCTCCCGATTTCCGGCTCCAAACAGATGAGCGAATTTATTCTCAATGGCATGAAGGAAGAATACGGCGCCTGCTGGGATTGCGAAGAAGATCCAATTAAGCTTGCACAGAAAATGATCAAGGCCATTGACGGGAAGCGTGCGGCTCTTGGTATTAACAAGAAACAGGATCGCGTACTCTTTGATATGGAGATGCGTCGTGATCTGAGCTCCGGACATGCTCTTCCCGGAGTAGGATGCGGACAGAAGTAATCAAACGAGAATACTATTCTTGAATAAGTTTATTCTTGGCAGGAGGGGTCCAACCGATGAAGTCGGGCAGTAATCTAGAAACAATATTGAAACAGGGGACATTCGCCGTAACCGGTGAACTCGGCCCACCTAAAAACGGCAATCCTGAGATAGTTCGCGAAAAGGCGAGGCTGTTAAAAGGCAATGTGGATGCAGTCAATATCACTGACTGCCAGACCGCGATTGTACGCATGTCTTCCATTGCAGCTGGCCTGATTGCCAAAGAGGAAGGGGTTGAACCCGTAATCCAGATGACCTGCCGTGATCGAAATCGGATAGGTATGCAGTCGGATATCCTGGGCGCTTCAGCTCTTGGTCTGAAAAATCTGCTCTGCCTTACAGGGGACCATCAAAAGTTCGGTAATCATCCAGGATCAAAAGGAGTCTTTGACATGGACTCCATTCAGCTTCTCGGCATGATGAAGGGAATGCGTGATGATAAACGTTTCCAGTGCGGAGAAGAGATCAAAAGCGATGAACCAAAGCTTTTCTTAGGGGCTGCAGCCAATCCTTTTGCATACCCTTTTGAATATCGAGCGGTACGCCTGGGAAAAAAGGTGACAGCCGGTGCTGACTTTATTCAGACACAGATTATCTACAACGTAGAGAAATTTGCCAAATTCATGGAGATGGTCAGGGATCTCGGTCTCGATGAGAAATGTTATATCCTTGCCGGTGTCACCCCGCCCAAATCATTGGGTATGGCACGCTATATGAAAAACTTCGTTCCCGGCATGGATGTCACTGATGATGTGATCCGGCGAATGAAGGATGCCAAGGATATGCAGGAAGAGGGCATCCAGATCTGTGTTGATATTATCAAGCAAGTAAAAGAAATAAAGGGCGTCTCCGGTGTCCACTGCATGGCCATTGAGTGGGAGAGCGCGGTCCCTGAAATTCTTAAACGAGCCGGACTTCTTCCCAGGCCTGGGATTAGCGAAGTTGACAAACCAGCCATTGCTGCAGCGCCGCGAGAGTCTATCACCGTTCAGTCGGCCGTTACAGATGAATTGCTCGAAAAGGCCAAGGTTGAGGCAGGGCAGATTATTGCTGTAGCCCGTGCTGAGGCAGAAAAACTCTTGCAGAATGCCAAGAGCGCTGCCCCACAGACATCGGCTCCGGCAGCCATTGATACGACTACCAGCAGAACAACTGACGTACCTCAGGGTGCGGATGATTCAGGAGAGCATGAAATGAATGAGAAAGAACGGATCATGGCCCTTGAAGCGGTACAGCAGGGTCTTGCCGCATTGAAGAAGGCATATGGATTAAGTGACGACCAGTTTGAAGCCTTGTCAAGTTTTGCTGGAGCCCATGTCATTCTAAAACGGGAAGCTGAGACGACACCAGCTGCTCCAGCTCCGGCAGCTGTAGCAGCAACTCCTGCACCGGCTGCACCTGCCGCTCCTGCTCCAGCTGGTCCTGCTGTAGACGAGAGTGCTGTGCAGGCTGCAGCAGCAAAGGCCAAAGCCGAGGCAGACGCCAAGGCC
>Ga0180007_10005859_pt1 | contig 12223 bp, 13 predicted proteins | sample MM_PC_MetaG_FD_121122 | JGI IMG/M metagenome (GOLD analysis project Ga0180007, IMG submission 121122) | Groundwater microbial communities from the Aspo Hard Rock Laboratory (HRL) deep subsurface site, Sweden - MM_PC_MetaG | ecosystem: Environmental > Aquatic > Deep subsurface > Groundwater...
CCTGTGGTGAGCAAAGTCGAACCATAGTCGAAGGACTCATTCAAACAAAGAAATATGAAGGAGGAAAGGCATTCAAAAAGCTAATCTCCGAATAAAAACTCTACGGAGAGATCGTCCCGCTAAAAGCGGGAAAAGCTAATTTACACACATGTATACAGTTTATATTATCCAAAGTCAGAATAGTGGCAAATACTATATAGGGATGACGGCCAATTTGGAAGACCGTCTAAGACATCATAATTCTGGTGCTAACCGTTCAACTCGAAACAAAGGTTTATGGATCTTAGTCCCTCGAGAACAATTTAAAGATAAAAAGACAGCTTGGTTCAGAGAAAAACAAATAAAAAAGTATAAGGGAGGAGAAGCATTCAAGAAATTAGTATCTTAGATTAAGATATCTCGGAAGGGTCGCATAGTGGCCTAGTGCGCTTGCTTGGAAAGCAAGTAGAGTGAAAGCTCTCGCGAGTTCGAATCTCGCCCCTTCCGCCATTAAAACTTAATCAGAAAAAAGAGAATTAATAAATAGTATTATGGAGAATAAAAAATATCCCGAGAGATCGCTAATGCATACAATAACAGTTCCATTTATATGGGGCATTGTTGCTCCTTTATTAATTCTGGATTTTTTTATGGAGTTTTACCATAGGATCTGTTTTCCTATTTACAATATCCCGCTTGTTGAAAGGTCTAAATATATTAAAATAGATCGTCACAAATTGGAATATCTAGATCCATTAGAAAAGATTAATTGCGTTTATTGCGGATATGCTAACGGCCTGTTGCGCTATACTTCAGAAATAGCCGCTCAAACGGAAAAGTATTGGTGCGGAATAAAACATGCGAAAACTGAAAACTTCATTGAACCGGAACATCATAAAGAGTTTGTAGAATACGGCAATCAGGAGGAATTTATAGAGAAATATCAGAGTGACCAACTTTTTGAAAAAAATGATCGACGATAATCCTAATTTTCCAAGAATCATTTGCAGTGCCTTTATAGAAAAAGATGGCAAGTTTCTGGTTGTTAATGATCCCAAGTTTGGAGCATGGCGCGTTCCCGGAGGTAAACCGGAGGGAGATGAAAGATTAGAAAAGGCTCTAGAAAGAGAAATGCAAGAAGAAGTAGGAGTAAAAATTGAAAATCCAAAGTTTTTGGGATACGGTCAGGATTCTATGTATCTTATTCCAAAAAAGAAAACTGTATCAAGACTTTTAATGTTTTTCCATGTTAAAGTAGATCAGGAGCTGACCATTGACCCTACAGAAGCGTCGGAACACAAATGGGTGAAATTCGAAGAAATAAAAAATGTAAAAAATATCGAAGGCGGTTTAGTTGATTTTTTTAATCGTAATCCCAATATTCAATTATGAATGAAGAAAAAAATCAGTGATAATGGATAAATCTATGGAACGTTTCAATATAACCAATGACCACGACAAAATTCCAGGGAGACTGGCGGAAACGAATGAGGCTTCTGAAGACTCTGAAGTACTCAAGGAAAAGCTGGCAGAGCTTGATGAGATGATGCAAAAAATGGCGGACGAGCCTGAACAAAACGAAACATCCCGCCGTAAGTTTCTTGAGGTGTTTAATAAAGCCGCCGAGCTCAATCGTCGTCTCCGTGATACGATGCCACCAGAAGAAGCGGCGAAATTGCCGTTCCGAGTCCGTGAAATCGTACGTATACGGCGAGACAACTGGGATTACGAAGATGGCTGGCGAGTGGTCACTCGAAGTCACACAGGTAGTTTTTGTGTCAAGAATGAAGATGATATTGCAGATTCTATTACCACTCTTCAGGATGAGCTTGGTCAGTGGCATGTGAATGGTCGGGATGACCATCCAGAACTTCGTGCCTTGAACAGCGAAGCTAGGACGAAAATCTACGAAAAACCAAGAGATGATTCCGCATATGCTCGGGTTCCAGAAGAAATAAGGAGTCGCGTTTTTGAAGAAATGCAAGTCGGAGGTCAACGCGAGCAAGAAGTTGCGATCCGGAAGCGCGAAACGGAAAAAGCGTGGGCGGCGTTCATTACCGCATTTCCGGAGAAGGCTAGGTGGTACCGCGCATTTTCGCCACAACTTAAGGATGCACTGATGCGCGAAGCACGTTCCACCTATCAAGAACAAATCAAGACTGCATTCGTCAAGTATGGCATTTCTACAGAGAAGCTTGATGATGTTGCTACTGCCGTCCAGCAACTGCGAGATACTCACCCTGAATTTTTCCAGGAGCACAGACTAGGTAATGATGCCAGTTTCTCAGACGTTGCTGATGCAATGGGTATCAACTGGTTGAAAATACGCACTGAAGTGTGCGGTGAACACCTCAATCATCCATACGCTCCGCAGAAATAGCGGTCAAGACAGAGGAGTATTAATGCTGGGTCATTTTAAGCTCAATGCTAAAGACATGATATTCTTTAGAAATAAGAAAAAAGTGGTAAAAAGTGCTCGGTTTATTGGTATAAATACATTTTACTATAACAAAGACAAGCGAGATTTAGTTAAATTAAAGAAATTTCTTGATGAGGGGCTGGTATAAATGGAATACCTTGATGTAGTAAATGATAAGGATAAGGTGGTGGGCGAGGTATCTCGAAAAGAACTATACAAAAAACTGCTGACCCATAGAATTGTTCATGTATTAATCTTTAACGAAAAAGGTGAGTTGGCATTACAGATGCGATCTGATAAGATGTCATACTGTCCCCAACACTGGCCTACATCGGCTGGTGGACATGTTCAAAAAGGTGAAAGCTATAGTCAAGCCGCTAGGAGAGAGTTAATGGAAGAATGCGGAATAGACACCGAAATTGAGTTTATGTTTAAGGATAAATATATCCACAAAGACAGCATAACGAAATTTCTTTCCATATTTAAGACACTATATGACCGCTCGTTAAGCATGAAAAATGAGGAAGTTGAAAAGCAGGAATTTTTCAGTATTAGTGAGATAAAGGATATGATTACTCGGGGAGAAAAAATGCATCCCGAACTGACATTCATCATAGACAATCACTTTTAATAAGGATGTAACATAATGGGAGAGTAATATAAGTTTTTGGAATAAAAAAAGGGGTAGAATTCGCTTTCTACCCACCTATGCTAGAATGCTAGATTAGCGCCTGTTAGCCCGGTCCATGTAGTACTGGAAGAGGAGTCCAACACCCTCTTCGTCTCTGCCAGCAACGGTCACATTGCCTCGGTCATCGACGTACTTCTTCGCTCCGCCTCCGAGGCGCTTGACGAAGGTTATTTCTTTGCCAAGAGCATTCTTCCGTCTGTCAGGATCGGGGTTCTTTTTTCCGTTTTTCATGTTGGCCTCCTAGAAAGAGCAATTAGGACACAGTTTAATAGTAACAAAACACTACACGGTGGTAATAAAATAAATTACAAACTGTAGTTGATATCTACTAACACGGCAGGTCTTGACTAAATGATGGGTAAATAGTACACATAAAAGTGTATATTCACTAATACACTTTATGAAAATACCAACCATCCTTCAAAAACTTGGTCTTACCGAATCAGAAGCGCGAGTGTATCAGGCTGTTTTAAATTTGGGTTCAGAAACTGTAACTACAATTGCGAAAACCAGCGGCCTGTATCGGCCGACTGTTTATAAGGCTTTGGCATCACTCGAAAAAAGAAATTTGATTTCCCGTTCACAGTTAGGTAAAAGAACTATTTACATTGCTGAAAACCCAACTGCGCTGAGCAAACTTTTTGGAAACCTAGAAGAGGAATTTAAACAAACACTGCCTGATTTACTTCAGCACTACGCAAAAAGTAAAAACCAGCCTGCCATATATTTTTTTAAAGGTAAAGAAGGAATCCGCCGTGTGTATACTGATTTAGTTCAGACGGTAAAAAAGGGTGATATTATTTATCGGTATGAATCTCCAAAAGATTATAAAAAGAACAAAAAATATTATCCACGTTTGTACATGGAAATTGCTGGCAAGAAACTGCAAAGTAGTATTGAAAAGTTTGTTATCACGAACAAAAATACGCATTCTGCCCGAAGCAAGCAACTAGAACGATATTCCAAATATGTACCTCCTTCCATAAATCCTTTTGAATTCAACATTACTCAAATAATCTATAAAAATAAAGTTGCCTTTATCGATTACGATGCTGAGACGGTAAGCATAATTGAGAGTACGAAATTTGCTCAATTTCAGAGAGAGATTTTTAAATTAGTATTTTCTGTGTTATAAAGGATACACATTTCAATGACTGACAATACTATAGAAGAAATAAAAACCCGGCTGGATATCAAAGAGATTATCCAGGAATATATTCAGTTAAAAAAAGCGGGCTCAAACCTAAAAGCGGTCTGCCCTTTTCATGGCGAGAAAACGCCGTCCTTTATGGTATCACCGGAAAAGCAGATCTGGCATTGCTTTGGCTGTGGTGAAGGTGGTGATATTTTTGGATTTATTCAGAAGATTGAAGGAGTGGAGTTCCCTGAAGCACTACGTATTCTAGCTAAACGGGCGGGAGTGGAAGTAACGCGTCAGGATCCTCAACTTCAAAACAAGAAAACTCGATTACTAGATGCAGTAAAGTTAACCGCAAGTTATTATCATAAAGTCTTGTTAGATTCTTCTCAAGCGGAGTACGCAAGAAAGTATTTAGAAGAGAGAGATATAGATCAAGATGCAATTGATCGGTTTAAGATCGGATACTCTCCTGATTCCTGGGATTCTTTATCAGATTTTCTGAAAAAGAAAGGGTTTTCTGAAGAAGAAGTATTCTTAGCCGGATTAACAGTAAAGAAGGATAAGGGAGTAGGGTATTATGACCGATTTCGGGGACGTTTAATGTTTCCTATTTATGATGTTCATGGCAATACGGTTGGTTTTGGCGGAAGAATACTCCAACAAAAGGAGGAAGGCGCTAAATATATCAATAGCCCCCAAACACTTATTTATGATAAAAGCAACGTATTGTACGGATTAGATAAATCTAAAACTTCTATCCGCAAACTGGGCGAAGTAATAATTGTTGAGGGATACACCGACTGTATTTCTGCTTATCAAGCTGATATCACAAATGTTGTAGCTTCTTCGGGTACGGCATTAACTGAGGGTCAGGTTTTACTGTTGAAGCGTTTTACTGAGAACTTGGTTATGTCTTTTGATCAGGATACAGCCGGCGCAGAAGCGGCAAAACGAGGCATAGAAGTTGCTTTGGCAAATGAAATGAATGTCAAAGTAGTTGAATTACCATCCGGCAAGGATCCCGATGAATGTATCAGGAACAGCAAAGATGAATTTATAGGGGCAGTGAAAAATGCCAAACCGTATTTGGAATTCTATTTTGATAACACTTTCCAAGAACTAGATACTTCAAAAGTACAAGATAAAAAAAAAGCGGCTGCCATTCTTTTGCCAGTCATTGCTAAAATAGGTGATACAATTGAGCAGGCACATTGGCTGAAAGAATTGAGCAAAAAGCTGGACGTGGAAGAAAATATATTGAGAGACAGACTTCCGAATAAGACAAAACCAAATAGAACAAATAGAAAAACAGTTTCCGGAGAACAAAAGGTGAAGGTTATTGATCGTTTTGCTAAAATAGGAGAAGAATTATTAAGTCTCATAATCCATTTTCCGGACTTTATCTCTACTTCTATTGATAAATTGTTGCCTGAATACTTTACAGATGAAAAACAAAAAGAACTTTACAAAAACATAGTAGTCTATTATACTAAAAAAGAACATTTTGATGTATCAAACTTCCAAAAAACTATCAATACGGAAGAGCAGAACGAAAACAACCTTTCTGCCTATTTAGATATACTCTTTCTGCTGGGCGCTGAAGAATTTGAAAAATTGAATGATAATCAGGTAAAACAGTATACTACAGAGAGAATTAATATACTTAAAAAGAACAATATACTTGCTCAGCTAAAAAATATCGAGCAAAACATTAAGGCTCTTGAGCAAGGGGAACCAAGTGATCAAAATCAAAACGAACTTGATCAACTTAGTGAAACTTTCAATCAACTTACAAATCAATTACGTAATTTGGAATAACTACTAACTACTAAAGAAAGCACCCTGCTATAACATAAATAGGGTGGTTTTGGAGGTAGGGTTTTAATCTATGCCAAAAACTACAACAAAAATCAAGAAGAAAACAACTTCGCACGCGAAACCTAAAAAGAAGGCGGTAAAACCGGCAAAGAAAGCGGTAAAGAAAGCGCTTGCTAAAAAGAAAGTTTCCACAAAAAAAACCGCAGCAAAAAAAACAGTTAAGCGCAAACCAAAAGCAAAGTTACAGCCTATTGATCCAAAAGTTGTTACTCGTCTGATAGAAAAAGGAAGATCAAGGGGTTTTGTTACAGAAACAGAGATTTTATATACTTTGCCTGATCTAGAAGAGTACCTAGATGAATATGAAGAAATTCTGACAGAGTTTGAAGAACAGGGAATTCAGGTGATAGAAACAAAACAAGGAATCCTTGATACAGACGGGGATTCCTGGATTTTAGATAAAAAAGCAAAATCTCTAGAGGAAAAGAAAAAGTTTGATTTAGGCGACATTGCTAATGACTCGGTACAGATGTATCTTCGAGAGATCGGAAAAGTTCCTTTATTGACCGGAGAGGAAGAAGTGAAATTAGCAAAACTTAAAGAGAAAAATGTTGAGGAAGCAAAAAAGAAACTAATTGAAGCGAATCTTAGATTAGTCGTAAGTATCGCCAAAAAATTTACGGGCCGCAGTTTATCTTTGCTTGATTTGATCCAGGAAGGAAATGTAGGTTTGTTTCGTGCTGTAGAAAAATTTGACTATCGAAAAGGATACAAGTTTTCGACATATGCAACATGGTGGATTCGGCAGGCGATTACCCGTTCGTTGGCAGATCAGTCTCGCACTATTAGAATCCCGGTTCATATGGTGGAGACTATTAATAAATTTCAGCAAATAGAACGTCAATTAATTCAGAGTTTAGGAAGAGAGCCACTGCCAGAGGAAATAGCAGCTGAAATGGATCAGACAGTCGAGAAAATTAACCATATTATAAAAATTTCTCAAGACACCGTTTCTTTAGAAACCTCTGTCGGTGAAGATGATGAGGATTCAAGTTTGGGAGATTTTATAGAAGATGTGAAAACAATGACACCAGACCGCTCGGCTTCTCTACAACTTTTGAAAGATCATGTGAAAGCTATTATCAGAGAACTGCCACCGAGAGAACAAAAAATATTGGAAATGCGGTTTGGGTTATTAGACGGCGTGGCTCATACTTTGGAAGAAGTTGGTCAGGAGTTTGGCGTTACCCGTGAGAGAATCAGACAAATCGAAGCGAAAGCATTAGAAAAGATCCAGGTACATGATGGTATGAAGAAACTGCGCGATTACTAAAAACTTTACAAAAATCCAAGAATAGATTATAAATATATTCACGTGATAATTTTCAGATAAGCTTGCAAATTATATATCCCTGGACCCGCCCTTGGTGGGGACTATATAAGTTGTAAAAAATGTATACAGTATATATTAACAAAAGCCTGAAAAATGGGAAAAAATATGTCGGATATACCAGTAAATCAGCTACAGAAAGGCTTGTTGAACATAATCGAGGATGTAATAAATGGGCAAGAGAAAATAAACCTTTCATTCTGATCTATAGTGAAAGTCATCAGACTAAGGAAGGGGCGATGGCCAGGGAAAAGTTCCTTAAATCTGGTCAAGGTAGAAAGTAGCTCAATGATATACTAAAAACAACATAAGGATACACATTTTGTCTTCCTGGATAGCTCAATGGTAGAGCAACCGGCTGTTAACCGGTAGGTTGTCGGTTCGAGCCCGACTCCAGGAGCCAAAATGTGTATCTTTGTTTTTAAAAAATGTTTTTTTATCCATATTGGTAGCTAGGTAACCCCCGCCAAAGGCGGGTCCGCCTCCGGCGGAGGCTGTTAACCGGTAGGCATGGCCCCATAGGAGCGAAGCGACATACGGGGTTGTCGGTTCGAGTCCCCGCCCGCCATCGGCTTTGCCTCTAGCAAAGGCGGGCAGGCGACTCCAGGAGCCATAGAAAAATGATGAGTTTAATACTCGTCGTTTTTCTTTTATCAATATTTCGTTTTATTATTGGATTTTTTCGGTTATATTGAATTCGGGTGAAAGTCAAACTATTGACAAAATGGCCATTCCATACTAATATTGGTTGTCATCTAGCACCTTGAAAAGCTACTTGCATAGTAAGATAGCCATAGCCAAAAGACCTTGAAGAATTGAGGTTTTCTGGCTATGGCTACAAAGCGTAGTCCGCTGGCATATAAAACCGCAACACCGTTCGTAAGAACCCCGTTGCAAAACTAAAGGAGTCAACCATGAGTGACTTAATGCTCGACGTTGATCAAGCCGGAGAACTGAAAGCAGCGTTCCGGCGCGGCGACTGGACCAACACACTTATCAAACGTGCATGTGAAGGTGACTTTCTTGCCCAATTCAAACGGGTTGTTGAAGGATCTGCCACTATCATTCCGATTGCGCCCAAGAAAGAAATTCCTGTCACTACCATCGTCCACATCGATCGTTCCATTAAGCCGACCTACCCTGACTTCGTGAAAAAGGTCATGCATCCCGGGTTGGAAAGCGCGGGTCTTGTCGAGTACGACATTGCCACGGCGATATCGTTGTGGTTGCACGACAACCAGAAAAAGGGCATCGTCACTGGTCAAGTGATCTACAACCATCTCAAGAAGAACAACATGCTTGAGTCCTGTGGTAACCTGCAGGACGCCCTGGCTATCCAAAAGCTCGGAGTCGCTTCTTTCCAGAAAGCGTTTGGCAACATTGTCGTCTATTTCTGGAAGTCAGTTGTGCAGCGCCGCAATGGTAGCCTCGACGTCCCGTGTCTGTGCGTGCGCGGTGGTGGGGTGGTGTTGTACTGGAACTGGCTCGACGATGTCTGGCACGGCGGTGAGCCTGCGGTTCGCTTCGCAAAGTAGCTTGAGTCCTTTGGACTTGAGAGTTTTGGCCTTCTCTGGCCTTTAACCTTAGTTCTCTGGCCTTGAAAACGGCGGCCCGCATCAGTTAACCATACTGATACGGGTCGTTTTTCTTTTAATGATTATTTGACAATATTTCCTATTTGCGATAAACATTATATATGGAAAAGAAAACTGTTAAGCTAAATAGTAATAATAACCAGATCTGACTGGCCTAGTTTTGTTGCCAAAAAAGATGCCAGTCATATGAGACTGGTTTTTTGTTTATTCCGGGGTAGTTGAGCTGGTACAACGCCACGCTGTTAACGTGGATATCGCAGGTTCGAGTCCTGCCCCCGGAGCCATAAAAATAGTATCACCATTGAGTGGTACTATTTTTATACTTTGGCAGGACGAGAAGGGCGCGAGAGAAAGCGAGCTGGTGCAGCTTTCGGTGCGCAGCGCCCAGGTACCCGAGTCGGAGCGAGGGGGAGTCCTGCCCCCGGAGCCAAATCTCATTTTGTTTCCTTGACGATAGTCCACTAGTTATGATAACCATAAACTATAAATACTGAGCCATTCAATCTATGAATCACGAGTTCAGCACTCCACCAGAAGATAGAAAAGAAAAATCAACTTTGCCTCTTGAAGAGTTGCGTGAATTAGCACCGGCTGTTTTTGATGTAAATCGGCTTTCTCAAGAAGCAGAAGTCCAACTGACACTTGCCAACATTGCTCGCGCAGGCCGCAAAGAGGATGGATCATTGGAAAAATATGTTGTTGGCTATACAGGTTCAGAAAATAGAGGCTTTTACATATCTAGGAATACTAATCATTCAATGCCCGAAGTGCATAAAAATATGGTAGCTATTAGTGAGCAAATGCCAGGAGGGACTGTTCCAAGACCAGTTACTTTTCTAGAAGATGCAGATGCAGTTTTGTATGAAGAAGTTGCAGGAATCAATGGTTTGGAAGCATTCGGGCAGCTATCCGAGGCTGAGCGCCTAGAATTCTTTCGGGCAACGGGTGAAAGAACAAGACAGCTACATGAGATTGATAAAGAATCAATTGCCACAAAAGAAACAAACACTTCGTCGTTACTCGAACATATTATGCAGACGGTCAATCGAGATACATTTGCAATAATTCAGGAACGCAACCAAGATTTTTTCAGTCGTCTTCATAATCTCTATGCCCAGATTGTTGAGAGAGAACAGGAATATGTGAAGGGTTCAGAACTTGTAGTTAATCACGGAGATTTACACCCTGAAAATGTTATTCGAGATGAGAGCGCTAAAGTTGGTTTGATGGATTTTACCGATATTATGATAGCTCCACGCGCAAAAGATATTGGAGGGTTCTTTGAACAACTAAAGACCATGCTTCACGAGCAGGGGTTCACTAACAACGAGAAAATAGAAGAGTATCAACAAGAATTTCTTAAGGGGTACGGTGATGATGTGGAAGTTCCTGAGGAAGAAATGGAGTTGTATCGCGCATGGCAACTTTGGCGCAATTCCATGTACTTTGCTGGCAGAGCTGAACCAGATTTTGCTATGGCTGAAGAACAGCTGGCAGCAGCACAAGAACTGATGGACAATCAATAATACAAGATCATGAACTTCAAACCAGAAAATATTGAACCTAACTCCCCATACATAGAAAGCGATGGAGTTAGAATATACGGAGAAAGAGCACAAATTGTTGAGCTAAGTGATGTTGAATTACTGAAAATACCGCAGGAGGCTGTACTGCATGTCACTAGGCATTTAACAGAACTATCGGGTGAGGTAAGAGAAAAACTTATTGGTACTCAAATTGATGATGAAGGGAAAACCGTGATTGTTGATAAAGAATTTATTAGTGTGCAATTAGAATCTGCAGGATCAAAATTTAATGATAAAATATCTGATCCGGAAATCCTTATTGCTGTTTGTCGTGAAATGATGATAGAAGAGGTAAATGCTGGGCAAGTTTCATGGATAGAGAATTCAGCGACAGGTGAAATGACCGCAAAATTCCAGGCAGAACCAGGGGATAAATACAAAGAAATGCTGGGCTTAGGTTCTGAAGAAAAATTAGGGACAACTTCTGTGGTAGAAATTACTCCTAATATCCAAGGACAGGTGGAACGAGAACCAAGAGGCAAGGGAGAAGAAAAAGATCAGATTGAAGTAAATGTAGTAAGAGGAATTCCTGCACCAAAGACGGACAATTTAATTATAGTTATTAAAAAACAAAGTAAAAATTCCGAGCCCTATTTTTATACCGCTTATACCGGAATACTGGCTCCCAGCCTTCCTCGTCCAGAAAAGCAGTCTCCTGATGAACTGAAATATAATCAGGAATGGTGGGAAAAACATGCGTTTGTTAGATAGTATTTTAACTGGACATATTCCCCTTCTTTGCTAGAATAGGGGTGGCTAATATTATTAAGAATGTATTTATGACCCGTGAAAAAATAAACTACCCAGAAGCAGAAGGAATCACGCCAGAAACAGAAGAAGCTCGCCAGCGCGGCCTGCTGGAGTCTGCGGATGAAACTATGGAAATGATGGATTTGAAAGCAGAAGGGGAACTTCGGCGGCATGATGAGGAACCAGCAAAAAAGCCGGATGGTAAAGAAGAACCTGATTTTGAACCGCGCCGTAGTATACGTCCCGGTCTAACAGATGAGAAACCGCCCTCCCAGCCAGATGCACCTGTTAGGGAAACGGCACAATCCCCCGGATCGGAAGAAGAAACAAGTGACCCGGTTGTAGAAATCAACAGGATTATTACAAAACATGAGCGGCTAAAAGACGAAAATGATTTGTTACAACAGAAGATTTTTGGCTTAATCAATCAACACAATGTCTCATCCGTTTTTGAGAATCAGCGGACCAGTTTGCAAGTCATTCAGAATCAACTTGATATTGCCCGACGTGACCCGGGTGTGCAAAATGCTGCAGAGGCAAAAAAACAGGCGCAATACATTTTTAGTCTAGAGAAAGTCCGTGCTCTCAATCTCAATAAATTTAAGAAAAAAATACTGCGAACCATCGGTCATGAACGCTAGTTATCATTAATCATTATAAAAAGGAATTTTTTATGGCTATTTCAAAGGAACAATTCATCAAAGAACTAAACAAAGATCTAGAATGGGAATTTGCGGCCGCCATTCAGTATGTCCAACATGCGGCGGTGATTACCGGTCCGGAATACGATGCGATTTCAGCAGAATTAATTGTTCATTCCAACGAAGAAATGGCTCATGCGGTTCAAGTTTCCA
>Ga0180007_10005860_pt1 | contig 12221 bp, 9 predicted proteins | sample MM_PC_MetaG_FD_121122 | JGI IMG/M metagenome (GOLD analysis project Ga0180007, IMG submission 121122) | Groundwater microbial communities from the Aspo Hard Rock Laboratory (HRL) deep subsurface site, Sweden - MM_PC_MetaG | ecosystem: Environmental > Aquatic > Deep subsurface > Groundwater...
ACCTCTCCTATACCGTCAGCATCTTTAATCTCTCCTACATTATGAGGATTTTTAAAATGTTCCATTACTTTATCACTATACATACCCATGCAGCAATTCTCCTTCTTAATTCTGATCTTACGATTAGCGGGCTCGATTCATCGAGCCCCTACAAATTAATTATCACGGGCAGACACAAGGTCTGCCCCTACTAACGACTAAGTACTATTTTTCGCATTTCTTCCCCACATTTATAACCCACATCTTGAATTTTATCTTTTCCTTTCTTCACTATATACTCGATACTCGATACTATATACTAATTCAGTCCTTCCCAATTACCCTTAAAGGGAGAGAGGGCTCTTAATTTCTCAATAATCCCCGGCAATATATCTATCACATAATCTATTTCTTCCTCTGTATTATCTTTCCCTAAAGTTAATCTTAAAGAACCATGGGCTATCTCCGGAGGAAGTCCGATAGCCAATAATATATGTGATGCTGTTAAGGAACCAGAAGTACATGCTGAACCGCTGGAAGCAGCAACACCTTCCATATCTAAACTTAACAACATCGACTCACCTTCAATAAATTCAAAGCAAAAGTTAGCATTTCCTGGCAGCCTTTTTGTAGGATGGCCGTTTAAACGAACATTTTCTATTTTGTCTATAATCCCTTTAATCAACTTATCTCTTAATCTTACAATCTTCTTCTCTTTGCCTTGAGTCAGCCTTTCTTCTGCCAGCTCGGCAGCTTTGCCCAACCCAACTATTCCCGCCACATTCTCTGTACCGGCTCTTCTATTTTTTTCCTGAGCACCGCCGTCTATTAAATTGACTATCCTAGTCCCCTTCCTTAAGTACAGCGCTCCTACACCATTAGGACCGTAAAATTTATGTCCGGACATCGATAACATATCTACTCCTAAATCATTGACATCTATAGGAATATGCCCGACAGTTTGTACTGAATCAATGTGAAAATATACTCCTGCTTTTTTTACTACTTTACTGATTTCTTTAATCGGCTCAATAGTGCCAATCTCGTTATTAGCATGCTTAATGGTTACCAGTATCGTCTTATCGGTAATCGCTTTTTTCACATCTTCAGGGTCTATTAGACCATATTTATCAACCGGTAAATAAGTAACCCTAAACCCTTGTTTCTCTAAAAATTGACAGGAATGCAGTACAGCATGGTGCTCTATCTTCGAAGTAATAATATGATTCCCTTTTTTCTGATTAGCCCAGGCTATTCCTTTTATAGCATAATTGTCTGCCTCTGTCCCTCCAGCGGTGAAAACAATTTCTGAAGGATTTGCTCCGATTAAATGAGCTATCTTTTCTCTCGCTTCTTCTACTGCTTCTCTTGCTTCCTGCCCAAAGGAATGAATACTATTAGGATTTCCATATTTTAAAGAGAAATAGGGTTCCATTGCTTTAACTACTTCTACATCAGTAGAGGTAGTTGCCGCATGATCCATATAAATCCTTTTCATAAAACTATTTCCCTCCTACCTACAAATTATCCAATTAACTAATTTAAGACACGAAAAAATTATATTATATATGAGTAATTTTGTCAACTTTTATTTTTCCGATTTTGCTCATTGTATCAAAACTATCTCCTGGGCATCTTCCTTAGCAATTCGTTCTATAAATTCCTTAAAGGAAGGATAATTTTCTTTAGATATTTCAAAGGTATTAAATTTATAATATCTTTCATATCTTATAGTATTATCTTCCACCGAATATTTTGCTCTATAAGAACCAAAAGGGAAAGCTAAATCAACATCATCTGGAATTCTCTCTGCCTTATATCCTTCTGGAATATTGATTTCTATTACATTTTGAGTGCAGTATTGATCGTAAAAATACATGGGGAATCTTCGTTCCTCTTTTGCCACCATACTCGTTGATTCTACTCTTTCAATAATGGAAGGTTTAAATTGAAGTTTATTACCAATCTTCTTAGCATAATAAGGGACTCTGAATTTATATTTCTGTTCCACTGGCACATTAAGATCGGCTAAATCGGAAAAGCTAAATTCCTCCAGTACAGAACCAGGGCAACTTGAACTCAAAGAATTTTGAATTGCTTCTCCTCGCTTAATTTCTCCCAGATCTTTAAAGATGCTTCTATAATAAGATGCAAAAATACCTGATTGAGAGATAAGGGCTTCCGCTTTAATCGACCCATCCCCAGCTAAATCTAATTTTATTTCTCTTATTCTTTGATTTTCCTCAGCAGGCTGAACAGGAATTTTCTTAAATTCTCCTTTTCCGTCAATCAAAACCATAGCCCAGGCATCCTGATCCATCGCCGGCAAATCACCATAAACATAGTTCTCAGCAGTTCCATCTAAAAACATTAGCTCCCCGTTTAAAGGGACTGCGGCGATAGCATGGTCAAACTGAAAACTGGGCAAGTCAAGATCTAATTCTCCACTATACCTGGTCCTAAGCAATACATAATAAGCTTCTATATCTGCCTCTCTCAACATAGCAATAAGTAAGGTCGCTTTATCTTTACAATCACCGTATTTATATTTATATATCTCTGCTGCCTCATGAGGCATATGCCCACTTAAACCAAATTCTAATCCCAGATATCTTATTTCCGAGATTACATAATGATATATAGCTCTAATCTTCTCTTCATCGGTATCCTTTCCTTGAATTAGCTCGGCTACTTTTGCCTTTATATCGGCATCAGCCTTGCTCTGTTCTCGAGATATATCATAATACCAGGAAGTAATCTCTTCCCAGGAAGAAAAACTGCTTATGGTAATTCGAGGTGCAATATTATGGAAAGGAGGCATATCACTTTCATAGATAATCTGACTAATATCATAGGCCTCCCAGGAATAAACAGTCTTATTATCTACCTTTTTTACTTCAGGAATAATATCAGTTTTAAAATTAACCGTCTTAAATTCTACCCCCTCAGGTACTGTAAGTATATACTTACAAAATTGAATAGGTTCAAAATCTTGCAGATAGAAGGTGTCCTGGAAATTCTTACCAATAAAACCTCGGCTATAATCATCCAGAGTGTATTGATATTCAATGGTTACCCCTTCTTCCAGGGCAGGCATAGAAATTACTTTTTGAGAAATATTGGAGTATAGACGATACCCTTCTAAAGGGAAAATATCTTTTATAGAAGTGGCATCTATTATAGTCCCATCTAATTTAAAAGTCCGGGCTTTCTTAATGGTTATCCTTTCTCCCCAGGCATTGTAAGTTATGAATACCTCTCCAAATTTTTCAATCCCTCTCCTATTAAAGAGTTTAATTATCTTATGGTAAGTTGTAGAAGAGGTCCCGTCTAAATGAATAATCCTCTTTGTTTCATCTAAAAGTATGGCGGCACTCGCATCCGGATATTCTTCTGCTGAAGGAGCCTTAGCAATTAATTTTCGGGCATCTACTTCGGCTACTTCTTCTTTTTCAGAAATAAAATCAATATAATCTCTCAAATGAAGAAATTCAGGAGATATCTCCAGGGCTTGCCTCCACAACCCAATAGCCTTCTCCTCTTCTCCTTGTTCATGATAGAGATAGCCTAATTGAGAATATATTGAGGAATTATAGGGGAATATTTCCTTTGCTTCTTCTAAAATTTCAATTGCCTGGATCTCTTCCCTCATCCTGATATAACCATCGGCTATGTTTTTATAAATTGCCGGGTTATCGGGCTTCCAAGATAAAACTTCCCTATAAAGAGCAATCCCCTCTTCAAACTTTCCTAATTGAAAATATAAGCTACTTAATCCTGTCCGGCTCAAACTATCGTCATACTCGCTATCTAATACCTTTTTATACTGTTGAATAGCCTTCTCATACCACCCTTTTCTTTCGTATGAAACACCTAAGGAATACTGGACCAGGGCATAATAGGGTTTAGTTTCCCCTAATTCTTCCAATTTTCTTCTTGCTTCTAAATTCCAACCTTTCCTTTCGTAGACCCAAGAGAGATACAGATTAGCCTCTAAAGAATCTGGGTTCACCTCTAATATCTTTTCAAATTCCTCAATAGCTTCTTTATACAATCCCTTCTCGTAATAGTTTATCCCCACTTGCATTATAGCTTGAATAAAATCAGGATTATTCTTTAGAGCTTCTTTGATTTTTTCCTGACCTTCATCAAATTTTTCTTTTTGTCTATATCCATTGCCCAAAAGATAATGAGCTAAAGCATTCTTTGAATCTACAGAAACTGCTTTCTCAAATTCTTCTATTGCTTTATCCAAAAATCCTTTCTTCTGAAATACCAACCCTAAAAAAAGATGTGACTTCAAATCTTGAGGATTATTAATAACTTCTTCTTGGTAATAAGTGAAAGCATCGTTTAGATATTCTTTACCTTTCAATTCTTCCTCGGTTAGCTTTACTTTTGCTGCCTTTGTTATTTCTTTATATTCGGTATTATATTTTAATCCTTCAATCAGCTCTCCGTCGATATCAGTTATTCTAAAATAAAATCCCCAGGTTTCTTCTTTCTCGCAGACCTTTACTAAGATTTTATTCCAACCCTCGCTCAGCCAAACAGGCACCGCTTCCTGGTCAATTACCGCTCTTCGGTAAATATCCTGCTCTATTACCACTTCATCATTAAACCACACTTTTACCGCATCATCTGCTCCTATCTTAAAAATAGCAACTTTCTCCCGGGGTGAATAAACATAAGTTAAAGCATAACCTACTGACCAATTATTGGGGTAAAGGAAGGCATCAAGGTTTATAAAACCGGAAAGGGCAATTTTCTTAGGTTTAAACCATTCTATCTGAAGGCTATCTTTTCCACTATAAGTTTTTTGTAAATCAATCTCTTCTTCGGGGGGGTAAACTTTTTTAAAACCAGATTTACCGGTATTATCAAAAGGACCAATTATCAGCCAATCAGTGACCATCCCTAATTTCTCAACTTCTTGACTTGCTTGAAGAATATTGTTCTTTCTAATATAGGACTGAACTATCTGTCCTTGGGCATAGGCTTTAAGAATTTTATTATTAGAGTCTTTATCTAAGATTTCTTGGGAAAGAGTTATGAATTCATCATATCTCCCAACTTTATCTAAAACCTCTTCAAGCATAATCCAATAAACTTCTGATTCCGGAGAATCTGGCTTTTTACTGATAAAATCAGCCCACTGGTCAAAAGCTTCCTGATAAAATCCTTTTGACCAGTAATCAAACCCGATTATTTCTGAATTGCTGGCACATACATTTAGACTAAATACGGTAATTGATAAGATTAATGAAATAAAAAACACAAGAACAAATTTCTTTTTTATGATGTTCATATTTTCTCCTTCAATTAAATTAGTTTAATAGCTAATTGGTTTACCATTTAAATTAGTCGATAGTATAACGTGTTTCCACCTATCTTGTCTTTTTTTATGTCATTGCGAGCTCCGATTTATCGGAGCGTGGCAATCTCGTTATACAACTAAAAACTTAAAACTAAAAGCGAAAAACCATAATTCAAAACTCAAAACTTTTTCTTTTAATTTTAAATTTTGCGTTATATTTTTATGTTTTGCGCTTTTAGCTTTTCGCTATATTCTATACGCTCCACGTTATCAGGGCGTATGCAATACGCCCCTACGTCTTTTTATTTCTATTTTACGCGATACGCAATACTCGATACTCGATACTAATTTATATAATCTTAATAACCCGGCCTAAGATAAATCCTAATAATATTCCGATAAGAAAAACAGTAGTTAACACTCGGGCATTAGCTACCTGTTTATACCCCTTAATTCTAATTAATGTCAAAGTAACCAGATAAGCTACTGCGTTTATAGTAATAAAGAAGGGCCAAACTATTACTTTGGCAACAATCGGCCCTATATAGGGAATTGATTGAATGATAAATATGACTTGAGAAAAAACTTGTCTGGCTATCTCCATAAAAATTCCCAATAAGGCTACGATTGCCGTACTCAATATTTTATCTACCCCTAAATAAGTTAGCGCATAAAAAACCGATATCATTATTAATATGGTTACAGCAATTTCTAAATCTTCCTTAAACTTCGGCTTTTTTATTTTAGGTTTAAAATCTTTGCTCACTTCTAAAAATCCTTTTAATTTTATATATCAATTTAGATACCGTTTATCTTGTTTTAGATTAGGATTTATCGCTTTCTGTAGATTGCTCGGCAGCTTCTTCTCTTTTCTCTTCTGCTCTTTCTTTAATAGAACTTATGCCTATTATTATCGCAAATATTCCACCTATCAATAAAATAAAAGGCACCAAGGCTGCTAAAGCTTTCAGAAATAATAACCACCATTTGATTAATCCTAATACCCCTAAAATTATAGCTGCTATTCCTCCCAAAATAATCCACATTGTTTTTTACCTCCTTTTAGAATAAGAATCTCTCAGTCAGTCCAACTCCACACAAAACCCCCTGGTTTATCTTTAAAGCCATTTGCTGCAGAATAAATAATTACAGGACCTGTAAAATCAATAGTTAGAGCATTTGAGGACCAAAGAAGTATCATCTTTTTCGGTTCCATCTCTTTCCACGTTTCTCCTCCATCGGTACTCTTGAAAATACCTAAATTACTTCCCACATATATAACTTGAGGAACAGCTGGATTAATAACTATAGATTTAACTGAAGGGAATATTCCAGATGTTTTAGACTTTAACCCGGTCTTTACCCAATTTTCCCCAGAATCAGAACTTTTAAATAACCCCTTGCTTGTTCCAATATAAATTATATTATGCTTTACAGGGTGTATTGTAATAAAATGAACATATTCACCTTCTGGTCCTATAGCAAACCAACTTTTCCCCTGATTAGTACTTTTAAAAACACCTTTTTGGCTAGCAGCATAAAGAACAAAAGGATTTTTACAATCTATAGCAATACCTTTATTAAAAGAATTACTTAACCCTGTTTTATTACTACCAACCCTATCCCAACTATTACCACCATTTGTACTTTTATATATTCCCGTAGATGTGGCTGCATAGATAATTGAAGAATTACTTGGATCTATATTTATTGAGAAAACCTGAGTGTAAAATACTGTACCAGGTTCAATTCCCTGATTAGATAATTTCCAACTTTTTCCACCATCTATACTCTTATAAATTTCCGCTTTATTTGTTCCCACATAGAGAATCTCTGGATTTGATGAACAGATAGTTAAAGAAATAACTTGTTTACTCTCAGGAGTATTTAGACCATTATTTATAGCATACCATGTCTGGGCAGCATTAGTAGTTTTAAAAACTCCTTTTTCATACATTGCAACATAAAGAATTTGATTGTTTACAGGGTTAATTACTATTGAAGAAGCATACTTCCCTGAAAGGCCTTTGCTTTTATCAATCCAATTGCCAGGAGCAGCCTCCACAAAACATTGATTGCAAATATTATTGACCAACAATATCCCAATAAGAATTAAGCCTAACATAAGAATATAATAATTTAAATTAGATTTAATCTTCATCTTAGCCTCACCTCTTATTTCTTTCCAAAATAATAAATTTCTTTATTTATTTAATTTACAAAAGTTCCCAGTGTAAACATTATAAATCTTCTCAAAAGATAATACTGAATTAAAAAATCAATTATAAAATTAAGTGTTAACTTTAAACGATTTATTCAAAAAGAATTGCTTATTGTTCCATTTTTTTAATTAAAGCACTAATGATAGTTTGACCAAATTCTGTTGCGGCTTGGGGACCTTCAGCAGTAATGATATTACCATCTACTTCTACTGCTTTACCCGTATAAATTCCCCCTTTTCTCTTTATAGCCTTTACTTCAGAACGAAAAACAGTAGCTTTTTTACCATCTAATATTCCAGCATTAGCCAGAGTAACCGGAGCAATACATATGGCGCAAATTAATTTGTCTAAAGAAATTGCTTTTTTTACAATCTCTCTTGCCACAGGATCATTCCAATATTCCGAAGAGCCTATACCGCCAACAAAGATAATAACATCAAATTCTTCTACCTTGACCTCACTAATCAGAATATCAGGTTTAGCTGTCCCTCCCAACATTCCCCGAGAAACCTCTAAAGAAGAAGAAGCCAAGATTACCTCCATTCCTTCTTTAATAAACAACTCTCTGGGTTTAAAGAGTTCCTCATCTCTAAAATTTTGGCTGGCAATTATCATTAATATTTTCTTTCCTTGAAGTTTAGACATAGTTTCGCTTCCACCTCCTTCTAAATTATAAAGAAACAAGAAAAGAAATGATAACAAAACAAGAAAAATAATTATTTTATTTCTTTTCCGATAAGTAAAATTAATCATTTCTATCAAATCCTTCTTTTGCAATCCATAACCTTTCACTTTTAATTTGATGATTTAATCTCATAATTTTACTCTTTCTTTATAATCTTCTTTTTACTGTTATAATTCGACATTAAGATAAGAAAATCCTCTATTTTTTTATTATTTTAATAACAAATTTTTATCATCCTCTAATATTGAAAGAATTGAATTCTCTTTTATACTCCTCCCATTTTATATCTATCTTTTCTACAATTGCACTCCCCGGTCCCCGATAGCACCAGTTTATTAGTTTTTTTACTTTTTCTTCTTCCCCTTCTATGACTACTTCTACTTTACCATCCCAACAATTCTTGATCCATCCCTTTATTTCTAAATTTTGGGCAATGTCCTGGGTATAATAACGAAAAGATACTCCCTGTACTCTCCCTGAAATTAGAAGATGGGCCCTTACCTTTTTTATATCTTTATCCATATTGATATTATCCTTTTATTTTATGCTTTTGCGGGTTCGATAAATCGAACCCCTACACCATCACTTGCAATGAAAAAATAATTTGTGTAGGGGCGTATTGCAATACGCCCCTACTTCCTAAATGCTACACGCTCTACGCTAGAATGCGAGATACGATTCACGAGATACGAGATACTACTTTATTACTATAACTATTTTACTCCAAAATGAAAAAATTAAAAGAACAAATTTATATTTTTAATTTCTCTCACCTTTGAGAGTACACCACTTTATAAATAAGGAAGATTAAGATATAATAATTTACAAAAAGCAAAACGATATAAAGAGGTGAAGATTAATTTTACACTTAATTTTATTTCTTCTAACTATAATTTCTTGTTTTTTTGTAGGTGGTATATGGTATGCCCTATTTTTAATCACCATTCTACTTGCTCACGAATTAGGCCATTTTTTTGTTAGCAGAAGATACGGGGTAGAAGTTACTCTTCCCTTTTTCATCCCCTTCCCCCTATCTCCATTTGGCACTTTGGGGGCAGTTATCAAAATGAAAGGAATTATGCCCAATCGTCAAGCTTTATTTGACATTGGAATAGCCGGTCCTTTTGTAGGTTTAATCCTCACCATTCCTACCATAATAATTGGACTAAAATTATCAGAAGTGGCAGTAATCTCAGAAATTGAGGGGCCCGTTATGCCTCTGGGAAGTTCCATACTGTTCTCGCTTATAGAAAAAATAATGTTTGGCCATCTTCCCGAAGGTCAAGATGTACTCTTACATCCCATAGCTTACGCAGGCTGGGTAGGACTTTTTGTAACTGCCTTAAACCTTCTTCCTGTTGGACAGTTAGATGGCGGGCACATAATTTATTCCTTATTCGGCAAAAATAGTAAAATTGCTTATTATATAACCTTGGGCATTTTAGGCCTTATCTGCATATTTGTTAATCCCGCCTGGACTTTATTATTTATTTTATTACTTATCTTTGGATTTCATCACCCTCCACCATTAGATGATTATACCTCCTTAGATAAAAGAAGAAAAATATTAGGAATCTGCGCCTTAATTTTCTGTGTCTTATCTTTTACTCCCGTACCTTTTCAAATATAATAAAAAATCGATTTATATTTATAATATTTATAATTTACTGAAATAAATAAATTTTACCTTAACTCTTTCATAAAAATTGATAAAAACTTTATTTCCCAATAAACAATTTCCCAATAAAACTTGACAATTATAATCGTGCATGGTAAGATTTTTTCAAAATTAAATATTATATTGGGAGTGTACCTAGGGTTCCGTTTTTTGAAGAAGTCTGGACCGAGCGGTATAAAGCATTTATTTATAAATGTCACACTTTTAGGAAAAAAGCCTGAAAGATAGGTTCCATAAATTTGAACCAATCCTTTGGGCTATTTTTAAATAAAGGTCGAAGTACATATATATACATTATAATATCGATCCTATATCAAAATCTTTTAATTAAAAAGGAGGGATGACAATTAAATAAACTTAATATAATCGTAGATTTTGTTTGAACTTGTAAAAAAAATAAACTTATTAAAAGGAGATCTAAAAATGAATAAAAAATTGTTGATTTTATTAGTTTTGGTATGTTTTTTATTTTCTGTTTCAGTCGCTTCGGCAAAAATGATTAAAATTGGTGGAGTCGCTTGCCTGACAGGAGGGGCAGCTACTTATGGAGCTTCTACTCGGAATGGTTGTGTATTAGCCTTTAAAGCAGTAAATGATGAAGGCGGAGTTGATATCGGAGGAACAAAATATTTAATCCATTATATTTTTGAAGATGACCAAGGTTCTCCCGAAGCAGCAGCTAATGCCTTTCGTAAGCTTATTGACCAAGATGAAGTATACGCTATTCTTGGTTCGGTAATGAGTAAATGTACTTTAGCCGGTGCTCCTATTGCCCAAGATTCTGGCGTTCCGGTTATTAGTCCTACTTCAACTGCTGTTCAAGTTACAAGAACCGGCGATTATATTTTCCGGTCTTGTTTCCTTGATCCCTTCCAGGGTGCTGTAGTTGCTACTTTCAGCTACAATGACTTAAAAGCAAAAACCGCGGCAGTTATCTTTGATAATGCCAATGACTATACTAAGGGATTAGCTGAAGCCTTTAGAGAAAGTTTTGAAAAATTAGGCGGTAAAGTAGTGGCTTACGAATCTTTTACTGATGAAGATAAAACTACTGATTTTTCAGCCCAATTAACCAATATTAAATCTGCTAATCCGGATGTAATCTTTTTAGATGCATATTATTCTGCTGCCGCTTTAATGGCTAAACAGGCCCGAGGTTTAGGAATAACCGTTCCTTTTGTAGGAGCAGATGGATGGGATTCAGCAGAATTTCCTAAATTAGGCGGAGAGGCAGTAGAAGGTGGATATTTCTGCAATCATTATTCGCCTGAAGACCCTAGACCAATAGTGCAAAATTTTGTTAGTAAATACACAGAAGTTTACGGAGCAACTCCTGATGCCTTAGCGACTTTAGCCTATGATGCTGCTTTGATTTTAATCGATTCTCTGGAAAGAGCCGGTTCTTTAGATAGAGCAGCTATTAGAGATGCCATTGCAGCAACTAATTTAGAGTGTGTTTCAGGTGTAATCACTTTTGATGAATATGGTGATCCTATTAAAAAAGCTGCGGTAATTAAAGTGGAAAACGGTAAATTTGTCTTCCAAAAATTTGTCCAACCGTAAAATCTAAATGATTAGTGCAAATTGTCTTTAGACAATTAATTAAGTCCCTATAACAGGATATTGCATTTTGCAATATCCTGTTATATTATATAAAACAGCAAAGATATTTTTTAAAAAATTGGGAAAGAATATGACTAAAAAGCAACTATCTGATTCTATAAATAATAATATATTGACTTACAATAAATTGACAAATTGGAAAAAATACGTTTTTATTTCTGTAATTATTCTATTTTTTTTATTTTTATATATTTTATCTTTTGGAATTCAAGCCTTTCTGCAACAGTTAGTAAATGGAATCCAGTTGGGAAGTATTTATGCCCTGATTGCTTTAGGCTACACTATGATCTATGGAATTATCAGGTTCATTAATTTTGCCCATGGTGACCTTTTTATGTTTGGGGCTTATATCTCTTGCTTTTTAGGCAATTATCTAATTGCTCATAATTTCAGCTATCCTTTTATAATAGTTTTGATTTTCTCTATGGTCGTAACTGCTCTATTGGGAATGATCATTGAGAAAATCGCTTATAAACCTTTAAGGTTTAAACCCAGATTAGCGGCTTTAATCACTGCTTTAGGTGTTTCTCTTTTTTTAGAGAACTTTCTTGCTCTATCACCGCAAAATGTCCCCTTCCCTCTAAATAAGATTGTCTTTGGTCCAAAGTTTATCCCCTTCCCCGCATTAATTGCCGAAAAAACATATAATATTAGTGGAATAACTATTAATAATATAAAGATTTTAGATGTTGTAGTAACCATTATTCTTATGATAGC
>Ga0180007_10005861_pt1 | contig 12220 bp, 8 predicted proteins | sample MM_PC_MetaG_FD_121122 | JGI IMG/M metagenome (GOLD analysis project Ga0180007, IMG submission 121122) | Groundwater microbial communities from the Aspo Hard Rock Laboratory (HRL) deep subsurface site, Sweden - MM_PC_MetaG | ecosystem: Environmental > Aquatic > Deep subsurface > Groundwater...
CTCGCGAAGTTCCATATCTACCAACTCGATCAGTTCAGGGTCGTCAACCATATCGCACTTGTTCAGGAAGACAACCATAGCTGGTACGCCAACCTGACGGGCAAGCAGGATATGCTCACGGGTCTGGGGCATGGGGCCGTCATCTGCGCCAACCACCAGAATCGCGCCGTCCATCTGCGCCGCACCGGTGATCATATTCTTGATGTAGTCAGCATGGCCGGGGCAGTCCACATGGGCATAATGACGATTTTTCGACTCATACTCCACATGGGCCGTGGCGATGGTGATGCCACGCTCTTTTTCTTCCGGGGCCTTGTCTATCTCGCTGAAGTCTGTCTTCTTAGCCCATCCTTTGGTAGCCAGAACCTGGGTGATTGCTGCTGTCAACGTGGTCTTGCCGTGGTCTATATGACCTATTGTGCCAATATTCACATGGGGTTTAGTGCGTTGAAACTTTTCCTTTGCCATGTCCTAGCTCCTCAGACTGATTTTATTTTTTATGTGACAGGCCCGAATTAAATTAGCCGTTTCATTGGAGCTCACGACCAGGATCGAACTGGTGACCTCTTCCTTACCAAGGAAGTGCTCTACCGACTGAGCTACGTGAGCGTTAAGAAATATCAATATCCAGTTTTACAGCTATATATATAACATCGGCAGGAAATGGAGCGGGAAACGGGTCTCGAACCCGCAACCCTCAGCTTGGAAGGCTGATGCTCTACCAATTGAGCTATTCCCGCTGCAATCACGCCGGATTCCACAGAGAGAGAGAGCTCCCTGCGTTCAAGGCAGACTTAACAACCAGTAAAAAAATGGTGGAGGGGGGAGGATTCGAACCTCCGAAGGCGTCGCCGACAGATTTACAGTCTGTTCCCTTTAGCCACTCGGGAACCCCTCCAAAATAAAAACACAGGTAAATTAAGTTTGTTATAAAAACAACTGCACAATTTTTATGATGCGCAGCATATAATCTTACGTCGCCTGGAGCTGGCGATGGGACTCGAACCCGCAACCTGCTGATTACAAATCAGCTGCTCTACCAATTGAGCTACGCCAGCGGTATTAAACCGAAGCACCGTAATCGCTTCAAAGGTAAAAATCAACCTTTTTTTTAATCAGAAATAAAACCATATCTGAAAAACGGCTACCGAACTTATCCATTTTACGATATTTTTTTTATAATTCCCTTTTCAGAAATCATAAAAATTTTATCTCTGAAGCGAAGCAATTACGGTGCAGTGATTTACTCAAATATCCGACTGCCGAACAACAATCAGTTCAAAAACTCCACTCCTTCTTACTTTTTGACATACTCACTTTCACGGTAAATCTGAAAGGCCATGGCAAAGGTTCTGTAAACCATATGGGCGAACTTGGTATATGGCATATAGAGGAAAAGCATGAACACTGATACCAGATGCAGGTAGTAAAAGAAATATGCAAGAACCGGCACGCCGACAAGACGTGCAAGTTCAGCACTGAGGCCGGTTACACCAACTGCCATGATCTCATAAATAAGGAACCAGTCATAATACGTTGCCGTTGCACCTGATTCCGATTCCGAAGCAGAACGGTTGGACCACAGAACGCCCACACCAAATATCAGGGCAAGGGCTGCAACGTTGGCAAGCATCTTCACCGGGTTCAGCATGCTTATCGGACCATGCAGCTGGGGGAAGAATATTCCCAATACGTCCTGGGTAAAGGCACTGTATGCCGTGACAATGAAAAGAGCAATAAATGACAGCAGCAGCGGAAGATGTCCGATAACCCGATTCTTGTTTGTACCGCACTCGTTAAAACGCTTGTGGACAAGGATCTCCTTTACCGCCGGAACGAGGAATTGCTGAATAAACTGCGGTATCGAGGGACGAAAATCCGCATTGACTTTATAGTTTTTTTCCATATCTTTCCACATGGTCGACACGCCGCGATAGGCGGAATAGCAGGCCAGGAAAAAAGCAGGAACCATAATAATATCGATAAAGGCAACATTTTTGGTCAACCACCGCCAGTCCCAGTGACCGAAGAAATGGCCGAAACCATATCTGGCCAGGTCCTCAGATGACGGAATATGCATTCCTCCTGAGATGAACCACATAACGAGCACAATCACGGCTGGCATACCTATGGTCAGCGGCAGATTTTTTGAACTGCTCACCATTTTGGCCAGTCCCGAGGGAAAGCCGTAATGGGTATAGGCGTATGCGCGAATTGCGCCAAGCACGTCACCAGGTTTCGCACCGCGGGGGCAGAAAGCGCTACAATCACCGCACTGATGACAGAGCATGACGTCAGGGTCAGCAACCAGCTTGTCCTTAAGGCCCCATTGCGCCCAAATCATCTCTTTACGAGGAAAAGGCTTTTTATCTGAGGAAAGCGGGCAAACCACAGAGCATGTAGCGCATTGATAGCATTTCTTCAATGTATCGCCACCAGCACTTTTCATATACTTTATGAAGTCTAAATCAGGATTCACCTTCATTTCTCTTTCTCCTTTCTTGGTTATTGAGAAATAACCGACACCGAAAAACCGGCATAGAAACTGCTCACACCGGAAAATTTATTAATATAAAAGTCGTTTGGCAGTAAATCCTTACTGCCAAACGACTGATAAAGCAAGAAATTAGAAACCTTTAAAGGGACTCGGTCCGAGATCGATGATTGACTGAACAAAGTCTTCGAGGATCTGCGGGACCTTGTCGTAGTCGGTAATGGCAATCTGCTCCATTGCGCAACGCTCCTTCTCAAGACCAAGGGAGGAAAGGGTCTCACCGATATTCGCCATACGTTTATCGGCGATTTCACTACCCTTGACAAAATGGCACTGGTAATCGTCGCCATATTTACAGCCAAGGAGAATCGCTCCGTCCATACCGGCTGAAAGCGCATCTTTAACCCAGGCCATATTGACCGATCCAAGGCAGCGAACGGGGATAAAACGAATAAGAGAATTAAGAGGATGCTTCCTCATGGCGGCCATATCAAGGGCGGGATAGGCATCATTCTCGCAGACAAGGGCAAGAATGCGCAGCTTATCCTCATCGTCATCAGGCACCTCGATTGCCTTGATCATGGAACCGATCATATCGATATTGTAGTTCTTGAAACCGATGATACGCTCAGGACATGCACCCATACAGGTACCGCAGCGACGGCAACGGGTGGGGTTGGGTTGCGGTGTACCCTTCTCATCGTCATCAAGGGCGCCAAAGGGACATTCCTCCGTACAGCGTTTGCACTGTGTACATCTCTGGAAGAAAAACTCCGGATAGGTCTGATCACCTTAACGGGGATGCACGGCAACACCGCGATCTGCACATTCCATCGCCTGAATGGCCTTCAATGCAGCACCGGTTGCATCATCCACCGTCTCCTCCATGGTCATGGCCTTGCGCACGCCACCACAGGTGTAAATACCTGTACGACGGGTTTCATACGGGAAACAGATGAAGTGGGAGTCGGAATAACCGTCAAACAGGTCAAGATCAAGGAATGCCGGACCCTGACGATAGGCCAGATTGATGGAGTTCTCATATTTGGTGGTCGGCTCCATACCGGCGGCAAGGACAACCAGATCAACATCGAGATCAAGATCCTCACCGAGTAAGGTATCTTTGGCATGAACAACGCAACCGCTGTCTGAAGCCTCAACCTTGGTGACCGAGGCCTTGGTCAGGAAGATGCCGTCATCCTGCTGGATGCCCTTGTAAAACATCTCCGCGTTGCCCGGAGTTCTCATGTGCTGATAGAGAATGTAGGCCTTGGCGTCGCTGTTGGCATCACGCACATATTTAGCCTGCTTCAAGGCGACCATGCTGGTGACCGAGTTGCAGTAGGGGAAGTCCATATCATGCTCTTCACCGCCAGGGCTCTGGACAAAGGCTACTGACTTGATGCCGCCGATCTTGCCATCCTTCACCATCTTCTCAAATTCGGCGTTGGTCACAACCTTGTCGCTGGTGCCGTAGCCAAGATGCTCATAACCGCTCACATCCGCAGGAACCCAGCCGGTGGCCAGAATAACCGCACCGTATTTCTCGGCATCCGGATTTTGAGCCATGTAGTTCTGCATACCGGCGTTAGGGTCTTCCATCTGGCCTTTAGCAATACGATCCTGATCGTCCACGCCAACCTTGGCAGGGGCATCCCATTCGGTTTTGGTGCCGGGGGTCTTGAATGTCACGGAAAAATTTCCAGGAGCGCCGCCGATACGGGCAACTTCAGTGGATTTTTTCACGCTGATCTTGGCATCAGATTCGACTTCAGCAACCAGAGCACCAATGGTCGGTTCTTCAAGGTTTGCATAGGGTGCTTTGCTCGGGAACTGTTTGGTCCAGCCCAGTGCCTTGCCGCCAAGCACACCGCTTTTCTCGACAATCGTAACCTCATAACCGGCTTTGGCTGCCTCTTTTGCAGCGGTAAGACCGGCAATACCACCACCCATAACCAGAATCTTTTTGGTCATGGTTTCAAGCTTGAAGGGCTCCGGCATATCGGTCTTCTTTGCCTGCACGCAAGCCATGCGCACATAATCCTGCGCCAGCTCTGTGTAGTATTCCTTAATTGTGTCTTCATCCTTTTTATCTGACGGCTGTTCTTTACACCAGGCAGCCTGCTCGCGAATATTGCCGCGGATGGTGATCTTGTCATCACCGAAATTAAAAGCATCCTGCATCACACGGGGTGAGCAGGCACAGACAACGACGACATTCACACCATCATTAGCGATATCATCTTCGATCAGCTTACGGCCGGCTGCACCACAAAGGGCCTCATGGGTCTTTGGTTTCATGCCGCTGCCGCTGGCCGCACTGATTAAGGCTTCAACATCAAGAGCCTCACCTATTCCACAACCTGTGCAGATATATGCACCATATTTTTTATCCATTGATCTTCCTCCTACTTAGCTGCTTGAATAGCTTTTAAGGCTGCAGCGGTGGCGCTTTGTGCGCTGGTTACAACATCAGCAGCTTTTTTGGCACATCCGGCTGAAATCATACCTTTGTCAGCATTACTTACAACAAAACCATTGCTGTCAACTTCGAGGCCGAGGCCGGAAGCCTGAGCCTTGATAGCCGGTTCCATACCGGTTGCCAGTATGCAAAGATCAACTTTCTGTTGCACTTTATCTCCGGTAACGGCATTCTCTGCAACGAGTGTCACGCCATCAGCTTCGGGAATGATGTCCGCCACTTTACCCTTGATAAAATGAGTGTTCTTATCCGCCATTAATTTTTCACGGAACTTTTCGTACTTACCCGGGGTGCGCAGATCAATGTAAAAAACATAAATCGGTGCTTCCGGATACCTTTCGCGTATATAGGTTATCTGCTTCATAGTGGCCATGCAGCAGATGTATGAGCAGAATTCAAGATGATTTTCATCACGGCTGCCGGCGCACTGAACAAAGCCGAAGGACTTCGGTTCCACGTTGTCACCGGGGCGGAGAATCTGACCGTTGGTCGGTCCGTTGGGAGCCGCCAGTCTTTCCATCTGCATATTGGTGATAATGGCATTGCTCTGACCATATTTGAGATTGGTCATCTTAGTCGGATCATAAGGATTCCAGCCTGTGGCCCAGATAACGGAGGCAACATTTAAGGTAAATGTTTTCGCTTCCATTTCCGTATCGATGGCATCATACTTACAGGAATCCTTGATCTTCTGCAGGGTATCCCTGCTGCAGGCGTTTTTGTCCAGAACGTATTTCATGGGGAAAGACATTTCATGGGGACGATAAACCGCCTTTGTTTTGCCCAGTCCGAAGTTAAAGTCATCAACCCGCTCATCACTGCAAGCTTCCACACAGGCACCGCATCCCGTACAGTTATTGTTGACATAGCGAGGTAAAGTCTCACAGGTAACTTCGTAGCTGCCTTTGGACCCGGAAACACTTTTCACCTGGGTCATTGTGTACATGCGAATTTTACGGTTGTTTTGAACTCTCTTGAAATTGATTTCAAGACCGCAAGACGGCGGACACAATTTGGGAAAATACTGATTGAGCTGGGCAACCCGGCCTCCCAGATATGGGTTTTTTTCAATCAGAAAGACATCTTTCCCAACCTCTGCGGCTTCCAGGGCAGCAGTTAAACCGCTGATGCCACCACCAACGACCAGCACTGCTCCTGCTCCAGATGCACTCTGTTCTGTCATGCCACTCCTCCATTTTTAGGGGTTATGTTAGAAAGTTTTTTAAATGTTAAGTTTTCCGCTTTAATGACATCGTGAAAAATCTTTGCAAGAAGCCCAAAAGGGCCTTAAAACTGAAAACTTAGCACTTAAACAAATTGTGGTTTCATCATTTACCAGAAAGTTTTAGTCAAATCAACCTAACATGGCGGGCAATTGATTTTTTCTTCTCTTTCCCGCCCTCCATACTAAAATCTCCAGGCACCTGTGCAGGTACCTGGAGATTTATAGTGTTAAGACTGAAAGCTATTAACTAATATTAAATCCAGGGCTCAGTCTCAATGATGTTGATGCATTTAACCTTCTCGCAAAGCCACTCTTTGGTTTCAGGATTAAAGGTGGAGTTTACGAAACATTTCCAGTTCTCGTCATCACAGGTCGGGAAGTCAGATCTGTAGTAGAAGCCCGGGTAACGGCTTTCTTTACGGAACTCGATGTGGCGGATATGAGCCTCTACACACCAAATGCGGTGGTAGTTTTCCCAGGCGCGCATCAGCTCATGGAGGTCACCGGCTGCCATCAGTTCTGAATCTTCACGCATCATTTTGAGAAGATCGAGGCAGATACCCAACAGCTTGCCTGAGGTCATGTAATAGGTAGCAACACCACCGCCGTACTCGTCGGTAGCTTTCATGAGTCTCATCATCATACCGGCAGGCTTGCAGTAGTTGGGGTTAACGTTAGCAGCGGTGGTTGCACCAACATGCTGCATATACAGTTTAACCGGGGCGTAGATCTCGTCAGCCAGTTCCTGCGGGGTCTGTTTCAGTTCAGGTTTGAAGCTGGCGTTGTCACGGCAGAATTTAACCATCTGCTTGGCAACGATACGACCCTCAGCATGGGAACCTGAGGAGAATTTATGTCCGGAAGCGCCAACGCCGTCACCGGCTGTGAAGAGACCGTCAACTGTGGTCATCCTGTTGTAGCCCCATTTGTACTGATGTGCGCGAGTACCTTCAACGGTGGGTACCCAGGCTTCGTTCGGACCGGAGGTCCAGATACCGCAGCAGCCGGAGTGTGAACCCAGCATGTAGGGTTCGGTCGGCATAATCTCGGAACCAGTTTTTTCCGGCTCGATGTTGGCACCGGCCCACAGACCTGCCTGACCTACTGACATGTCAAGGAAGTCTTCCCAAGCCTCGGACTCGAGGTGTTTCCAGTATTTTTTAACTGCTTTCTCATCCATACCGGCTGCGCGTTTTGCATCCAGGAATGCGTTCAGAGCAACGTCGGTAGCCATGTAAATCGGGCCACGGCCGGCTTTCAGCTCGTTCAGCATGAGGTGGTTACGCAGACAGGTGGGGGTTACAGCAGATGCGCCGTAAGGCATGAATTTTTCAAGCTCATCTTTAACTGCCGGGCTGTTTGCATAGAACTCACCAAGGCCGTTCTGTACTTTGGCTTTGAAGAGCAGGAACCATGCACCAACCGGACCATAACCGTCTTTGAAACGAGCAGGGGTGAAGCGGTTTTCCATCATGGTCAGGGTAGCACCAACCTGAGCACACATGGTGTAGGTTGAACCTGCGTTCCATACTGGGTACCAGGCGCGGCCTTTACCCTCACCGGTTGACCGGGGACGGAAGATATTTACAGCACCGCCGCAAGCTACGAGAGCGGTTTTGCATTTGAAGACGTGAACTTTGTTTTCACGGGTTGAGAAACCAACCGCACCGGCGATCTGATTCGGTTTGTTTTTGTCGAGCAGCATCTTAACGATGAAAATACGCTCAAGGCAGTTTGCCTCACCGAGTGCGCTCTTGGCAGGCTCAGCGACGATACACTTGTAGGACTCACCGTTGATCATGATCTGCCATTTTCCTGTTCGAACAGGCTCACCGCCATCGCGCAGGGTAGCAGCAGGCTGTGCACCGTCAAGGGTTTCACCGTTTGCATCTTTCTTCCAGATGGGCAGGCCCCATTCCTCAAACAGCTTAACAGACTCATCAACGTGACGGCCGAGGTCATAAATCAGGTCTTCACGAACAACACCCATCAGGTCGTTACGTACCATCTTTACATAATTCTCAATGGGGTTGCTGCCAATGTAAGTGTTGATCGCGGACAGACCCTGAGCAACAGCACCGGAACGCTCCATGGAAGCCTTGTCAACCAGGATGATCTTCATGTCGGCAGGCGCCCATTTTTTGATCTCGAAAGCGGTACCGCAGGCGGCCATACCGCCACCAACGATTAAGCAATCACACTCATGCTCCTTGATTTCCGGATTAGCAACGGCATCCAGTTCGCCAAGTGGTTTATTAGGTAATGCCATATTATATCTCCTTAAATATTCTCTTAAGTTAAGAATGAACCGTTAAAGACACTAATTACTTAGCAAGCTTGGTCGGTGCGGGCAGATTGGATTCGAGGAGCAGACACTCATCGTCCAGATTTGCACCTGTCTGTCCAAGGTATGCATTAGCAGCACCCTCAGCTGTTGTCCGGATGGGGAATTTGAAGCGTTTCAAGTTGCCATTCCGGAATTTAACGGTCCACATGATGGAGTCGGAGCTTCTCATCGGATGAACCTGGCCGCCCATCGGTACGAAGTCATCATAACCGCGTACGAAGATAGCGCCCTGAGGACAGATCTTTACACATGAATAGCATTCCCAGCATGCATCAGGCTCCTGATTGTAGGCCCGCATTTCCTCTTTGTTGAGAACCATCAGGTCGTTGGGGCAGATGTACATACATGCTGTTTTGTCGCCACCCTTGCAACCATCACATTTGGAAGGATCTACATAGCTTGGCATTAAATTACCTCCTCAATTGGGTTGAATAGTTTGATTCCACTAAATGCGAAATCGTTTTTCCTTGTTTATTCGCTTGACTTAAATCGTATCGAGCAATTGACAAAAAAATGAGGGGTCACTCATTTTCTGACCATATGTTCTATAAATTTTCAGCTTGTAAATGTCAAGAAAAAAAGTTTCCCGAGAAAGTCACTTTTTATCATAACTTTACTCCCATTTTTTTTTGGGTTTGACAAGCATCCCCGCGATGATTAAGTTGCAGCCACGCAAATACCATATTTAACTGCTACATGGCATAAAATAATAATGAGGAAATCGATGGCAGAGAAAGAAAAAACTCTTTTCGGATACGATAAAAATCCCAGCAACGTCCTTCCGCAGAAATACACCTTGGACAGTAAAATAAAATTCCGCTGTCACCCGGGTGTTTCCTGCTTCACCGCCTGCTGCGGCAATATCAATATTATACTTACCCCCTTTGACATTCTGCGTTTGAGAAAATATCTCAACCTGCCGGCAGCTGAATTCCTGCTCAGATTTACCACGCCGATATTCATCGAAAAAACAGATATGCCCGGCGTTAAAATTCATCTTGACGAAAACGGCCGCTGTCCCTTTGTCACAGATGAAGGATGCACCATTTATCCGGAACGCCCTTCCGCCTGCCGCTATTATCCAGTGGGCATGGCAAATTTTCATGAAGGCGGCCAGGAAGGGGTTGATTCGGAACAGTTCTTCTTTCTCGTCAAGGAACCGCACTGCAAGGGACACGAGGAGGACAAAACGTGGACCATCAGGGAATGGCGGGCCGATCAGGGGGTTGACCTGTGCGATGAAATGAACAGGGAGTGGCTTGAACTTGTCATGCGCCGCAAGTCGTTCGGTTTCCAGGCATCGCTCAGCGAGCAGGCAAAAAAAATGTTCTTCATGGTCAGCACCGACCTGGATAAATTCAAGGATTTTATTTTCACCAGTTCCTTCCTCGACATCTATGACATTGATCAGGAGACCCTGGATAAAATCAAGGAAGACGATATTGCCCTGCTGCGCTTCTCCTATAAATACCTGGCATCTTCGCTCTTCGGCACCCCGGACCTCAAGATCAAAGAGGAAAAGATCAAAGCCAAGGCCGCTGAATTGGATACTAAACGCAGCAGCAAAGAGGAAGAGGCGATCAGAACCTATGAAGAGCTCAAGGCGGAGCGTGACCGCATGCTGGCCGAAAAGCAGGCGAGAAAATAAAACTGATTCGCCTGGCAACACGATAATTCTAGGCCACGGAGTCAGGCTCCGTGGCCTTTTTTTTGGTTAACACATCAAGGATTCGCCTGCTCCCCATCCGGCACGGGTTTCCCCTCCAGCCGCTTCTGCAAATCAATTTTTTTCACCAGACGCGCCACGGCGGGGGGTACCAGACCCTCCCACTGCTCCCCATGCATCATCTTTTGCCTGATTTCCGTTGACGAAAGACCTTTCCCTGAACGGGGCCTGCGCCACAGGATCTCCGTGGCAAGCCCCATGGCGTTAAACAGCCGCAGTTTCTTTTCTCCCCAGTCGTCGTATATGGTCAAAAAAAATGTGGCCTGCATGGGCAGATAATAATGATACAATTCGGGGAAATTGATGGGAAAGGGCACGATGGAGATCTCGTCGCGCAGTCCCTCATCGGCCAGGGCGTCCCGCACCATGCAGTATCGTTCAAAATAGGTGAAGGGGTTGGCTTCCCTGCTGCTGCGCGCCGGATCAGCGGAATCCCTCTTGGTCAGGGTCGGGTCCGGATTGGTAATTCCCACCACCAGATGCTCGCAGCGTTCTTTGCCGGCCAGCAGATACTTCAAATGGTCATTGTGCAGGAGCTGAAAGCGGCCATGAATCACACCGATTTTATGCATGTTGCGCTCTCTGTTTGATGCGGATGTTCGCGGTCCTAAGGATGTTGTCCAAAAATACAGCAGCCCGTCATTTTCAAATTTTCACGGCCGCGGCTAGTCGAGCAACAGAGGCCTGCGGCTGCCGGGCCAGAACGGCTGATTGCGGGGCGTATCCATCAGCCCCTGCAGCTTTGCCCGGTCAAGCCAGTTGAGCACAAGATACATCAGATCAGACCCCTGCAGCATGCCCAGCGCACCACCGGCACAGCTGACCTCGTCAAAGAGAAAGACATTATCACGGCGAATGCCCTCCCCCACCACGGTAAAGGGAACAGCCTCTCCTGAATGCACCAGAGGCCCGGAACTGGGGGTGGAGTGGTCGGCGGTGACAACCAGAACGATCTCATCAGCCAGCAGTTCTTCAATGACTTTGCCCAGACCGCGATCCAGGGATTCAATGGCCGCCACCTTATTGAAGGGGTCCTTGCTGTGGCCGGCCACATCAGGGGCCTTGGAATGGACGTGGATAAATTCGTAATCCGCTGCCTTGCGGCGGGCCAGCCGCAGCCTCTCAGCCAAGTCATGGCCGGGGTCTGCGGTATCCGGAACCTTTTCCGAGTCCATACCGATAAAAGAAGCCAGCCCCCAGTACATGAGGCCGGAGGAAATGGAAAGCCCCTGCATGCCCCAACGCTTACTAAATGAATCCACCTGCCGCCACCGGCCGGCCCGCTGGGTGACGACCCCGTTGATCTCTGGCTCTCCCCTTTTCCTTCTCTTTGTATTGATCGGATGCGCGGCGAGCTGTTCATGACACCAGACCAGGTAGGCTTTCAGGGCTGCGGCCGTCTCCCGGGCACTCGCATCGCCACCGGCATCCTGCCACGGTTCGACTTCAACCAGTGGCGTTGCCGTCTCCAGGGGATCGGAATCGGTGATGGCAGGGGAAACCGCCCCCTTCATGGTGACGATGCCATCAAGACCATGGGTGCGATCATACCTTACGGCAATCTCTCCTTTAATATATGATGCAACCAGCCGGGCGAGAGCCTCTTGCTCATCCACTTCGGCCTTGGGCCGGTGCCTGATGAGCTGCAGCGTGTTCCCCTGTCTTTTGAGACTGACAAAATGGGCAAGCAGGGCCACATCTTCCCGGCCCGGAGCAAGACCTGCTCCCGCCGCCTCCAGATAGCCGCGGCCCGGAAACTCCGCCTGCTCAAAGCCGAACATGGCAAAATGGGCATTTTCACTGGGCAGGGCAAGTCCCGGACGAATCGCCTGGAAGAGCCCGTTTGACCCCATGGAGGCAAGGCGATCCAGATGGGGGGTTGCGGCTGCCTGCAAGGGGGTTTTTCCCTGCAGGCTCGCGTAGGCCCGGTCACCCAGGCCGTCAAG
>Ga0180007_10005863_pt1 | contig 12218 bp, 11 predicted proteins | sample MM_PC_MetaG_FD_121122 | JGI IMG/M metagenome (GOLD analysis project Ga0180007, IMG submission 121122) | Groundwater microbial communities from the Aspo Hard Rock Laboratory (HRL) deep subsurface site, Sweden - MM_PC_MetaG | ecosystem: Environmental > Aquatic > Deep subsurface > Groundwater...
ATGCGCGTTACTGAATACGCTAGATAATATAATCCAAATCTCCAAATTTATCCAAATGCCCCGAATAATACGAATCGAATAATTTGGATAATTTCATTTGGAGCATTAGGATATTAATTTGTAGTATTCGGATTATAATTATATGATGAAAATACTATTTATTGGAGACATCTGCGGAAAAATTGGCCGTAAAACAGTTGCCAAGATTCTGCCTAAACTAAAAAAAGAACTAAAGCCTAATTTAGTTATTGCTAATGCTGAAAATTTAGCTCATGGCAAAGGTGTAACTGAAACTACTTTAAAAGAAATGATTGATGCTGGAATTGATTGGTTTACTGGCGGAGATCATTCTTTTAAGGCACAGAAAAAAATTGACATTGTTTACGATGGCAAATTGCCGATTATTAGGCCTGCCAATTATTCTCATAATGCTCCCTGCCAAGGTTATACAGTTATTGCCTTAGGAGATAAACAAATTTTACTAATTAACTTAATCGGCCGCGTATTTATGCACATGGATTATGACTGCCCTTTTAGAGAGTTGAATAAAATTTTAACTAAATTTGCAAAAGAAAAATTATCTGCTATAATTGTGGATATACATGCTGAAGCAACTTCAGAAAAGATTGCTTTAAAGCACTTTGCAGATGGTAAAGTTAGTGCTATACTGGGAACGCATACTCATGTAATGACAGCTGACGAGCATATTACAGCTCAAGGCACTGCTTATATTACTGATGTTGGCATGACTGGCTATGCTGATGGAATTATTGGCCTTGATAAGGAAAATGTTATTAAAACTTTTATTTCCCAAATTAAATACCCCCACCAATTGCCTGAAAAGGGCCGAGCTATCTTTAATGCAGTATTATTAGAAATCAATCCAAAAACTGAAAAAACAAAAAGTATAAAGCCGATTATTAAATTTGTTAATATAAAATAATATTTAAAAACAAAATAAAAAAATAATAAAATAATAAAAACATATCTTATTATTTTATTTTTATTATTATTTTTTTATTTAAATCTATGAATAAAGCTAGTTTAATCGAAAGAATTGCTGCAGAAGCAGCAGTTACTAAAAAACAAGCCGAAGCCATGCTTGAAGGCTTAGTTGAAATTATAATTAAAGAACTTAAAGCTGACAAGGAAGTTACAATTACTGGTTTTGGCACTTTTTCAGCTCGCAAGCGCCATGCTCGAGGTGGTGTTAATCCGCAAAATCCCAAGGAAAGAATTAGAATTCCAGAAGTTACAGTAGCTAAATTTAAGACAGGCAAAACATTGAAGGATGCATTAAAGGGAAAATAAAAATATTTTACATAAAGTAATAAAAACCCATATCAAGAGTGGTATGGGTTTTTATATTGTGCGCCCAGAGGCCTGCCTGCCGGCAAGGCAGGGATTCGAAGCTCCTCGGTGCCGAACAGCCGAAACAGAAAGCGGGGTCGACCGTTTGCTTCCTCCTTCGCCAAAGCTTTTGCGGACAGGTAAGAGGCAGCTGCGGCATTTACCCCGCACCAAAGTGCCCCGTGTAGGATTCGAACCTACGACCGTTTGCTTAAGAGGCAACTGCTCTGCCAACTGAGCTAACGGGGCACTCTGTTGCGGGGCCAACTGCCTGCCCGCCTCTGGCGGGAGCTATGAGCGCGAAAAAAATATAAAATTATTTATCTTTTTTACTTATTTCGCTTTTGTATAATATCTTTAATAAACTTTCTGCCTTGATAACTTTTTAATTGTTTTTCTCTTTTAATTGCTTCTTATCTAGTATTAAATGTTTCTTTATAAACTAATTCCCATTCACCTTTATTTTTATATGTATATGATTTTGATTTACTTTTTAATAATCCATTATGCCTCTTAAGTCTATTGTCTAAATCAGAAGTATGTCCAATATAAATTTTGTTTCTTAATTTATTATATATAGCATATACATCAATCATAACTTTTGCATTAATTATAAACTTTACTTGCAGAAAATTGATGGTCTAAATATTTGCTTAAGAGTCCGCCGGCTGGCGGATCTGCCAACTGAGCTATGAGCGCATATTCCCCTCTCCTAGTTAGGAGAGGGGCTAGGGGTGAGGTTTGTAGCTGGGATGGGGATTGTCATCCTGCGGATGATCACCCGTAGGGTGAAACCCACGACCTTAGCTTACCTGCCCCGCACCAAAAAGTTATGTGGCTGGGGTGGGGATTGAACCCACGACCTTAGCTTACCTGCCCCGCACCAAAAAGTTATGTAGCGGCGAGTGGGATTGAACCACTGACCTTGGCGTTATGAGTGCCACGCTCTAACCAACTGAGCTACGCCGCCTCGTCGTCTAATAATCTTTTAGGTATTATCAATATTATACGCAATTTTGGTGCGGGGTGAAAGTGCTACGCTCTAACCAACTGAGCTACCCAGCCATATGTGCCCCCGTCAGGACTCCCCGCCTGCCAAAGCCTATGGCTTTAGCCATTGGCGGGCAGGGAACCCACAACCCCTTGTTCCTACCTGCCCGCCATTGCCTGCGCCCTCGTCAGGACTCCCCGCCTGCCAAAGCCTATGGCTTTAGCCATTGGCGGGCAGGGAACCCACAACCCCTTGTTCCTACCTGCCCGCCATTGCCTGCGCCCTCGTCAGGACTCGAACCCGAAATTCTTGGTCCGAAGCCAAGTGTGATATCCATTTCACCACGAGGGCTCAGGTAGTGGCAGGCGGGAGCCAAGTGCTCTATCCATTGAGCTACGAGTGCAAGTTATATAAAAAACTCCCTTAAAGGAGCGTAAAGCTATATTAACATAATAACAAGGGAAAATCAAGCTCAATCACAATACTGGCCTAGCTTATATTCTAAAATTTTTTTATTTTATCTTAATGAAATAGATTAACTAACCTTTACTTAAAATTATAGCTATGATAAAATAGTATTAGAAAATAGCACTTTTAACAAACTTTTTTAAAGGAGGTGATGGTAAGAGAATTTATTATTGTAATGATTTATCAGACAAAGGAGGTCGCCATGAAGAAAAAAAGGCTATTGGCAGTAAGTTTAGTCGCAGTAAGTTTTTTGTTTTTAATAGGTTGTGCAACTGGTACGAACTATCAGCCGATTGTTGACTTGCATGGCCAAGACTATGCCCAATACCACAGAGACCTAGCAGAATGCAGAGGTTATGCTAATCAAATTTCACCCGCTAACGAAACAGTTGGTAGTGCACTACTTGGTAGTGTATTAGGAGCAGCAACGGGCCTGGCTTTGGGTTCCATGTCTGGCGATGCTGGCAAAGGAGCAGCTTATGGCGCAATAATCGGTGGTGTTGGTGGCGGAAGCGTAGGAGCTGCTAAAGGTTATGGAACAAAAGAGGAAATACTTAGAAATTGTCTTCGCGGCCGTGGCTATAATGTTTTAAATTAATAGCCCCAAAAATTTTGAATCCAAAAAGCCTGATGCAAAAGTCAGGCTTTTTTTTATTATAAATTATGATAATAAAGCTTTTTAAAATTTCAATACTCTATAGAATTAACTTCTACTAACCTTTCTTGCTCCAGCTTCATCAAAACCTAAATGGTGAGCTATTTCATGCTTGACTGTACTAATTATTTGTTGTTTAATCTCGCTCTCATTTGAATAATGCTGACAAATGGCATTCCTAAATATGGTAATCCGATCAGGTAAAACCGGGCCAAAATTAAGCCGTTTGGCCTGGCAATATCCCTCAAACAAGCCAAATAAACTATAATCACGGCTTACTCCTAGCTTTTTAAGCTGCTCTTTGCTAGGATAGTTTTCAATAAAAATAGCTACATTATGTAATTTAATTTTAAATTTTTCTGGCAGGCTGTCTACTGCTTCTTCAACTAATTGCTCAAATTTTTCTTTGGAAATCTTCATTTTTTTAAAATTGCATAATAATTATATCGATCCTTATATAATTTATCAATTTTCAACCCGGCTAATTTAGCTATCTTCATTAGTTCACAATTAGTAAAAGCATGATAATATCTTTCTGATTTTTTATTAAAACCTTTAAATAATATATCCTTGAAATCCATTTTACTTCTTCCAATTAGTTTTTGCAATGCATATTTTAAAATTAACTTTCTAAATTTCTCCTGGCTCCATAAATTCCATACCATTATAACAATTTTTCCATCTTTACTTACTTTATTTTTCATTTGCTCTAAAGCTCTGATCTGTAAATCTTGGCCTGGCAGATGATGTAAAACTGCAACACAAAAAACATAATCAAAACTAGCTTCATTGAGTTTATCTAATTCTAAAATGTCACCTTTTATAAATTTGTATCTTGTATCTTGTATCTTGTATCTTGCTTTAGCAATATTAATCAATTTTTCACTACTATCAACTCCCACGTAATTAATTTTTTTATCTTTAAACGCTTCTAGTAATCTGCCATTGCCACAGCCAATATCTAAAACCTTATTACCATCTTTAACGTCCTTAGTTAACTTTATTATTTCCGGCCATAAATACTTTTTTCTTGTTTCATTAAAATCTTCTGCAATTTCTTCATAATTACATTTAACAAGATTTAATAATTTTTGTTGCGTTTGCTTATCCATACTTAAGTCTTAGCATTTTTTTTAAAAAAAGAAAAGGGCGAATCCAAACTGGATAAGCCCTTTAATTATATTTTATTGCTCAAGTTCTTTTGACGATAATACTCTTCCTTCTTTAAAACGAGATTGTATTCTTATTTCTTTATTTTTTATTGCCTTTGTATAACCAACAATATAAGCTTTTACGTCTTCTTTTTCGGCTATATTAATAAGAATATTTGGATCGGAACCGCAAATAACTAACATCCCACAGCCGCCATGCAAAGTTCCATGCGCTTGCAAATCAGTTAAGCGTAAATTTGGGATATCCCAAGACATCTCTTGTGCTTCTAATAATACATCAGTTGGTTTGGGCATTCCATCAAGTACTGCACCCATATTATTAGGTAAACATTCCTTTAGTTTGCTCCAGATTCCACCGCCTGTAATATGCGCAATTCCAGTAATTATTACTCTTGGCTTATTAATACTTCCATCCTCATTCCAGCCGTTTGCTGTTGTAATAATCTTGGCATAACTTACAGAAGGTGCGCATAATTTTTTAATAAATTCAAAAGCCCTAGGATTATCTAAAATATCTCTGATTTTGGGTCCAAAAACTTTAAAAATTAAATTTGTGAAAAATGTGCCTCCGTTACATCTATATCCAGGTTCCCAAAAACCAACTATTGGCATACCTGGTTCAATCTTTGATCCGTCAATAACTTTGTTTTTGTGAGTAAGCCCAATACAGGAACCACTCCAATTCATAATCAATTGTCTCGGGTTGTCAATATCACAAAAGGCAGTCACACTATGTTTCATAATAGCAAACTCGCCTGTTATGTTTATTAAATTTGCTTTTTGTAAAGCATTGCTAAAACCTCTAAATAATGACTCAACCAAATGAAAATTCTGGGCTGTAACTCTTTTTGCATTTATATCATTATCCATCAAAACAGGAAAACCACCACTTCTAGCAATATCATCAGCGCACATGCTAATTATTTCCCAAGGGCAATTGTAAAACACACCTTCTGTACCAATAAATGCGGGGAATTGCAACTTGCCGCCTGCTCCGTCGTTTTGAACCGTTTCTGACATTTCTCCTTTAAGCATCATTTCTAAAATATATTTTCTCCATCTGAAATCAACAGCTCCCCTAAAATTACCGGCTTGCCTAGGTATTATATCTACTGCTTGGTTATTCTGATAACTTTCCGCGCACATTTCTTTAGCCAACTTTGATGCTTTATCACCTGGATCTATTACTTCTTCCTTGTACTTATCCTCTGTCATCTTTTCTCTCCTTTCTTTTTTTATTCTTTTCAGCCATTATTCACAATCTATTTCAGAAAGCCTGACTCCTTCATCACCAGAATCATCTACTGTTAATATTTCCTTGGAAAACAATTTAATGCCATGCGTTGCTGATGCTTGAGTAAATAATTCTAAAATAGCTTCACCTGATAAATGCTTTGGTAAAATATCAAATTCTAATACTACTCGTTGCCTTACTAATTTCTTTTTTTTCTTTTCTACCATCTTAAAACCTCCTTTTTCTTCATAATAAAAAGAGCTTTTTTGCTCCTTGTTTTTTATTAACTTAGCTTAAATTAAATTAAAAGTCAACTGCCTTAGCAGAAAATAAACACCATTAGCAAGATATTAATTTATTTTTTTATCTACTATTCAAAAGGAGAAGGGGCGCTAATTAATTAATTCGAATGCCTTAATTTGTAGAATTTGTAGTAAGAAAAAACCCACCAGATCCTCCAAGTCTGGTGGGGCATTATTTGTTTTATTTTTTAATTCTAAATTCTTTGAAATCCAGAATAAAGTTCTCTAGGTGGCCTTTCGGATAAGTCCTCTGTTTCGTCACAAAAAATTCTATAGTTTTGCATTACCCTTAACCAAGGCGCATTTTTGAATTTCTCCAATTCTGACGGTAACCAATGAAAATGTCGTTTACGATGAGTTCTTTCTTGATGAGGCATACCCGCATAGTGCCTACCAGTAGGATCAACAATACCTGTTATGCCATATTCTGATCCATTGGGGTTAAAAGGATATTCAGTAGTAGGAGTACCATACATATCGACAAACCGCAGGGGCGCTAAATTTCGTTTAACTATCGATTTAATAATCTCTGGATCAGGGGAATAGAACCTGCCCTGGCCATGGTCAATATGTATTGGCAATACTGAACCTACCATACCTCTAAAGGCAATCGCCGGCGAATTAAATATCCTTACCATTGGCTGTCTGGACTCAAAGCCTTCGCTTAAATTATCAATTAAGAGAGGGGCTTTGATTTCGTCACCAATATTTAATATAAGATCTAGCCATTGCATGACCTGAAAAGCATTGCAAGACAAGTAGCTCCAAGTATCTGGACGGTTGAAAAACTCCAGAAATTCCTGGTTAGCCACTTCATTGAACTTAATCACAGCTGCCATGCCCTTACCAGCACCTAACACATCCTTAAAGGAAAATCCCGGCACAAGGCATAAACCCCTAAAATACTTTAAGGAAATTCTTTTTTCTATAATATCAATTAAACATATTGGCCAAGGCTCAAAGCCGCCAGCAAAAACAAAATCAATCATTTCATCCCGGCTGTTAGTGCCCTCTTCTTCTAATACTGCTACTCTCGGCTTGCCGGGGTAATCATTTTCAATTAATGGATATCGATCAGGATTAAATGTAAGCTTTACAGTTGGTGTTACTGGATCATAATTATTCTTTCGCTCAGCATCAACTGTTATCCTGGTTTTATGTTCTTCCTGCATGCGATAAGAAGTGGCTCGCCATTCACTGCGCAGCTTTGGCATACTTTCAGAAAGAACAACTCGACCATTTAAGGTTGCGGTCATTTCTTTTTCTATAGTAGTACAACCCAGAGTATGAATATAACCATCAAATCCTTCTTCAGAAAATAAATCAATAACTTGATTAATATTTTTCGGCATGACTTCTAAAAATATGCCTGTTTCTTCATTAAATAAAATTTCAAAAACATTAGCTGAAGGATGTGTAAATCCCACTTCATAACCACAATGAGACGCATAACACATTTCAGATATTGCTTGTAGGCTACCGCCCCTTACTTTTTTCTGACCAGATAAAACTAATCTTTGTAAAAGTATTTTCTGCATAACATCAAAAGCTTTGCAAAATGCTTCAGGATCCCACATATCAGGAGCTGCATCACCGGTTTGCGCAAGAACTTGTGCAAAAGCGCTGCCTCCTAAATTAGTTGAGCCCTTAGCAATATCCACAAAAATAAGTTTAGACTCACCTGGTCTTTTTATATCAGGAGTAATCTTATAGCGAAAATCTGGACATGCTGCTTGCAATGTCATAACTAAAGTATTTAATGAACGTACAATTTGCTCGTCTTCACCGATCTTAATTTTTGTGGCTAAAGAAAGCGAATCTTTACCACCATTAATATCTACTTTCACTATATCTAATACTTCCTTAAGGGCTTTAGCAGCATAATATAACCATGCTAACCCCCCAGGTAATTTTGCAGCTAGCATCCAGTTAGCTGAAGCTTTAATCTCTTCACGCTTTGTAATTGGCGCAAACATCATTCCCATCATTGCATCAGCCACTGCCATTCTTGTATTCGCTTCTTCTGAGATAAGCCCGATTGGCGGCCTGTGACCAACTGAATTAACCTGTCCTGAATACCCCCAGTTGCTAGGAGAAGTAATACAGTAATGGTTAATAGGAAGTAAAGCAGGTCCTACACACATCTGTTGGGCCAGACTGGTCTTTACGGCGCGATCAACAATATGCGCTAACCACTCTCTCGAGGTAACGCCCATGAGACGAGATACAAAATTCATTGCACTTCTTACTGTTAAATCAGGTGGTATGACAAGCGGCTCTACCGGCAGTTTAATGCGCTCATCTCTAAATTCTTTTTGCGGATATTCTCCAAACAAATGTTCTAGCTCTAATTCTTCAATAATAGTTTTATCATCTCTGTCTATTAAAACTATTTTATTATCGCCCGTTATTATTCCGACTTCATCGCAGGGACATTTTCTGCGCTTGCAAACATGTTTAACTAATTCCCAATCCTCAGGGCGGATCACGAATGCCATGCACTCCTGGTACTCACATACCCAAATTTCAACAGCAGACATTGTTAAATCGCCTACAGGGAACCTTGATAACCAAATCTTGCCCCCCACCTTACTAATCAATTCTTTAATATTATTTGATGGCCCGCCAGCTCCCTGGTCTTCAATTGTACGAATTGGGTTATTATCGCCCATGTTCACGAAATCAGTTATTACTTGATCGATCTTATTAGCCATTTCACCATTGGCGCGCTGCACAGAATTCCAGTCTAGCTCAGCAATATTATCACCATGGATCATGCTAGAAGCCGACCCTCCGCCAAAACCAATACGAAAAGCATGGCCTCCTATTTTAATGACAAGCCATCCTTCTTGAGGCACTTCCTTTTCTATGTGTCTAGCGTCAATAAAGCTAAAGCCTCCTGTAAACATTACTGGTTTAATATGCTCCCAGCGCTGTTCACCAATTTGGAAACCATAACTTTCAGCGAAAAATAAACCTAATGGCTCGCCGTGTTCATTGGCTGGATAAAAATCTCCTGTTGTAGCTTTGACGAAAAAGGAAAAGGGCGGCTCGACGTTTGGATCGTATTTCCATGTTGGATCTTCCCAAGGAAACGGATAATCAAGAATATTTGTATTGCCACCAATAAAACCAGAAATTGCAGCTCCAATAATTCCGCCACACCCAGTAGCCCCATTATCACGAACTCTGCCTCTGCCTCCTGTGCCAGCTCCTCCCTTAGCCTCTATTAAACAAGGATGATTATGTGTTTCACAGGTTAACACATAGTGGTAAAGCAAGTTGATCATACGAGCAGGGGAAGGGAAACCAGAACGTTTGGGTAAAAGCTTTCTAAGTGGTATGCCTTTAATTGCGCTACCATTATCATTAAAAGCAATAATACTGTTATCCAAATTTTTATGACATGCCTTAATAAGTTCAAATAAAGTAAAAGGCATCTGCTTGCTATCAATGAAAATTCTAGCCATAAAAAGATGGTGTCGTGAATGCTCGGAAAAAGCATTGCCTAAATCGCAAAATTCTACATCGCTTGGGTTACGTTTATATACTTCTGTAAAAAGGTAATGATAATAATTTAAGTCTTCCTGATCCATGCCAGTGCCATATTTTATGTTAGCTTCCTGAAGAGCATCCATGCCTTTTTCAAGCACTGGGATATATTGAACTGGCAATGGTTTTTTATCGGTTTCAAAAGTTAACAAGCCTTTCGGGTAATGGCCCTCGGTCATTTTATCGCAAATTATCTCTAGAATCTTAGAAGTTTGCTCTTTAGTCGGCTTTCCTTTCATCACAAATTTATACCGCCTGCCTTGCTCTAACCTGTTCACGCTTGTTAATGTACTAGCTCTACAAATAGATACAGAATTAGTTGAATCTGCTGTCTCAAAAGTAAGCAAGGGAGCAATTTCTATAATTTCACCATCATTCAAAAAAGAATTTCTGCTTAATCCATCTGGCTGATGTGGATTTCTAAGAATCCATTCTAAAATTTGCAACCCTTCTTTAGTATATTCACTACTAGAATCTATGCAAAACACTGCTTCTGTTTTAATTCTTTCTAGGTCTGGAACTAATGGTTTTAATTTTTTAAACAGTTCTTCTGTCTTAGCAATTGACAAAAATCCTTTTCTATAATATCGACTAAAAGCCATTTTATTACCTCCCTTCATTCTATATAGTTGTTTTTGGATGATTATGAACTTCTGCAATCTCTACAATTTTTCTTCCGTCTCTTTCAACAACTCTTAATAATCCTTCTGCAAATAACTTGATACATTCCGGATAAAGTTCCCACTCAAGCTCTAAGCCCCTTTCTTTGATCTTTTCTAATGTATCATATGGAAAAATCGGGAAAACCCTTTGCCCAATGATTGGACCAGTATCTTCGCCATAATCCACGAAATGCACGGTACAGCCACCAACCTTACAGCCATAACGAAAAGTATCGCCATAGCCGTTTGTTCCTGGAAAAGCAGGTAACAAGGCAGGATGGATATTCATTATCCGTGGATTATTTGGTTTAATATTCACTTGGTCAATAAAATAAGCCGTTAAATTCCTCATAAAACCTGCTAGCACCAATAAATCAAATTCATAATCATCCATAAGCCTTAACAGCTCCATCTCTGCTGTAATACGCTTAGAAAACCAGGAATATTTCTCATGATTTTCTTTTATACTTTTTGGAAAAATTCCCCTAGATCTAAGTAATAATGATTCAACATCTACTTCTGGTGGAAAGCTAATAATGTAAACATTTTTTTGCACTTACTCGTTTATTTTTTGAAAAATCTTACTAAAATCAACTGCAAAAGTAGGAATATTTCTATCTCTAACCCAGCTCAATCCTTCTGCTTCGGGATTATCCGAGCCAACAAATACCACATCCCCGTCAATCTGTCCCTTTTCACAGGCATTAATAATTGCCTTTATATTACTGCCCTTGTCTGAAATTAAACCTCCAATCCTGATCTTTTTCATCTTTTCTCTCCTTTCTTTTCTCTTCTGTTTACTGTTATCTGTATAAATTTATCAATGAACAAATATAAAAACAACCCTGCTATATCCTCCTTGGGGTTGAATTAATGATATTGTAAATTTAGCTAATTTCAAATAAAAAGTCAATTCTTTTTACTTTCAGCAACAACCAACCTTATCTCATCCCAATTAATATCATCTCCCTGCCTCGCCTTTGCCGAGTCAAGGCGGGCTAGTTCTTCCTTAATTGGGCTTAATTTTTCATCGCCGACTTTTTTAATCGCCTGCTTAATTTTTTTCTGTTTCTCCTTACTAACAAACTTATCAATTTCCACTGGTAGACCTTTTTCAATGCAATAACACAAATGCTGTATAATAGTGCCTGGTTTTAAATTTCGTGTCTGTGCCATCTCATCTATGGTCATGCCTTGATTATATAAATCAAATGTTTCAAGTTGAGTTAACTTAGTTTTTAATTTTGTCTTTCTCTTGCGAGCTCCCCTCTCCCGTGAGGTACGAGCGGGGGAGGGGTAAGGGGTGGGGGTCTTACGTTCATAACCTCCCCTAACTAAACAATTATCGCAAACTCCACAATCTCGAGCTTCTCTGTCGCCAAAATAATCTAGAATATACTTTTGCCTGCACTCAAAATGATAAATATAATCTTCTAGCATATCTAATTTTTGATAAGCTCTTTTTAATTTTTCGCGCATTGCAGTAAAATCTATTAGTACTTCATCTTTTGGCACTCTTTTTAAAATATTAATTTCTGTTCCGCGAAAAGGAGGATAATATTCCGCCATGTCAAAACCTGCTAAACTTTTTATCAGCCGCATTAAGGTATCTTTTTTAACTTGTAATATTTCAGCTACTTCATCGAAATTAACCTGCCAGCCCTGCTCTAATTCTTTTTCAAAGCGTTCAAATAATTTAGTAAAAATCTGCCTTTGTGTTTTAGCCCGTTCACCTAATGAATCCAAGGCTTTAGTAAAATTGCTCTTTAATTTTAAATAAGCACTGCCATTTTTTTCATGAGACCGGCTTAGATAACCTTCTCGCTCTAAAA
>Ga0180007_10005864_pt1 | contig 12218 bp, 13 predicted proteins | sample MM_PC_MetaG_FD_121122 | JGI IMG/M metagenome (GOLD analysis project Ga0180007, IMG submission 121122) | Groundwater microbial communities from the Aspo Hard Rock Laboratory (HRL) deep subsurface site, Sweden - MM_PC_MetaG | ecosystem: Environmental > Aquatic > Deep subsurface > Groundwater...
GTTAGGTGTCAAAACTTTGGATGAGAAAGAGTTTTTAGAAATGTTAAAAAAGGCGGAGTGATACGGAGCCCAGCTTTCGCTGGGATTCCAAAAAATCGGAGTCCCGACTTCAGTCGGGGTTGGTTGCCCTCACTAAAGTGAGGATTCCGTAATAAGTCTGGAGTCCCGACGAGAGTCGGGATTTTAGTATTGACAAAAAGATAAAAATATAGTTTAATAAGATATTGGTCGGGGATGGGCCTCGACCGTTTTGTCTGCAGAGTGGACCGCTTTCGGCGGTTCGTGCCACGCGGCACGGCTGTTGGAGCGAATTACCTGCAGGCGAGGAGAGAGTAATGGGAGAAAAACTGGACGAAGGTTTGTTACTGGATTTGATCCAAAAGCGCCGGGCCGGCAAGTTCACGGGGGACGAGCTCCTTTGGGCGGCCGACCATCCGGAAGTCATCCGGTGGGCGATGGCACACCCCAAGGAAGTGGAGGGGCTCTGCGAGCGTACACTCGTGACCGCGAAGCGCGAGCTCTCCCCGTCCGAGGCCTACGCTCGCGAACTCGGATTCGAGGTGGTGGAAGGAGAGGATGTCGCCCCGACGCTTCCGTCGGCCGCCGACCTCGAAGCCGTCTCCTTCTTGGAACCCGAGGACAGCGGTGTTGTCACTGGCAAGACGCTGCGCGCCCGCGCCAAGGTCAAGGAGACCAATCTTGGCCTCATGGATTTGAAGGTCGCCCTAGCCGACCCGAAGAAGATCTTCGTGGAGAAGGGGGTGCAGTGCATCGTCTTTGCGGGCACGCTCTTGCGCAGTCGGGGCGGCGACCTCTACGTCGCGTGCCTCTACCGGAACGGTGACGGCTGGTACCTGAACTTCAGCAGGTTCGCGATCGCCTGGCTCGACGACGCTCGGCTCGCGCGCTGCAAGTCCGCCTAAGGCGGACAAGTAGGAGGAACTCGGCCCCGCACCTTTTGACTACACATCAATCGGCGCGGGGATTTTTTTATTCTTTAACAAATCGGAGTAACACCCTTTTTAGGGTGTTACTCCGCAATTTTTCGGATTGACAGCGCCTTGCGCTGTTACAATATTACAACAATAACGCCGCAAGGCGGCGTCACTCCCAAATTAATTAAGGGTGTCATTCCGCGCGGCATTGAATAATCTCTGGCTATAAAGCCAGGACTCCGCTCACAACGGACTCCTCACTTTAGTGAGGATTGGACTAAGCCCCGACTAAAGTCGGGATTCCATTTGAGCACTTTTGTTTTTACTGATTTTTTGTTATTATTACATAATATGAAACTAACCAAGCAAGAAGTTGAACACATTGCCACTTTGGCGCGACTGGAGCTCACGGAAAAAGAAAAGGAGAAGTTTGCCGAACAGCTGTCGGCGATTTTGGGTTATTTTAAAGAATTGCAAAAAGTGGATTTAAGTAAGGTTGAACCGACGGCGCAAGTGACTGGTTTAGAAAATGTCACGCGGCCGGATGAAGTCAAAAAATGCGACGAAGAAACAATGAAAAAATTAGTTGCCGCGGCGCCGGAGAGGATTGATAATTTGGTAAAAGTGAAAGCGGTGTTTGAGTGAAGAATTATGAATTAGGAATTATGAATTATGGAGTTGAATAAACTAACAATTAAAGAAGCCCATAATGGTTTGGTGGCGAAAAAGTTTACTTCGGTTGAGTTGACCGAAGCTTGTTTGGCCGAAATAAAAAAGTTGAACAAAAAGCTTAATGTTTTTATTACTGTCACCGAATATGAGGCGCTGGAGCAGGCAAAAGAGGTTGATAAAAAAATCGCCGCGGGAGCGGAGATCGGAATTTTGGAAGGCGTGCCAATGGCGATTAAAGATAATATTTTAGTAAAAGATATTCGTTGCACGTCAGGTTCAAAAATTTTGGAAAATTATATCGCGACTTATGACGCAACAGTTGTGGAAAAATTGCGTATCGCTGGGGCGGTAATTTTAGGAAAAACAAATCTGGACGAGTTCGCAATGGGAGCGTCAACCGAGACTTCTCACTTTGGTCCGACAAAAAATCCGCACGATTTAAAACGTGTCCCCGGCGGATCGTCGGGCGGTTCGGCTGCGGCTGTGGCGGCAAATATGTGTATTTACGCGTTGGGATCCGATACTGGCGGTTCAGTGCGTCAGCCGGCATCTTTTTGCGGCGTGGTCGGAATGAAGCCGACTTACGGCGCGGTTTCCCGTTATGGTTTAATGGCCATGGCCTCAAGTTTGGATCAAATTGGTCCGATTGCAAAAACCGTAGAAGACGCGGAAATTGTTTTTGATGTTATTCGCGGGAAAGATGAAATGGACTCGACAACCGTTGAAAGGGTAAACAAAAAAGAAAATAAGCAGATAAGCATTAAAGGATTGAAGGTTGGATTGCCAAAAGAATATTTTATCGGCGGGATGGACGATGAAGTTGAAAAATGTGTGCTTGATGTTGTGGAAAAATTTAGAAAAGCCGGCGCGGAAATTATTGACGTTAGTTTGCCGCATGCTGAATATACTTTGGCAACTTATTATATAATTGTCCCGGCGGAAGTTTCGGCAAACATGGCGCGCTACGACGGCGTACGATATGGTTATAAAACTAAAAAAGCAAAAACGCTTTTGGATACATATTTAAAAACTCGCGCCGAAGGTTTTGGCGACGAAGTCAAACGTCGGATTATGCTTGGGACTTATGCGCTTTCGGCCGGATACTATGACGCGTATTATTTACAAGCTCAAAGAATGAGAACCTTGATCAGACAAGATTTTCTTAAAGTTTTTAAAGAAGTTGATTGTTTGGTTATGCCAACTTCGCCAACGACCGCGTTTAAAATTGGAGAAAGAATTGATGATCCGCTGACAATGTATTTATCCGACGTTTTTACGGTTTCCGCAAATGTTGCCGGCCTTCCGGCGATTTCGGTTCCGGTCGGCGAGGCAAATAAATTACCGGTCGGAGTTCAAATTATGGCGCCGTGGTTTGGCGAAGAAAAACTTTTTGAAATTTCTAAATTAATTTAATTATGCCAAGAAAAATTAATGTTAAAAAAGGAAAAAAGCCGACGAGCGCGCGGGTATTGTCTCGAGTTAAAAAAGATAAACTGACCGCCGGCCACACGCCGCGCGTCGCGCCATATTGGTGGGGCCATGAAGTGAAGGCGGGTAAGGCGTTGAAATCTTGTCCTCGCTGTGGGGCGATTTATTTTGATAAGCATTGGCACATCATTCCTAATTTTTGGGTGGAATATAAAAGAATGCTGCCGAAAAAATCAGTTGTTCAGGAATTATGCGCTGAGTGTAAGTGGATTAATTCTGGCAGAGAAGACACGGGGTGGGAAGGGGAATTGGTTTTGGAAAATTTAGTTGACGCGGATAAAAATGAAATTTTAAATTTGGTGCGAAACGTCGGAGCGCGGGCTTTCAAGCGAGATCCGGAAGATCAGATTATAAAAATTGAAGACCGCGGAAAAAAAGTTATTATCACGACCACGGAAAATCAGCTGGCCGTTTCCGTTGGCAAACAAGTTGCGCGGGCGTTCAAAGGCGGGGAATTAAAAATAATTTGGTCTGATGAAGACGCGCCGGCGAGGGTCGTGTGGACGAGGAAGGAGAAATAGTATTTTGTATCTGGTATATAGTATTTAGTATAAAAAAACCGACAGCACATGCGTGTGCCATCGGCGATTGGGATGAAAAAGAGTGGCGGTGGAGGTTAATGTTTTTCGTCTCCGCTTGGGTCGTTCACCTCGAACGCGAGGTAAAGCGCCCTAAACCATAGAATCGCGAGGACAGCTAGTGGGCTCAGAGTTATGAGGATGGCACGGTAGACCCAAGTCGGGAAAGCCAGTTCCTCTTGCGGCCACTGCGGGATCAAATAAGCGTCGACGAAGAGGACGAATAGAACCCAGCCCAGAAGCGCAAGTCCGGCTGCCTCTAGCCATGTCATTTTTCTCTTTCCCATTTTAGACCCTCCTTCTAGTTAAATCCTAATACATTTTGTAAAAAAGTCAATAGATTTGTTTTAATGTTATTTTGTTATCTTGTTATTTTGATTTTATGACCGTCGAAATTGATCTCTATTCTTTAATAAAATTTATCGGCGGGTTGCTCGCCGTGATTGCTTTTATTTTTTTAATCTATCGTGCATACAAGGGGATTGCCACATTTTTCAAAAGTCGGGAATATGATCTTGATAAACAAGGAATTAAAAAACGTTGGCAAGAAATTGAAAAAATGCTTGATCAGCCGGGAGAAATGAATTATAAGCTTGCCGTGATGGAAGCGGACAAGCTTCTTGATTATGTTTTAAAATCAATGTCTATGTCGGGAAAAGATATGGGCGAAAGAATCCGATTCGCGAGTTTTAGATTTAATAGACTGAAAAAAGTTTGGTGGGCGCACGTTCTCAGAAACCAGCTGGTACATGAAGCAACTTTTTCTCTCAATCACAGCACAGCCAAAAGAGCCATAAAAACATTTGAGCGGGCGCTCCGCGAGTTGGGCGCGCTGTGAGATAATAGTTAACAATTAACAGTTAGCCGTATGAAATCAAAAAACGTAAATTTTTTTCTCGCTAATTTATTTTTCGCCGCAATCATTCTTTTTTATATTTTTATGTTGTGGCAGGGCGAGCTGGAACAGGGATTTATTTTGACGGCATTTTTTACTTTGTCGGTTTTTGCCTTTACTCTTTGGCATGCTTTCGCAAAATTTGGAGCGAGGAACGCAATTATTTTTCTTGTTTTAGTTTTACTTACTAGTTTAGGAGCAGAATTTATCGGTGCTAATTTGGCTAACAATTTTTTGGGATATTATAAATATTCAGAATTTTTGGGATGGAAATTTTTGAATATTCCACTGCTCATAATTTTGATGTGGTCAGCCATAATTTATATTTCCTATCAAGTTTCAGAACACATCACAAATTTCAGATTTACAAAACATACTCATTTTTTACAAAAATTTTGGGTTAGTTTTTGGTGCGCGCTTTTGACTGCGTTAATTGTCGTTGCCTGGGATTTTGCTCTTGAACCGCTGGCGATAGAAATGGGATGGTGGTCGTGGTTTCATCCCGGAGATTATTTTGGCGTGCCAATCAGTAATTTTCTCGGCTGGATGGCAATTTCTTTTTCCGCGGTTTTTCTTTATAAAATTTTCTTTGAACGCGAACGGCCGGAGGAAGAGAATTTATTTGATTACGCGCCAGTCATTGGTTATGCCCTGATTTGTTTTTTTACTATTCTCACGGCCATAAATATTGACAAACCGATTTTTGCCTTGCTTGCTTTTACGGGAATGTTTCCATTTGTTTGCATTATGGTTGTGAAATTTTTGGTCGGTAGACTTAATTTCCCGGAACAGTATAGAAAATAATTTATATTTTATAATAAAAAGATGTTTTTTGTTATATTTTAATTGATTTAAAATGGACCCGCGATAGGGTTCATTTTGTTATTAACTTGTCTTGTTTTTTGTGCTATAATGAATAACAGAGACGAGAGAATTGTGAATAAAAGTAATTTACGTAGTGATGATCACTATTGATTTAAGTTATTTTGATACTTTAGCGTCAATGTCGCCGCTTGCAATTATGTGGCGGCTTTTCGCCGATGGAGGATGGATTATAATCCTCTGGGTTTTTCTTTGGGGATCATGGGAAATTTGGGTTAATTGGCGGCAAAATCTTTATGAAGCAAAACGTCGTTGGATTTTTTTGGCCATAGATATTCCAAGAGCCGTTTTGGACGAGCCCGGTCAGTCGCCCTTGGCTGTAGAAAATATTTTCGCGCATTTGGACGGGGCGCACGGTACTGATACTCTTTGGGAAAAATATTGGGAAGGGAAAACTCAGGATTGGTTTAGTTTGGAAATTGTGAGCACTGAAGGCTATATTCAATTTGTTATTCGCACCCGCGATAAATTTCGCGATTTGGTTGAAGCGGCGATTTACGCCCAATATCCTGACGCGGAAATTACAGAAGTTATTGATTACACAAAATGGGCGCCAGGCAAATTTCCCAATCAGGAATGGGAATTGTTTGGCACAGAGTGGATAAAAGTCAGACAGGAAGATGCTTATCCCTTGCGGACTTATCATGATTTTGAAGACCCGACGACTAAAGAGTTTAAAGATCCTCTGGCGGCCATGCTTGAGACAATGTCTAAAATGGGAAAGGGCGAGCATATTTGGTTTCAAATTTTAATTACGCCGATTGGCCAGAAAGAATGGACAAGAAAGGGCGACAATTTAGTCAAAAAATTAATTGGTGCGAAAGTTGAAACGAAAGAAACATGGTTAAACAAAATGGTGGATTTGCCCGGGAAAGTTGCGGACACGGCGTTGACTCAAATTTTAAGTAGCGCAGAGGAGGCACCCGCTAAGAAAAGAGAAGAAAAAAAGGAAGCATCCATGATGCAATATCTTTCTCCGGGAACAAAAACTTTGGTTGAGGCCATTGAGAGAAAAATTTCCAAAATTGGTTTTCAGACTAAAGTGAGAATGATTTATGTCGCGAGAAAAGAAGTTTTTAAAAAAACGCGCGCGGCACATCCAATGGTTGGGGTTATTAAACAATTTAGTACAATGGATGGGCAGAGTATTAAGCCTGAATATAAAAAAGTTGGAACAGCTGCACATTATATTTTAGTAAAGAAAAGATTAGCTTGGAAAAAAATTAAAATTATGCAGGCATATCGCGGCCGCAGTCAGTCGCGTGGTATCGGCAAAGGTTTTGTCTTAAATATTGAAGAGCTGGCGACGATGTGGCACTTTCCGGCCAATTGGATTAAAGCTCCGTCGGTTAAGACAGTAGAAAGCAAGCGCGGTGTGCCGCCCATTAACTTGCCATTTGAAGTACCGTCCCATATGAAAGCGATCGAGGAAATGGGAGAAGATGAGGAGTTACCGAAAGAAGCGCCGCCAAATTTACCTGTTGTATAAATGAGTAATTTTGAGTAATTAAAACAAGCCATGACAAATGAGGAGGTAGCACTTTTTGCCGAAACAAATTTCCGCGGAGAACGGAAACGTTTTGGCATTAAAACCGACGATCGGCGCCGGCATGTTTATATTATTGGTAAAACCGGCATGGGTAAAACCACCACGCTGGAGAATTTGATTATCTCCGATATTCGGGCGGGCCGCGGTGTGGGCGTAGTTGATCCGCACGGTGATTTAGCGGAAAAAATTCTTGATTTTATCCCGGCGGATAGAATTAATGATGTGGTTTATTTTAATCCGGCTGATTTGGATTGGCCGATTGCTTTTAATATTTTAGAATCAATTGACCCAAGATATAAACATTTAGTCGCTTCGGGGATGATGGGCGTTTTCAAAAAAATCTGGCCGGATGTTTGGTCAGCCAGAATGGAATATATTTTGAACAACACTATTTTGGCGCTTTTAGATTGCCCCGGGTCAACCATGCTCGGGATCAACAGAATGCTTGCCGACCGCGATTACCGCAAAAAGGTAGTTTTAAAATTAAAGGATCCGGTAGTCAAAGCTTTTTGGGTTGATGAGTTCGCTAAATATAATGAAAGATTTGCCACTGAAGCTATCGCGCCTATCCAAAATAAGGTTGGTCAGTTTCTTTCGGCATCAATTGTTAGAAATATTGTCGGCCAGGTGAAGTCCACGATTGATATGCGCGAAATTATGGACAGCCAGAAAATTTTTATAATGAATTTGGCCAAAGGCCGGATCGGTGAAGACGCGAGCGCCCTTTTGGGGAATATGCTTGTTACAAGAATTCAATTGGCGGCTATGGGTCGCGTGGATATTCCAGAACCCCAGAGAAAAGATTTTTATCTTTATGTTGACGAATTTCAAAATTTTGCTACTTTAAGTTTTGCTAATATTTTGTCTGAGGCCAGAAAATACCGGCTGAATTTAGTTTTAGCTCATCAATACATTGAACAGTTGGCCGAGGAAGTTGCCGCCGCCGTTTTTGGTAACGTCGGGACAATTGTCGCTTTCCGAATTGGCGCGGCTGATGCCGAGGTTTTAGAAAAAGAATTTGCTCCTACTTTCACGGCTGAAGATTTGGTAAATTTGACCAAATACGATACCTATATGAAATTGATGATTGACGGCGTATCATCAACGCCTTTTTCGGCTTCGGGTTTGCCGCCGGTTACGGGACCGACTGATAATCGAGACAAAGTAATCCGCGTTTCCCGCGAGCGATATGCCAAACCAAAGGAAATTGTTGAGGAAAAAATTACTCGTTGGAGCGGGATGCAGGCTATTGGCACTGAAGAAAAATCGGATGAAGAACTTGAAGCGGAAATAAAAAAATCAATTGAGAAAAAGGGGCAAGAAGCGGAAGATATAAAAAGCGGGGTAGGGGAGGCGGAAGAAGGAAAAAAGCCGAGAATGTCGCAGGAAGAGCTTGAAACGCGCGCTATTACCGCCCGCGAAACTTTCCTGGAAAAATCAAAAGTTCAAGCGGTTGATTTCTTGAAGATTTTTTCAGAGGAACCGGAAAAAAGAGAAAAATTCGGCGAGAAACAAAAGTCGCAAAAAGAGGCGATCACACCGACGGTCATTGTCCAACCGCCGAAAGTTGAAGTTAAGCAAAAAGAAAAAATTAATATAGATATTAAAATAGAACAACCGCGACCCAAAAAGCCAATAGGGGAAGAAAAAAGGATGATGGTTGAAAGACGAAAAGAAGTTGTCCATCAAAAATTATCCGCAGAAGAAGAAGGGATTCCATCGCCCCTAAAACTGGATGAGCCGGAGGAAATAAAAACCGCCCACATTCCGGAAAACCTTCCTAATGTTTCTCTGGAAAAAAAATCAGCTCCGGTCGCAGCGCTTATTTCTCCCTCCGTCCCGCCGGTTAAAAAAGAAGAAAACCCGCCCGTCGGCGAGGCAGGGAAAAAAGAGAGCGAGGGAGATAAAAAAACATTTGAAGAAAAATTTCCTTACGAAATAGTTTGTTCGGCTTGCGGCAAGTCAGATCGTGTTTCTTTTAACCCTGATCCAAACCGGCCGGTTTACTGCAAGGCGTGTCTAAGGGTTGAAAAAGAAAAAGAGAGGCAGATGAAGAAAAAAAGTGGAGGCGGAAAAAATAATCAACCGCTGAAAATTAACGAATCAAAATCACAAGATAAAAAATAAAATGAGTCCTTTCCGGGCTCGTTTTATTATGTTAAGATGTTTTTGTTATGAATTTGGCAAAACCAAAATTATTATTGCATATTTGTTGCGGCGTCTGCGGGGCGTGGATTCCCAAAAAGTTATCCGCGGATTTTGACGTGACGCTTTATTTTTTTAATCCAAATATCGCTCCGGCGGAAGAATATGAGCGGCGATTGGCGGCGGCGTGGCAGGCGGCCGCGGAGGCGGGCGTAGAATTGATCGAGGGGAGATATCAGCCGGAAGAATGGCTGGCCTTGACGCGCGGCCACGAGAATGATCCCGAAGGAGGAGAGCGGTGTGAGATGTGTTTTAGTTTACGACTCGGCGAAACGGCAAAATATGCCAAAGAAAATAATTACCAATATTTTACTTCAACATTGACCGTCGGGCGGAATAAAAAAGCGGCGATGATAAATCCACTGGGCGAAAAATGGGCAAGGCAATTTGGCTTGAATTTTTTGGCGGAAGATTTTAAAAAAAGTGGCGGGCAAGTTGAAACTGACAAAGAATCTCATCGGTTGGGGTTGTACCGGCAAAATTATTGCGGCTGTGTTTTTTCGATGAAGAAGAGTTGACAATAATAGAAAAATAAGGATAAAATAATCGTGCGAGGAGGATGAGATGTGGGGAGGAAAAGAAGAGCCGGGCGATATTCGCGACGGAAAGTGGGTGGATTGGCGCAATCCAGAAAGCGAGAAAGAATTTGGTGGCGGACCCGGGCCGTTTCTTGTAGTGATGGTAGCGATGGATATCTGGGCGCCGATTTGTAAGTGCGGCGGGAGGAAGGGCTTGCTCGGCACGAGCGGTCATTCCATGGATTGCGAAGCACGGGCGCCTCAAGTTCAAGGATTAGCCGTGACGGTTTTGATGAACGGGAGGCATTGTACTTTTTCCGAGGATCTTTTCGAGGTCGTGGAGGACAAATAGTTTTTGCGATGGCCAGCAATGCCGTCGCTTTTTTATTGGATAAAAATTTAGTTTAATGAGCTTGTAATTTTTATTTGTTTGGATTAAGATGAGCGGATAGAGAGGAGTAAGGAAAATGGGAGAAATTCGGGAAATTCCCTTTGAGGTTTCGTACGGGGAACCGCGCCGCAGGGTGGTCCGCGGCACGATTCGCGTGGTGGGTGAGGAATTGACTGCTTCGTTGCCTCCATATCATCGCGACTACGGCTATCGGGTTCTGCCGGTTATTGACAATCGGGCTTTGAGGGCCATCGGCGATACTCTCGGCTATCCGGTCGCGGGTGACATCAGCGATGATGGCGACGGCAGTTTTTCCACCGTGCTCCGGAGAGCCACCCCGGAGGAGGCGGCGAAGATCGCGAGAATCGCGGCTTGCGAGAGGGTGGATCGGTGGCCCATCCCGTCGTACGCGCGCCGCGAAGAGATGCGCCGAGAATTCGAGGAAGCGGGTTTGCTCCTCGAGGTTCAGGTTGATAGCAGGGAAATCCAGACGATCTACGGGCCCAAAAAGGATGATACCTGGTGGCTCGTGGATATCTCGACTTCCGCGCCGGCTGCTCTTTCTGCGAAGTGGGCGGCCCGGGCGGCAGAAGATTGCCTTCTGGCGGCGCGGGAAGGAAGGTGGCAAGAGGCTTACTTCGCTGCCGAACTGGCTGTCGGCGAGGCGCCCGCGGAGAGAAGAGCGGAAATGGTGGCGCTCCACGTCGTTACGACGGCGAACTGGAAGGCGCCAGAACACACCGTGCCGGCGGAAGAGCGACTAGAGCAGGCTGTCGTCGATTTCTGCTGTTCGTACGGAGCGGATTTCGCTCGCGAACTTCAGCGGCAAATCGACCGGCTTTTCGGCGAGATCGGGCTTCCGGGGGCCACGCTCAACGTGAAGAAAATCCTGCAGGAATATCTTGCCAAACATCCAAATGACCGCGACTCGAGACTCGTGAAGATCGTGGAGGAGAAGTAGAAAGTAGGAGGTGCTGGCCAGACTGCGCAACGGCGCGATCGGCCAGCTTTTTTTATCGCTTGTTTTTTATTAAGAATTATTGTAAAATTTATTAATTATGGTTAAGAAGAATAAAAAAGTAATGGTGGCAATGTCGGGCGGAGTTGATTCGTCGGTGGCGGCCGCACTTTTGAAAAAGAAAGGCTTTGATGTCGTCGGCGTTTTTATGCGTTTTTGGTCGGAGCCGGCCGGCGGCGCGGGATGTGCAATAAATAAGTGTTGTTCATTTGAAGCGTATTCTGATGCGCGGCGCGTGGCGCAAAAATTGGGGATTCCTATTTATACGCTGAACATGAAAATTCCGTTCAAGAAGTTGGTGGTTGATTATTTTCTGAAAGAATACCAAGCCGGACGAACGCCGAATCCTTGCGTGGAATGCAACCGGTTTATAAAATTTGGAGAATTATTACGCAAGGCCAAGGCAATGGGCGCGGAATATGTCGCGACTGGTCATTACGTGCGGGTGGAAGACGGTAAATTATTGAAAGGAAAAGATCCGGAAAAAGATCAGTCATATTTTTTGTACACTTTGACGCAAGATAAACTGAGCCACGTTTTATTTCCAGTTGGAAATTATAAAAAACCGAAGGTTCGCGAGATGGCCAAAAAATTCGGCTTGCCAGTCCACGCAAAAAAAGACAGCCAGGAAGTTTGTTTTGTCGGCACAAGTTTAAAAAGTTTTTTGAAAAAGTATTTAAAAGTTAAGAGCGGGAAAATTGTGGCATTGGAAAGTGGGAAAAATTTGGGCGATCATGACGGTTTGCCGTTTTATACTATTGGCCAGAGAAGGGGATTGAAACTTGGCGGCGGACCGTGGTACATTGTAAAAATGGATGTGAAAAAAAATATTTTGTTTGTTAGTCGCGATCAAAAGAAGTTGTTATCCAAAGAATTGGTTGCGGGAAAAGTTAGTTGGATTTCTGGCGCTGCGCCGAAATTGCCGCTTCGCGTTAAAGTGAAAATCAGATATAAACACAAAGAGGCATCGTGCGTGATTAAAAAAGTAAAAAATAATTATAAAATAATTTTTGATAAACCCCAGAGAGCCATCACGGCAGGGCAGTCGGTGGTATTTTATAGAAGAGATGAAGTGATCGGCGGGGGA
>Ga0180007_10005865_pt1 | contig 12215 bp, 11 predicted proteins | sample MM_PC_MetaG_FD_121122 | JGI IMG/M metagenome (GOLD analysis project Ga0180007, IMG submission 121122) | Groundwater microbial communities from the Aspo Hard Rock Laboratory (HRL) deep subsurface site, Sweden - MM_PC_MetaG | ecosystem: Environmental > Aquatic > Deep subsurface > Groundwater...
CTGGCCTCCATCGGCATGGCCGAGATCATGCACGCGGCCAACCGCGGCGAGCGCATCACCGTGGTCTTCGTCAACAACACAGTGTACGGCATGACCGGCGGCCAGATGGCCCCGACAACGCTCATCGGGCAGAAGACCACCACCTGCCCCGGCGGGCGCTGCAAGGACAACGAGGGCTCGCCCATCCGCATGGCCGAGATCATCAGTCAGCTTGGCGGCACGGCGTTCTGCGCGCGCGGCAGCCTGGACTCGGTGAAGAACATCCGCCAGGCCAAGAAGTACATGCGCCAGGCCTTCGAGGCCCAGACCAAGGGCTTGGGCTTCGGTTTCGTGGAGCTCTTGTCCGGCTGCCCCACCAACTGGCGCTTAAGCCCGGTGGCGGCCAACAAGCGTATCACCGACGAGATGATCCCGTACTTCCCGCTGGGCGTGTATAAGGAGCTTGAGGGCGACGGCACCTGCGGTTCGCTCATTGCGCCGGGCACAGCCTCTGGCGGCGCAGGAGAAGGCAAATGAGCAGATATCTCGACGTGATCATGGCCGGTTTCGGCGGCCAGGGCGTGCTTTTGATCGGCAACCTGCTGGCCTACGCGGGCATGCGCGAGAAGCTGCACGTGACCTACATCCCGGTCTACGGGGTGGAGATGCGCGGCGGCACGGCCAACTGCACCGTTGTGCTCTCCGACGAGGAGATCGGCTCGCCCATCATCAACTTCCCCAAAAGTCTCATCATCATGAACCGCCCCAGCCTGGACAAGTTCCAGCCCAGGCTCGCGGACGGCGGCATCCAGATCGTCAACTCCTCCCTTGTGGACAAGGGGCTGGTGGAGAGCGGCGGTCGCATCAAGAGTGTGCTTGTTCCGGCCAATGAACTGGCCGACAAGGTCGGCAATCCGCGTGCGGTGAATACGATTATGCTCGGGGCGTTTGTGGCCGCCACGGGCATGGTACGTCTGTCAACCGTGGAGGCTTGTCTGGCAGAGGTGATGGCAGCCAAGATCGTTGCAATCAACGTCACAGCACTGCGCACTGGCGCGGAGTACGCGATGAAGCAGCTCGAAAAGGCCAAGAAGACCGCACCAGCCAAGAAAGCTCCGGCCAAGGCTCCTGCCAAGGCTCCTGCCAAGGCACCCGCCAAGGCACCCGCCAAGGCACCCGCCAAGGCACCCGCCAAGGCTCCTGCCAAGGCACCCGCCAAGGCTCCTGCCAAGGCACCCGCCAAGGCCCCGGCCAAGGCTCCGGCCAAGGCTCCGGCCAAGGCTCCGGCCAAAGCTCCGGCCAAGGCTCCGGCCAAAGCTCCGGCCAAAGCTCCGGCCAAAGCACCCGCCAAGGCACCGGTGAAGAAAGCTCCTGCCAAGGCTCCGGCGAAGGCCCCTGCAAAGGCACCCGCCAAGGCTCCGGCCAAGGCACCTGCCAAGGCTCCGGCGAAGGCACCCGCCAAGGCTCCGGCCAAGCCCGCCGCCAAGAAGCCTGCTGCCAAGAAGCCCGCAGCGCCCAAGAAGAAGTAGAGGTTTCGTGCCTGCATCATACGGGATCATCGGCTGGCCCCTGGGCCACAGCAAGAGTCCTCTCTTGCACAACTGGGGGCTGCGTACGAGCGGGTTGCCGGGCAAGTACGAGGCCTGGCCGACCGAACCCAAGAAGCTCAAGGCCTTTATGGCCGAGGTTCGCGCGCGCCGCATCAAGGGCGTGAGCGTCACCATCCCGCACAAGCAGGCTGTCATGCCCTACCTGGACGGACTCACCGAACGCGCCACACGCGTGGGCGCGGTGAACACACTGTTCTGGGCCGAGGGCAAGCTCATGGGTGACAACACCGACGTTGCAGGCATTGTGGCCCCGCTCGCGCCTTACAAGGAGCGCCTCCAAAGCGCCCTGGTGCTGGGGGCGGGCGGGGCTGCGCGAGCTGCCTGCGCCGCGTTGCAGGAGCTCGGCGTGGCCGAGATCTGCGTGGCCAACCGCACCGAGGCCAAGGCCCAAGCCCTGGCCAAGGACTTCGGACTTGCGTCCGTTTCGTGGGAGGGGCGCGCCGCACGCCCCTGGTCGCTCATCGTGAACACCACGCCGCTGGGCATGAAGGGCGAGCACCAGGGCACGTCTCCCTGGCCCGCCAACGGTTTCGAGGGCGTGGGCCTGGTCTTTGACCTGGTCTACAACCCCGTGCGCACGGTGCTCCTGGGCGATGCCAAGAAGGCCGGCGTCGAGGTGCTCTCGGGCCTGCAGATGTTTTTGCAGCAGGGCCTGGCTCAGTTCGAGATCTGGACGGGCGTTGCGCTCGAAGAAAAGGGCGCGCGCCAGCTTTTGATGATGGACCTGCTGGCCACGGGCGGGTAAGGGGCATCAGCCATATTTCATGACCCAGGGGCAGGACTCTCTGCCCCTGGCATCACTTGTCCTCGCCCTTTCCCCAAATGGGAGGCGGCCGCTATCCCTGGGGTGCCTGTTTGGCGTATCCCTGTCGGCGATACAAAATAAGCGTTGCAAAACGAGCATGACCTGATATGCGCATCCCAAAGGGCCCCGCGTGGCGGAAGGAACCTTTGGGCGCGGCGCGTCCGCGCAACCGTACGCCCAGGCAAGGGCGGCTGGGGGTGTGTATGCGTCCTGTTGTGTTGCTGGCGTTGCTTGTAGCCTTGGCTGGGTGTTCAAAGAGCTACCTGGAATACAAATACGGGACTGCAGAGCCGCAGGTGCTCATCAAGCAGGTGTCCGTGGCAGGGATGAAGGCTAAGGTCATCTATGCCTGGAGTCCCTACAACAGCATCATGATCGGCAACCCGGACTCCGGCGAGGTTTGCCTGCTTCCGGCGGACGGGGCCAAGGTGGCCAAGAGCGACAGGAGCCTGAACCTTGGGATCACCGGGGCTGCGGGGTCCTTCGCTGGAGCGAGCGTAGGCGGATCATCCAAGCGTGAAGACAATTTTGAACCCATCGCCGTGGAGGACGCAAAGGCTGCAGCCGCGGAAAATTCACTTTCGGTATTGTGCCTGTTCCGTCTCAACAACTGGCTGGACCCCAAGGATCTCAAGGACATGTACCTGAAGACCCTGGAGACGACCCTGGCCACGGCAAAGCCCGAGGCGGCAAAGCCCGCACAAGCTGCGGCAACCGCGACGGAGACGACGGAAACCGATAAGACCATCAAGACCACCACCACGACCAAGACGAAAAAGGGCGGCTAGGTTCCGCCCGCCCCTGCCTGCCGGGGACCGGCCCGCAGTCGGCCCCCGGCCCTCCCCGCCTCCCGCACTTGACCTTTGCCGCCATCTGGGGGATGGTTCCGCGATTTTTCGGCCACAACGCAGACCTCTGCGTCAGGCCATATCCGGAGCAAACGTGACAGACCCCGCATTTGAAAAAGACCTCGCCCGCGAGACGGCAAGACGCCGTACTTTCGGCATCATCAGCCACCCGGACGCAGGCAAGACCACCCTCACCGAGAAGCTTCTGCTCTTTGGCGGCGCCATCCAGATGGCGGGCACCGTCAAGGCCCGCAAGGCCGCGCGCTACGCCACCAGCGACTGGATGGCCATGGAGCGCGAACGCGGCATCTCCGTCACCAGCTCGGTGATGCAGTTCGAGTACGAAGGCTACGCCATCAACCTGCTGGACACCCCCGGCCACCAGGACTTCTCCGAGGACACCTACCGCGTGCTCACCGCCGTCGATTCCGCCGTCATGGTCATCGACTCGGCCAAGGGCGTGGAGACCCAGACCAAGAAGCTCATGGAAGTCTGCCGCCTGCGCGATACGCCCATCATCACGTTCATCAACAAGATGGACCGCGAGGGCCGCGAGCCGTTGGACCTGCTCACCGACATCGAGGAGAGCCTCGGCATCGAGTGTGCGGCCATGACCTGGCCCATCGGCATGGGCAAGGGCTTCAAGGGCACCTGGAACATCCAGAAGAACGAGCTGCACCTGTTCTCCGCCACCCACGGCGGCAAGATCCAGGCGGGCCTTGTCATCAAGGGCCTGGACGACCCCCAGCTCGACAAGCTGCTGGGCTCCCAGGCCGATGACCTGCGCCGCGACATGGAACTCATCGAAGGCGCGGGCTATCCTTTTGACCGCGAGCGCTACCTGGCGGGCAAGCAGACCCCGGTATTCTTCGGCAGCGCCATCAACAACTTCGGCGTGCAGGAGATGCTCGGCGCCTTCGTGGCCCTGGCCCCGCAGCCCCGGCCGCGCGTGGCCATCACCAGCGCCCCCGAAACCAAGACCGAAACCAGGGAAGTTGAGCCCACGGAACCGGAGTTCTCCGGTGTGGTCTTCAAGATCCAGGCGAACATGGACCCCGCCCACCGCGACCGCATCGCCTTCCTGCGCATCTGCTCGGGCCGCTTCACGCGCGGCATGAAGCTCCGCCACCACCGCATCGGCAAGGACGTCACCGTCTCCAACGCCACCATCTTCATGGCCCAGGACCGCACCAACGTCGACGACGCCTGGCCCGGCGACATCATCGGCCTGCACAACCACGGCACCATCAAGATCGGTGACACCTTCAGCGAAAAAGAGCCGCTCAAGTTCACCGGCATCCCCAGCTTCGCGCCAGAGCACTTCCGCCGCGTGATCCTGAAAAGCCCGCTCAAGGCCAAGCAGCTCCAGAAGGGCCTGGCCCAGCTTGCCGAAGAAGGCGCTGTGCAGGTCTTCCGTCCGCTCATGGGCAACGACTACATCCTGGGCGCCGTGGGCGTTCTCCAGTTCGACGTCATCATGGCGCGGCTGAAGGACGAATACGGCGTGGAGGCGCTCTACGAGCCCGCACAGTACAACTGCGCGCGGTTCATCACGGCAGACGACAAGCGCAAGCTCGGCGACTTCGAGCGCGCCCTGCACGGTTCACTCGCCAAGGACGCCGAGGACAACCTGGCCTACCTCGCGCCCAGCCAGTGGCGGCTGGAGGATACCCAGGAAAAGTGGCCGGACATAGCCTTCAACACCACACGCGAACATGAGTAACACCGAATATACCCCTGAGAACGCGGCCGCAGCCGCCTCTGAAGGCGCAGCCGAAGCCGCCTCCGAGTGCAAGCCGGCCTCCAGGTCCGGCTCCAGGCCGAGCAGACGCACGCGCCAGCCAAAAACCCCCAAGCCTGTGGTCATCCCGCTGGCACCCGTGCGCGAAGGCGCGGAAATGCCAGAGGAATACCTGCGCAGCTTCACCACCGAGGAAATCGGCGTGATGCCGCTCACGGCCTTTGTGGGCAAGATCATCTTCGTGGAGTGCGACCGCCAACTGCACCAGGCCATGAAGGTGCTGCTCGACGAGGAACTCCTCGGCTTCGACACCGAGACCCGCCCCATCTTCCGCAAAGGTGCCATCCCGCCGCCCGCGCTGCTGCAGCTTTGCGGACACAAGAACGTCTACATCTTCCAGCTGGCCAAGCTCCAGGACAAGGCCGTGCTGGCCGAACTCCTGGCCGCCAAGCACATCATCAAGACCGGCGTCTCCGTGCGCGACGACCTCAAAGGTCTCAAAGAGCACTTCGAGTTCATCGAGCACGGGTTCGTGGACCTGGGCGACGTGGCCAAAAAAATGAACATGTTCACCCACGGCCTGCGCAACCTTACCGCCAACCTCATGGGCCTGCGCATCAGCAAAGGCGCGCAATGCTCCAACTGGGCGCGCGAAGCACTCAGCACCAAGCAGATCGTCTACGCCGCCACCGATGCCTGGATCAGCCGCGAGCTGTACCTTAAGTTCGTGGACCTCGGCATACTGTAGAGAACAGAGAGCTGCCTCCGGCGGCTGTGGGGCCTGAGGCCCCCCAGACCCCCCCCAGTACGCCGAAAGGGCTGTTTCAGGAGGAACCTGAAACAGCCCTTTCGGCTTGTGTGGGAATCACGGGAGAGCGACTTTCTGCAGGTCTTCGGTCTCCCTCCCAAAAGGGGCCAACCGTGCGCAGGTATTTCGGCGTCTTCGCCGAAAACCTGCGCACATTGCCAGGGCCAAGCCCAGCCAATGCCTCTGCCCCAATCGCCCTGGCCCAAGCCATGCGGGGGGTCCGGGGGGACTCGTTCCCCCGGCGGGGTGCAGGGGCGGAGCCCCTGGCGGGGATGCTGAGTCTATGACGACAGCACGTCGAGGATTTCGATGCGTGCGGCTTGTCGGGCGGGGTAGGACCCGGCGGCGAGTCCGAGCAGCACGGACCCGGCAAGGGTGCCCAGGGTCAGCACGGGTTCAAAGACGTAGGGAAAGGACGCCAGTGCGCAGACGATCTGGACGAGTCCGATGCTAGCGGCGGCTCCCAGGGCTCCGCCGACTCCGGCCATGAGCCCGGCCTCCAGCAGGAACTGGCGCACGATGTCGCGTCGGCTGCCGCCCACGGCTCGGCGGATGCCGATTTCCATGCGTCGTGCCTGGACCATGAGCACCATGATGGACAGGATGCCCATGCCGCCCACGGCGAAGGAGATGGTGGAGGTGATGACGCCGAGGGTCTGCACCAGATCCAGGGCTTCGCGCCGCAGTTGCATGGAGTCTGCCGCGGTGAGCAGGCTGAAGTCGTCTTTTTTGCCGTCCAGGTGGTGCCGCTGGCGCAGGATGTCTGCCGAGGCGGCGCGCACCTGCTCCAAATCCACGCCATCGGCCAGGTGCAGGTAGACGCCGCTGATGAACGTCTGGTTGGCGGCCCGGCGCATGAAGGTGGACAGGGGCAGAAAGGTCTGCTCGTCCTGGTCTGCGCCGGTAAGGTCGCGGCCCTTGGCCTCCATGACCCCGACCACCTTGAACCGCGCCCGGAAGATGTGCACCTCCTGGCCCACAGCGGTCTCTGGCCTGCCGAACAGGCGCTCGGCGATCTTGCGGCCCAGCACCACCACCTTGTCCATGTCGTCCACGTCCTGTTGGGTGATGAAGCGGCCCAGGTCCGGCTTGAAGCTGCGGATGCCGACGTAGGCTGGCCAGGTGGCCAGGATCTGCGTGGTCACCGTGGTGGCCCCGAAACGGATGGGCATGGTCCCGGTGTAGTAGGGGGCGAAGTCCAGCACGCCAGGCACGCCCCCGGCCAAGGCCTCGGCGTCGGGCACGGTGAAGTTGCGCACAAACCCGGAAAACCGCGCCGAACCGCCGCCCTTGCTGAAGCGACCCTGCCCGGCCATGGCCGCGAACAGGTTTGGCCCGAGTTTTTCGGCCTCGGCCTCGGCGTTCTTGTACATGGCCTCGGCCACGTGCTGCACGCCGTTGAAGGACAAGGCTCCCAGGAAAACGCCAAGCATGGCCAGCACCGCGCGCAGCTTGTGCGCGGACAGCGAGGCCAGGGCGATCTTCAGGTCGAGCAACATGCGCCGACCCTAGCCCCGCTCGCCTGACGAGGCAAGAGATGGAAACAGAGGGGGAGTGTGGGGTACGGCTCGCGCCCCTCTCCATTGGCCTGGGCCGGGGTGGCTTGGGCGCATGCCTCGGCTTGGCGGGCCTGTTGTAGAGCCTTGGTGAAACAACTGAGATGTTTTTCTTCAACTCACACAAGCCGAAAGGGCTGTTTCAGGTTCCTCCTGAAACAGCCCTTTCGGCGCTCTGGGGAGTCCAGAGGGCCTCAGGCCCTTTGGCGGGGGTTCAAGGGGGCAACGCCCCCTTGCGCTACCTCGTGCCTGGTTTTTTCGCTTTGAAGCTGACCACGCGGGCATTGAGGGTTTCGAGCTGGCTATGCGACAGTTCCTTGGCGGCCTGGTCGCGCAGGGCTGGTGCTTCGGGCTGGCCGTGGCGCGCGGCCAGTGCCAGCCAGTAGTAGGCCTGCTCAGGGTTTTTGGTCAGCTCACGGCCATCGAGCAGCAGCACGCCCAGGTTGTATTGTGCCTTGGGGTCGCCCAGTTCCGCGGCTCGTGTGAGCAGGTGTTGGGCTTCGGTGGGGTCTTTGTGGTCGTTGTTGTTGTCGAGCATGATCAGGGCGAGGTTGCACATGGCCCCGGTGTGGTTTCTGCTGGCGGCCTCGCGGTACCAGTGCAGGGCGGCCTCGGGGTCCTGGGGGGTGCCTTTGCCTTGCTGGCAGTGCAGGGCGTAGGAGTATTGCGCTCTGGCGTGTCCGGCTTTGGCGGCTTTTTGCAGCCAGTGTGCGCTTTTGCTGGTGTCCTTGCGCACGCCAATTCCCTGGGCGTACATCTGGGCCATGAGGTATTCTGCGCGCGGGTGGCCTGCCTCGGCGGCCTTGAGCATCCAGTGTGCGGCCTTGGCGTCGTCGCGTTCGAGCCCTTGTCCGCGTGCGTGGGCCAGGGCGAGGTTGTACATGGACTTGACGTGGCCTTGGTTTGCGGCGTTTTCGTAGAGCTTGGCGGCCTGGGCCAGGTTCATGGGCACGGAGTGGCCGGAGCCCAGCAGTCCGGCCAGGTTGTACATGGCTGCGACGTTGCCGCTGTTGGCGGCCTTTTCGTACCAGGAGGCGGCCAGAGTGGCGTTTTGCGGCGCCAGTTTTCCCTGGTCGTAGGCCAAGCCGAGGTTGAACTGCGCTTCGGCGAGGCCCTTCTCGGCGGCCAGCGTCCACCAGCGCACGGCCTCACCCGGCGATTTGGGTGCGTCTTTGCCTATGGCCAGGGCCAAGGCCAGGGCGTTCTGGGCATGGGGGTCGCCTTTTTGGGCCTTGGTCTGCAGGTCGCGCATTTTCGGGGAGAGGGCGTTCTCGTCCGCCTCAAGCACTGAGGGCTGTGCTGGATTGGCCTTGCTGGCCTGAGCCGGAGCAGGGGAAAGGCTGGCAAGGGCAATGGCCAAGGCGATGCATGCCGCGCGTATTCTTCTATTTTTGGGGGGGGCGAAACGGGTCACGTACGGAGAACCTCCTGGAGAATGGGGAAGGCGGCGGCGGGTGGACGCCGGACAGCACACTCATTGTAGGCTCGCCAGCAACGGATGTCCACTCCCGGTGGTGCTGGCGGGAGAGTCTTGCTGGGAGGGGAAGCAATGGTGCTTGCAAGGTTGTCCATTGCATTATCAGCCTAAAGCGTAACCTTAAAAGGTAGAAATATTGAGCACAGAACGCAAATAGGCAATCCTATACATGTTAATTTGAAATAGTTCTGGACTCCGCAGCGCTAGTGGTAATAGATATGCCTCCAACTATTCCACAGGGACTGCTTTTGCAATCCCGAGAGCACGGAGGAGCGTCATGCATTGCATTCTTTTGCTTCCTGATGCCGCAGGGCGGGTGCCCACGGCCAAGGAGTTGCGGCGGCGAGGGTTCGCGGTTTCAGAGGCTGTGGAGCGGCCTGGGGCACGTCTGACGAGCGGAGACGCACTGGCCGGAAAGGGGCGCTACGCAAAGTATGCCGAGGCCGAACGACAGGCGCCAGGCTTGGGCCAGGCCGCCGAGGAGCAGGCGTGTTATGGCGAGCCGCACGCGCAAAAGCCTTGACCCGGCCGGAGCCAAAGCGGGAGGGGCTCCCCCGGCACTTTCGTCCAGGGGAGCCCCTGCTCATGTCGCGTCCCCTGGGGCCGCGCGTCTAGGCTGTCTGCACCGGAATGCGGCGCGGGGCCAGCTTTTCCATGCGCGGCAGGTGCAGGGTGAGCACCCCGTCCTTCAGGCTGGCCTTGATGCGTTCGCGGTCCACCCGGTCGGAGAGGGACACGGCGCGCACGTACTCGCCGGGCCCGAATTGCACCTCAAGGAAGGATTCCTTGTCGGAGGCGCCTTGCAGCGCGCGACCGGTTACGGTGATCTCGTTCTCGTTGATGTCGATGCTCAGGTCCTCGCGGCGCACGCCGGGCAGGTCCATGAACACGTAGAAGCCGTCCTCGCGCTCCAGGATGTCCGTGGCCGGGCTGACGCGCGGCAGGGTCTTGGCCTCGTTGCTGTTTGCGGTGTTCTCGCTCATTTGCTGTCCTCCTGCTGGCGCGGCCTTAGGCCACGTCGATGCTGATCTTCCTGGGGATGCAGCCCTCGCACTTGGGCAGAACCACGGTGAGCACGCCATCGGCCAGGGTGGCGCGCACCTTGTCGCGGTCCACGGGCACGTTCAGGGCCACCACGCGCTGGAAGAACCCTGCAGGGCGCTCCTGCCGGTAGTACTTGCCCTGCTCCGTGGGTCTCTCGCCCCGGATGACCAGGCTCTTTTCCGTCAGGGTCAGCTCCACGGCGTCCAGCGCCATGCCGGGCACCTCGGAGCGTATGTAATAGTTGGCCTCGTCCTCGCTCACGTTGAGCGGTGGAAAGGCCATTCTGCGTCCTTCTCCGGGCTGGGGCCTGAAGAAGTCCTCGATGAGCCGCTCAAAACGGCCGGGGTAGTAAATTGTGTTGAAGTCGAGCACCATGATGCCAGCCTCCTTATCTTGAATTGTGCCGAAAAAATAAATCGGGCGGAGCGGCAGTCAAGAGGCTGCCACGCAAGTTCTTAACATGATGCGGCGACCTGTGGAGAAAAGCGGAAATCAGGGAGGGGGAAATGCTGCGGCTGTGGAGATCGCGGCTTTGACGGACGGCTTGTGGAGTGGCTTGGCGGGGCTGGGCCCAAAGTTGTGCGCCGCTTCCCGGTTCTCCCGGGTGGACCTAGACCCTCTTTTGTCCGGGCCTGCTGGTCACTCTTGCGGCGCGTGCGCTCTTTCTTGGCGTGGGGCGGCTCAATCCGCCATTCTGTCATAAGGTGCTGGGGGTCTATTCGTGCACACCCTCCGTTGCGGGTTCGCCCGAGAACCGATCCCTGGACCTTCCAGAGGAGTCCTTGGTTCAAATACTAGCCATGAGCCGGGGAAAGTAAAGTGGTATTTTGCGCGCCAGCCAAGCCGGGCTGCCAACCCAGCCTCCGGGCGGCACATTTTTCTTGCAAGCCGTCGGCAGATGCGGGAGAAGTGGGCATGCAAAAGGCCCAGGAGGTCTGCCGTCCATGCCGAGCCGTTCCATCTTCACCCGCAAGGGTCTGGCCCCTGCCGCGCTCTTTACCCTGGCGTTCACCCTGAGCCTGTTGTGTCTGCCGGGCCCGGCCTTGGCCGTGAGCGCCGACTGCCCGGCCCTGTTCGAGCTCTACCGCGCCTGCAACGCCGAGGGGCAGCAAACCGACCACAGCAAGGCCTGCCTGGAGGCCAGCTCCGAGGCCATGGCCCGCGCCCTGGTCAAAACAGTCCGCAAAAGCCCCCAGACCGCCCGCGCCCTGGTGGAACTGGTCTGCAACACCGGCTGCGACGACGCCCTGACCCGCCAGCCGCCAGCCACCCGGCAGGAGTTCAGCGAGGCCTTCTGCGACTGAGCCTGTCCACCGCAAACATCAAGGAGTCCACCATGGCCAGCAAAGTCTACTTCTGGAATCTGCGCGCCAGCATGAAGGCCCCCTACGACCAGCGCATCCATCGCCTGCTCGAGCGCACAGGCTTTGCCGGGCACGTGGCCAGCGGCGAGCTCGCGGCGGTAAAAATCCACTTCGGCGAGCGCGGGGTGACCGGCCACGTGCAGCCACTCATGGTCCGGCCCATCCTGGCGGAGCTCACCCGCGCCGGGGCCAGGCCCTTCTTGACCGACGCCAGCACCCTCTACGTGGGCCAGCGCGGCGAGGCCGTGAGCCACGCCATGCAGGCCGCCCTGCACGGCTACGACCCGCTGCTGATGGGCGCGCCGGTGATCATCGCCGACGGGCTCAAGGGCGCCTCCCAGGTGGCCCTGCCCGTGCACGGCGGCAAGCACTTCAAGGAAGCCTTCATCGCGGCGGATATCGCCGAGGCCGACCTGCTCGTGTCCATCAACCACCTGAAGGGCCACGAACTGGCGGGCTTTGGCGGCGCGCTGAAAAACATCGGCATGGGCGCGGCCAGCAAGCAGGGCAAGATGCAGCAGCACGTCACCACCGGCCCCCTGGTGGACGAGGCGGCCTGCAAGGGCTGCGGCGCCTGCGTCGGCATCTGCGCGGCCCAGGCCTTGGCTCTGCTGGATGGCCTGGACGGCAAACCGCATGTGTTGCTGAACCTCGACGCCTGCCGTGGCTGCGGCGCCTGCTTCCTGGCCTGCAAGAACGGCGGGCTCACCATCAACTGGCAGACCGACGTGGCGGAATTCCTGGAGCGCATGATGGAGTACGCGGCGGCGGTCCTGCTCTCGCGCCCCAAGCCCAGCCTGCACATCTCCTTTGTCACCAACGTCACCCCGGACTGCGACTGCATGGGCTTTTCCGACGCGCCCATCTGCCCGGACATCGGCGTCCTGGCCTCCCTTGACCCCGTGGCCATCGACCAGGCCGGTATCGACCTGGTGAACAAGGCCGAACCCCTGTGGCCCAGCCACCTGCCCAAGGGCCTCAAG
>Ga0180007_10005866_pt1 | contig 12214 bp, 12 predicted proteins | sample MM_PC_MetaG_FD_121122 | JGI IMG/M metagenome (GOLD analysis project Ga0180007, IMG submission 121122) | Groundwater microbial communities from the Aspo Hard Rock Laboratory (HRL) deep subsurface site, Sweden - MM_PC_MetaG | ecosystem: Environmental > Aquatic > Deep subsurface > Groundwater...
CACTTTTTCAAGGCACAATTTTACCGATATATTTTCTTGTATTCAGCCCCGCAATTCATCGGCCGGGCTGGTTCAACAATTGGATAAGATCGTGGCTACGCACGATCTATCCTTATTCGTTAGGCGTCATTATCTATCAAGTATTTTTTTATTCCGCACCATAAAATGCCCTTACAGCATTTTTCTATCGGATCAAGATCAACATCGTTCATTTTCATTTCAAGTCTATCTAGATTATAACCATTCTTTAGTAGACCAAAAGTAGATTTATTTCTAATTGCATGAGTAGGGCAGCCATAAATGCAACGCAGACACAGGACACAATCTCTTCCAAATACTATTTTACCATTGGTTTCCTTTATATTTTCTCTTGAGCAATTTTGAATACACCATTTGCATTTACAACATGTGTCAGTAATGTAAAAACGTTTTGAGTATTTGAGTAAATATCTTTCATATGCATTGGAGCGAGTAGAAAATGCTTTGCTTTTTTTTCTTATTTGATTCCTACATTTTTTTTGTAAAACTATTTCTTTTCCATACTTCTCAATCTTAGAAGGTAAAATTTTCAGGAGCCACATAGCAGCATGGTCATTTGTATACATAAATACATTTGAAGGCATAACCATCATTCTTTCATAAAATACATTATATCCTTTTTTTTCAAGTTCATTAATGCAGTTTACACGACTACTTGTATTGGGCCATACTTCACCTCCTCCAGATATTGAGAAAATGGCTATTGATCTACCATCCCCCATAGGTAACTCATTTATCCATTCAAATACAGGTTTTGGTGCATCCATTTCATGAACAGAGTATAAAAGCATTAGGCAACTATATTCATTCCATTTTGCAGCAAGTTCGGAAGCATTGTTCCTTTTATATTTTGTATCGAGTGAATGTATTAAGACGTTATAGCCAAGCTTCAAAAAATAATCATTGAATTGAAATGCAATTCGTTTTGTTCCACCAGTACCTGAGAAATAAGCTATACACATTGTCTGTTTCATATTTTCCTATTTTCAGTGTTAATGCGCGAAGCGTCCGCCTAACAACCGGTTGAGCGGGCGAAGTGAAGCTTTGTCCGCTCGAACCGACTTGTTAACCGGTTTATCCGGCTCTCTAAAACATTTATCCGACGATGTCATTAAATCCATCATCTGCTTACAAATTAACGCATGCTGCGACAAATTGTCCATGATGATCCGGCCTTATTTTCCTCGCCTATGCGATTGTTAGAATCACTCCGTTTTGATCGAATTTTTATCATTTGTTGTCTTAATATGGCCAAAATCTGCCTTTATTTGCCCTTATTTTTTTTTACCGCGCCATCTTCGGGTTTCATTACCTTAAAATCCCCGCGCCCCACCGCTGGAGCACAGGGCTTGCGGAGGCGGTTTCTTTCTCTGATTATGAACATTATCTGCCTTTACTGTCTTTATTATTGAGCAGTCTCTTTTCCATTTCTTCCAGTTCTTTCAAATCTTCTTCATCCGCTTTTTTTGCTTCCTCAATTTTTCGTTTTTTATCGAATTCTTCATATCGCTCTTCAGCAATCTTTTTAGCTACTTCCGCTTTTACTGTTCCTGCATGAGTGAGCAGTTCTTCTTCATTATGCCTTAGAAAGGCATCAAGCTTGTCAGACCATTCTGCCATGGTCACCGTTCTTCTTTTTCGGGCCTGTCTTTCTGCATAATCGAGATACATTGTGACGATCTCGTTTAAATCCTTTATCTCTTCTTCATTCAGGTAATTTTTGGCAATTGAAACATCATATTTACGGACAATGGAGCCACGCCATGAGGTCAGTCCCATGTTTGGTTTGTCAGGATTACTCCGTGATTCAATAAGTTCTGCGGCAGTTTTACCAGCAATAGCCCAGAGCATTTTATTCTGCACTTTTTTAAAGAAGAGCTGCGCCGCCTCTGAAGTTTTGTCGTAATCAATTGCGGTGGCATAGATATCCCTGATTTTCTGGTAAAATCTTTTTTCGGAAGCACGGATATCGCGAATACGTTCAAGCCATTCATCAAAATAGTCCCACTGTTCGGATTGTTTGAGCCGCTCATCATCCATGGCAAAACCCTTGATGATATACTCTTTCAGAATTGCCGTCGCCCAGATTCTGAACTGGGTAGCCCGTTTGGAGTTTACCCGGTAGCCTACGGCTATAATGGCATCAAGATTATAGTATCTGGTCTCTTTTGTTTGGGTTTTACCCTCAATAGCGCCGTGTTGAGTGGTATGTTCCAAAATGGAACTAACCACTTGTTCATCCAACTCGCCGCTTTCAAAGATGTTTTTCAGATGCTTTGTAATAGCCGGTCTCTGAACATCAAAAAGTTCAGCCATCTTTTTTTGTGTCAGCCAGATGGTTTCATTTTGGAAAATGGTATCTATTTTGACTGTGCCATCATCGGTTTTATAGAGGATGATTTCTGATTGGTTTAATGGCTGTGTCATGATTCAATCTCCAGGTTTATATATCGAGATCGCCATATTCTATCTTCCTGATTGAACCGACTTGTTAACCGGTTTTCGCCTCTCTAAAACATTTATCCGAAGATGAGCTTCTATCCATCGTCTGCTTACAAATTAACTCATGTTGCGACAAATTGTCCATGGATTTTGGCAGAAACATTTAGATGTCCGCTCAAAGGCAGTTAAGGCTCGCATATTTCCGTAAAATCACAAAGATTATTCGGCGCAATTTTTTGTATGACCGGAAACTCCTGGGCAAGCTGAGCAGATGTGCCTAGGAATGCCTTGATATCTTCCTGAAGGCTTCCTGCCCGGATGAGCAATCCAGACCGGGGGCTGTTATTGCCATTCATACTTTTGGCGATCTTCTGGCATTCCATCCTCATTGCCATATTTTGGTGACGGATGGTTGCTTTCATGGTGATAATGACTTCACTCGAGCATTATCATTCGATTGGGATAAGCTTGAGGAGCTCTTTAAGAAAAAAGTCTTCCGAATGCTGGTGAAAGAGGGCCGAATCACGGAGGAGCTTGTAGAGAAGATTGGAACATGGAATCACTATGGCTTTCATGTGTTTTGCGGCGAGGCTATTGAGCCAGACAATCAGTCTTCTATGGAGAACCTGGCCCGATACATCATTCGGGCTTCCTTATCCCAGGAACGGATGATCTACCTTGAAGAGGCTGGAAAGATTATCTATCAAACGAAGGATGGCTCTGCAAAGAAAGAATTTTCTGCTCTCGAATGGCTTGCGAATATCTGTTCCCACATTCCAAACCCCGGCGAACACACGATTCGCTACTACGGTTTCTACAGTAGTGTTGCTCGTGGGAAACGAAAAAAACTGGCTGGCGATTCAGCGGCTATAACGATCCATGAACCTCTGACAAGCAAGAAAGAGTTTCGAAAGAACTGGGCCCGTTTATTCCAAAAAATCTACGAAGTTGACCCACTTTTGTGCCCGAAATGCAGCGGGGAAATGCGAATCATCGCCTTTATCGAAGAGCAAGCGTCATCGAAAAGATTCTGAAGCACCTCGGGCTATGGTTGGTAAATCCCCGGTCCCCACCTCGAAAGCCTGCATCAAGGCTCTGGGAGGATCTTCCGGAACACATCCCGCCAGCGGATGGTTTCTTCCCAGATCCGGATTACTCGTGGGATCAATACTTATAGAGAAAACGCGGTCTCAATATTTTGAAATGAGCGTGTGCGGGAAGAGTTTGTCTCAAAACACCTGAAGGTGCCATTTCAGCAAGGTTTTTCTCTGAAAGATTGCCAATTTTCCAGCAGGTGGCTATCTCGAAAGAAAAAAAACGAAAGTGGTCAGGCAATTTATCTCAGAATCTGGCATAAGACCTCCTTGACTTAAAAAAATGGCTTGTGATATCGTTCAGTCACAAAAGGAAATTCATATCCAATGGTCAAGGTGTTGCGGGGGTTGTTGCTGGCTTATGCCGTGGTCTTAATCATTGGCGGATTTATGCTCATTTTCGGGGTTGTTGGTTTTAAGAGCTTTCTTCCTGAGATGAAAACCTATGGCGGGTCAATGATACCGGATTTTGGTAATCTTTTTCTCTTTCCGGTTTACTTCCTGGCAGAATTATTCGAAAAAACTGCTGGTCTTTTTTTTATTGCCCTTGGAATCTGTAAGATCTACCAGAAGGATTTTCTTGATAATTATGCAATATTGTTTGGACTGATTCCCGTTGTAATAAGTGTTGCTGATGTGGGGCACAATCCTTATCTGCCAATCAAGCTGGGACTGATTTTCTTGGTGTTAATTCTGGTGCCGGTACTTATTTCAAGAGTTGTGAAACTGACCTGATCGGTTTTTGTGACATATCAAAGGGTTCTGAAGTAATTTTATACTTTGCTTCACAGTAGATTTTTATCGTGATAGACTCTTCAAAACATTAAACCTTGGTTGCCACAAAACATGGATAAGCAGCTTGTTGAAGCATTAAAAAACAAGCATATAAAACCATAAACCAGATTTTTTTTATCTTTCAAGAAGGGGTTCCCTGAGCGCTTACCAAAAAACAACTATTAGCTTAAAGCCTTTTCCGAACTCATTTTGTCTAAAGGCTGCAATCAGACCATAAGCTGCAATTCTCAAAGCGGCCTGGGAAGCCACGGTTCCAAGATTCCACGGAGGATCAACAGCCCCTGAAATAGATATGGGATATTGAAAAACCCTCTGGAATGTGTTTTAGTAAGAGTTACTACACGCTTAACTAAATCACCCAAAGGGTTTTCAATGAAAAATATATCATCTCCGCTCCTTCCTTTCAAGCTTACTTCAACCGACGATAAAATTACGTCCAATGCTGGCCTTGGTTTATTTGGCGAATTTCTTCATTCCCAGCGGTTTTCAGCGCTAATTAACGAAAATATCATGGGGTTTACTAGCAATCACAGCTATAAACCCTCTGAGTTTGTTGTTCCGCTGCTGCTAATGCAGCATGGCGGTGGCCGTTATCTCGAAGACGTTCGTGAAATTGCCAACGACGAGGCTCTTCTTAAGCTTTTGGGAATCACTGCGGTTCCCAGCAGTAGCGCCATTGGTTACTACGTCTCTCGGACAGCAGGGCCAGAATGTAATGAACTTTATCGAAACCATGCTGTAAATGGTAGTATAAATTCCCTGCGATCGCGGAAGGGTAAATTCCCTGTGAAGTCGGAAGTTGGTTTTCCCTGTTTTGGCAGAACCATTTACTGACAGAGAAAAAAATTTCCTTTAAGGTGTCGGACACAGAGTCCGCTCCTTAAAGGAAACACAATGATTAAACTAATTATGTATCAACAGGTAAAAAAATACAAGGACGCAGGTTGCACATGGCGGGAGATAGCTTCCAGAACAGGTCTGGATGTTAAGACCGCCAAGAAATATGCTAAGATGACATTCGAGGAATACGAAGAGTACTACGCCTCGTTTCATCAGCGGGTTAAGTGTTTTGACTCGTATGAGGTAGAAATCATCGACCTTTTCAAGGACTCAGACTCATCGAAGGTTTCGGCTTCTGCGCTTTACGACCACCTGGAAGAGCGCCATGGCGATCTTCCAGCATCAGAACGAAGTTTTCGAAGTTACTTCGCTCATCTTCGTGCTTCGGGCAAATTACAGCAGGATCATCAGCGTCTTTATGAACCTGTAGAACCGCTGCCTATGGGCAGACAGATGCAGCTGGATTTTGGTGAGTATCGCATGAAAGACGGTCAGAAATACTATATCCTGGCTGCTATTCTTTCGGCGAGTCGTTGCCGTTATGTGAAGCTGTTTAACCGGCCTCTGACGACCAGAGATTTAATCGAGAGTCTTTGTGACTGCTTCACCTATTATGGCGGCATGCCTCACGAAATCTGCATCGACCAGGATCATCTCATGGTCGTAGATGAGAACAAGGGTGACGTGATTCTCACCCGAGACTTCCAGCAATATCGTGATGAAATGGGTTTTGATCTGTATGTCTGCCGCAAGGCCGATCCTGAAAGCAAAGGCAAGGTTGAAAACCTGGTTAAATTCGTCAGGCGTTCGTTCTTCTCAACCCGCAGCTTTTCAGATCTTCAGGAGGCTCGTGAAAGACTCGGCAAATGGCTGGTTCGCCGGGCGAATGGAAAGAAGTGCGCAGCAACCGGCAGAAAGCCTTGTGAGCACCTCGAAGAAGAGCGCAGTTATCTGAAGCCAGTGAGAAATTCTATCTTTGCCGTTGCTGATAAAAGCCAGCGGGAGCCGCGCAAAGTCGATAAGCTTGGTCAGGTGTCGGTAAGAGGCGCGAAGCTACGTCTGCCGTCGGAATATGCATCAAGGACCGTGTCGGTTTTTATCAGCGCTGATGAGGTACACGTCTTCGACCCTTTGAACAACGAAACTATTGCTGTTTACTCGCTTAAGACCGGGTTGTCCAGAGCACCAATCGTAAGACAAAAGAGCTTGCGGCAGGGTCGCTATGACGATCTGAAAAAGACGTTAAGCGATCGGTTCCATTTCAAGGAATGGAAGCAGTTCGTCGAAGAGAATTTCCAGAAGTATCATCGTTACTTTTCTGATCAATACAATGATTTCGGCAGAAAATTCTCAACAGAGCCAGATCAGAAAGCCTTTGAAGAATCTGTAAGCTACTGCCTGACGAACAATACCGTATCGATGAGCAACCTGTGTGATACGTATGTATTCATTCTAGGTGGAAACAGCCTCGAACTTGAGCAACCAACGAAGTCACACAATTTACTGGCCAACAAACGTTACCAGTCACCTGTTGTAGCCACCAGAAAGATCGAGACATATACCAAGCTTGTCGCGGCAGAACCTGTCATGGAGGTAGCCGCATGAACAAGCATTCAGAAACAGTAAAGCTGCTCAAAGAACTCAAGCTCAATGGTGTTGTTGATTCAGTGGACGAGATTATCGCTGAAGCAGAGCAAAGCTCGGCATCGCTATCATCTTTTCTGGCGGAAGTTCTGAAAGCGGAGCAAAATGCGCGATCTTCAAAGCGGCTGCGGCGTAACCTCACTGCGGCTCACTTTCCATCCAGTAAGACTTTCGATGATTTTGCCGTGGCAAATATCAACGGCATTTCCAAGTCTGATATATCAGCGCTCAAAGACCTGCGCTGGCTTGATAACCATGAAAACATACTGTTTTTCGGCCCGCCAGGCCTCGGTAAAACCCACCTGGCAATATCTGCCGGCATTGCCGCAGTAGAGGCTGGCTATTCGGTCTGCTTCGAACGTGTCACGAATCTTCTCAAGATCCTCAAGACTGCTGAAATTCAACGGGTTTCAGCGTTCAGGATAAACCGGATACTTAAGTCTGATCTGGTAATTATCGATGAAATCGGCTACACACCGATAGAAAAGAGGGAAGCGAATCTATTTTTCAATCTTGTAAGCGAGCTTTATGAAAAGGCTTCGATCATTATTACTTCAAACAAGGGGTTCGATGACTGGGCTGAAATGATGGGTGATGAGATCATGACATCGGCAATGCTCGACAGACTGCTGCATCACGCCAGAATATTCAACCTCAATGGCAAATCTTACAGAGTAAGCGGAAAGGAGAACTGATCATTGTGTGTTTTTCTCTAAAACAGGGAAAAACGACTTCCGCGTTGACCGGGAAAATCACTTGCCATTTACATGTCGTGACCGGAAATGAGAGACGAGCGCGGGTGTTGCGCAAGCAAGACCCGTGACAGGCCTCATTTTCCCTCTCTACGCTCTTGTTAACGCTTTTTAATTCATTATTGAAGTTTTGAACCATCCTTGATTATTGCCTCTCTGCTCTTCTATGGTAAAAGTTTTTCTCCAATTTAGGAACAAAAATATCATCGAAGTGGTTGCGTTGTCGAAAATTGCATTTTTTTGTTAATTTTCGTGATAACGCCTCAAATCACCAGCAGCAAAAAGCTGATAGAAGAACGAGCGGCGCTTTTGTTGCCCAAGCGCATGTGGTATTAGGTTTTGCGTAAATTACCAAGCCTACTCCGTTTTAATTTATTAACTATTTCTTGAGACTTTCCAATATTCTCAGCAATTTCGAAGGCATCCAATATTCCCGCATATTGATTCTTTGAAGCGACTTTTATATTTATGCTCTCGAAGCGACCGAATGTTGCGAACATTCCTTTTTTTTCCCACTCTATAAACTCGCTAAACACTATCCATTCTGGTAGAATACTTTCGAATATTGCCAAATCAACAAAACAGCTTGCACCAGACAATCCGGCTTTAGTGCCACTAGACTCAGCTATAAAAGCTTTTGCCATTGCAAAATTAGCCTGCAACTCAGGATTTGAATCTGAATACCCTCTTACCTTAAGTGCTTCATTTATAGCTTGGTTTCCATCAATAGCCCCTTCCTTAAACTTCTCTTTTATTTTTTTACCTTTTCCTTGGTTCAGTAATTGATCGAAATCTAACTCTCTCCGTACTCTGAAACCTGGTGTAATGACCATTCTTGCGCCAGGGAAAGAGTTTTCGAATTTATCTAATCGATTGACTTCATGGAAAAGCTCTAAAGATCTGCGCAAAAAATCAAAGGTTACGCTTTTCGCTCGCGGTGACATATCTCTATAGGCAACAGCACCATCATTCATAACGAACATTGGAAAGTATCTACACGACATTCTTGATACTATGTCATGAAAATAGGATGTTCGATCCAATGCAGACTTTGCAGAATGATGAGTTGGATCGAAGAGTGCTTCCTCTAACATTGATCCATATCCAAGAAGATCTATCCATGAAGCACAAGACACTTCTATTTTTCTCATTGAACCTTTAGCTGTTTTCGGTCTGCTCATTTTCCCTCTCTACGCACTTGTTACACCCTCTTTTTGCTACTTATTTTAGTGTTCTTTTTAGTGTTTTTTCGCTAATCTTCATTCATCATCATATTGTAGTGTTCAATATGTTTCGTGTGAAAAAAAATACTTTTGAAAACATCAAAGTACTTGTTCGAAATATCTTCTTGTTGTTCAATATACAAGTCGTCAGGGATGCAGTGTGAGCCGTCATTTATCCAACAGAGCAAAGATCTGCATATCTCCTTCTCCTCTTTGTCTTTAAATTTGTTAATCAGATCATCATCACCGAATTTACCAAGAATCTTAAAATAATTTTCAATAATTCTTCGCATTATATTTTGAACAGTTACTCCTGAAGAATTATCTTTATTTCTCAATTCTTGCCATAAAAGTTCATATGAATTTTGAATAGGATTCTTCATTTTAAATTCTTCAATAGAAGAACGTCCACTGTTTTTTCGCAAAATCCAAAAAAAAGTTTTATTACAATCCTTTGTTCTTCCATCAATAAAAGACACTTCTTTATGGAAAAACACATTGTGAGTAAAAAGTATTAGTTGCCGGATGTTGTCATTCCCTTTTTTTATACATTTTATCAATTCTTTTATGAGTGAACTGACAACAAATAAAATGTTGCTATCCAAGCTAGAAATTGGATCGTCAATAATCAATACTCTTTCTTCATTAATTTGATCACTTGAAGTGCTACCCTTCGCCAGCTGTAAAAAATAAAGAAAAGTAATGAAGGTAACCTCCCCTTCACTTAAAGTGTTTTCTGCCAAGGACCCATCTTCTCTTTGAATTCTGTATTGATTTTTGTCTGTTTTCGAAGGAACAATTTCAAAATTATGAAAACCGTATGCCTTAAGAGTTTTATTGATTTCCTCAACAGATGGCTGGACGCTTGTAAGACTCTTGCTAATAACTCTTATTTCGTTTCCGATTGCCTGACACTTACTCTCTAATTCATTCCTCTGCTTTTTCAGCGCATCAATGCCTTTATCTAAACCTGCGATTTTCTTAATAAACGTCTCTAACCTCGTCTTGTTTTCATCTACTAAAAAATGCCATATAGCATCAATGAGCCGGCTTTTTTCAGTTTCATAATTATCAACAATGGAATTATGGTTTTCTATTTCAATATTCGCCTCAGATATTAACTGTTGTAATTGCGCAAGTCCCTCCTTTAAAGAAGGCAATTCTATTGATCTACTAGGCTCTTTAATTTTTTTTTCAAGAAGTTCTCTATTCCCAGCAATTTGTGTCGAAACCACTTTTGCAATTTTTGTATATTCCTCAATTTTTAACTTGGTTGACTTATTTTGCTTTTCTTTGGCTTCTAAAGAATTCAATTCATCCAAAATTCTTTGTGTTTCAGTGTTGTATAATAATGAATACTCTCTAGCCTTTGATAGGTCACCTGTGAAGGATTCGTCAAAGAAAGCATCTAATTGCTTGCGAAAATCTTCAGTAATGGTGTTTTTTTGGCAAAAAGGGCAAACAGGTAATGAGCTAAGATATGATCTTCCTTCATTTACCCAGTCATTTATGCCAAGTTTTTGAATTAAGCTAGAAATGCAGACGTCAGATTTCCCTATGATTTTCTTAGACCAGATTCTAGAAATTTCAATTCTGGAAGTTTCACTAAACTCAATGCTTGGCAATGGGTCTAGTTTTCCCGGCCTATTTCCAAAAATTGTCTTTGCTTTTTTGTTAATCTGTTCAAAACTTAATCCTGGCTGTATAAATTTTTGAAAACTTTCAACTAACCTGTTTTTAAAGCTTTCCTTTTTCATTGCGCCATCAAAAGCTTCCTTAAAATCTGTTTTGTATTTTTTAAAAATCTCGTTCCAGATTTCTTCCTTAAAATCGTTCTCTAATTCTGTTCTCATCAAAACTTGACTATCGTGAGTTTTGTTTTTTATAGCCAAACTGTCTTTTAACTCTTTCAACTCAATTTGTTTTTTTTCAATAGTCAGGGCATCTTCCTTCGGTCCTTTGCCCAGAGTAAAAACTCCTTCTATCGGTCCATTCCCAAAATTTTCATCTCTAAAGGATTTGTTGTAAACCAATGTTTTTAGGGGCGCATCATTCACCCATTCCAATTCACATTCACTGAATCTTGGAGCATTTGGATTTTTTAGAAAGTTTGAAATGGTTGTTTTGCCACTGCCATTGACCCCGTAGATAAAATTTATCTTATTAAAATTATCTACTCGGACCCCACATTTATCAAATGTAGCAAAGCCTTTCAAGTGAATAGTTTTTATCAAATCAATTACCCTTTTTTCTCTTATAATTAGTAATAGATCAATTTAAATTTTCACTATGGCTTTCTTATATCCATCCCAATTTGGATTGTAATCTTTTGATACGGTAAATTTCTTATTTGGCAAACATATTTGCGCATTAGAGACGTCTTTGAAACTAAACATTCTAAAGCTGGGAAACGGTTTTGAGCTATCGCTGACCCCATCGGTTTGGACAAAATGCATTTGAATTGATTTGGAACCATCTTTTTTTTCTGCTTCAAATATTGCGTGGGGGTTTCCAATCCTTAATCCATTTGATTTTCCAGGTATATTGTATTCAAATGAGACAACAAGTTTCTTTTCTATCGCTTCTTTAAAGATCTCAAGACTCATATTTACCTCGCAGACTTTATTTCGAAATTTTAAAACACCAAGAGTGGTGGTCTGGGTCATCTGGTCAGTTTTTGGCTCTTTTCAAGTGGTACTCATGCTGTTAGTTTGACCTTTGACCTGCCAAAGTGAACCACATCTGGTGCCCCATAGTCAAGGTGCTGATGAAATTGGTTCTAGTTATAGAAAGTGAAATAGGAATTCCGGCCCTGCCTTACTTCTCGCAGTGTTTGGTAGCCTTTAAATGCACCTCCTCTAATATAACGCTGCGCCAAAGACGCTCGATAAAACATTGTCAATCCACCGGCCTTCCACAATCATGCCGATTTGGATGCCATGCAACTTTGAGGCCTCCGGTGAAGGAGTCGGTTGCGAACTAGCTTGGCTAATTTTGCCGCAAATAAAATGAAAATAGTAGCCAATGCCAAGAAAAATATAATAAAAATTTTAAAGTGAGTGCTCATGAGACCTCTGCAAAAATTGTTACACAGTTCCTATCTTTCTTCGTTCGGTTAACGCATTTGAATAGCTCTGGTTTTTTGTCTCTTCATCTTCTCTTGGAGTTCAATTGTTTTTGTTTTTTAATCTGTTGACTAAGAAAATCATACTTTGAATTGATTAACTCAGTCGATAAATTTTAATTCCGGGCGTTAACGCCTGTCGTGACCGGAAATGAGAGACGGGCGCGGGTGTTGCGCAAGCAAGACCCGTGACAGGCCTCATTTTCCGCGTCTACGCTTTTGTTCTGGCTCTTGTTCATTAATTCAGATACTCCGCGAAAC
>Ga0180007_10005867_pt1 | contig 12214 bp, 14 predicted proteins | sample MM_PC_MetaG_FD_121122 | JGI IMG/M metagenome (GOLD analysis project Ga0180007, IMG submission 121122) | Groundwater microbial communities from the Aspo Hard Rock Laboratory (HRL) deep subsurface site, Sweden - MM_PC_MetaG | ecosystem: Environmental > Aquatic > Deep subsurface > Groundwater...
CTATCTTCATACAAATACCTCCTCTACTTCTTGTTCCCATCTATCTTTGGGTAATTTGGAAACCAAACTCCTAAACTCTAACTTTTCAAATAATTTCTCAACCTTCTCTCTATCATAATTAACCAGTTCACACCTATCCCACTCTAAATCAATCGGCATACCGCACTCTATAGTTCCCAACTCCCTACTTCTAAAAGCCTCTTCCTTTTCTTTCCTTAACAAGCTTTTTACTCTCTCACTCACTTGTAATTTTTCAAGATTCTTATACACCCCATTCAAATCACCAGCTTCTTGCAACAACTTTGTTCCCGTTACCAACCCAACCCCTTTTACACCCTTAATATTATCCGACGAATCTCCCATTAACCCCTTTAAATCAATTAGCTGTTTTGGCAACAGCCCATACTTAACCTTAACCGCCTTTTCATCAAACATAGCCGACCCATTTCCAGCTCTTTTGCTTCTTACTGGCATATATACCTTTACATTCTCACCCCTTACCAACTGCAAAGCATCCCTGTCTCCAGTTGCGATTACTACTTCACTTTCGTCTCCAATAGCCTGTTGTGCCAAAGTCCCAATAATATCATCTGCTTCATACCCCTCTACACCAAACTGCGGAATATTTAAACTCATCACCACCTCTTTGGTTCTATCAATCTGATCAATTAACTCCTGATCCGTCTTCGCCCTCCCAGCTTTATACTCTTCATACATCTTGTGTCTAAAGGTCTTCCCTTTAACATCCCAAGCCACCGCTACGTGAGTTGGCTGAAGCTGTTCTAAAACCCTAAGTAACATTGCCGAGAAACCAAACACCGCATTCACCAACTCTCCACTTTTTGTCCTTAAACCAGGGTACCCGTGATACGCTCTGTGCAACAATGAATTGCCGTCAATCAATACCAATTTTTTCGTCATAAGTTGCTTTCTTTATACCCATTATTTTCAAAAACTCATCCGTCTCAATCGTTTCTACCTTCAACAACCTTGTAACCAACCTCTTCATCCTTACTTTGTTTTTCTTTAAAACTACCTCGGCTAGATTATATGCCTCATCTATAAAAAGCTTAATCTCATCGTCTATTTTAGATTGCATCCTATCAGACACCTCCACCTGTCTCATAAACCCTCGCCCCATGTCACCCATTGGTTCCCAACCAGACCCTAAAGCCACAGGTCCCAACTTACTCATTCCCAAATCAACCACCATCTTCCTAGCTAACTTTGTAGCTCCATCAATATCACTTGCCGCTCCTCCAGATAATTCATTATAAACAACCCTCTCAGCCGCCCTTCCTCCCATCATCACCGCCAATCTATCCTTCAACTCAGACAAAGTATACTGATACCTATCTCTGTTTGGCCTGCTTTCGGTGTGCCCCAAAGATAGCTCTCTAGACACAATACTAACTGTATGAATCGGATCAGCTCCTGGCAACATATGACCTACAACCGCGTGCCCTGCTTCATGATAAGCCGTCATCTCTCTTTCTCTTTTGCTTTGCAGTCGTTTTTTTTCAGGTCCCAATTTCACCTTAGTCGCCGCTTCTCTAATATCTTCAAGTCCAATTTTCTTTCTTGCCCTCCTCGCCGTCAAAATAGCCGCCTCATTAAGCATATTCTCCAAATCCGCTCCAGAAAAACCAACCGTCATCTCCGCCACCCTTTCCCACCTTAATTTATCTACAAACGGTTTGCCCTTAGCATGAATCTTAATAATTTCTTTTCTATCCGCAATATCTGGTAAATCCAAACTAACCCTTCTATCAAATCTACCTGGCCTTACCAAAGCAGAATCTAAAACATCAGGCCTGTTGGTGGCCGCCACCACAATCACATTATCATTAGCCGTAAATCCATCCATCTCCACCAATATCTGATTCAAGGTTTGCTCTCTCTCATCATGGCCCCCCATCGTTCCAATACCTCTAGATCTACCAATTGCATCTATCTCGTCTATAAAAATAATTGCCGGCGCCATTTTTTTTGCTGTAGCAAAAAGATCCCTAACCCTACTCGCTCCAACACCCACCAACATCTCCATAAACTCAGACCCCGCCATAGAAAGAAACGGCACCCCTGCCTCCCCCGCTACTGCTCTAGCCAATAAAGTTTTTCCCACCCCACTAGGACCAATTAACAAAACCCCTTTTGGAGTCCTGGCTCCAACCGCCTTATATTTTTTAGGATTCTTCAAAAAGTCCACCACCTCTTCTAACTCCTTTTTAGCCTCATCAACCCCAGCCACACTACTAAACCTTTCAGACTGCTTACCTTTAACAAACAACTTAGCCCCACTCTTACCAATACCAAACATTCCTCCAGGACCACTACCCATCTGCCTTTTAGATAAAAAATAAAGAATTAATCCAAACCCTAAAATGGGCGCCACCAAAGACACCATACCCCAAAACGCCTTAGATAAAGTCTGTGAAACAACTTCTATCTTTACATTATTTTCATCAATCCCTGCTCCTTGTAAAATATCAACCAAGCCAGTTCCCTCTTCTTTTCTGGCCAACTTCAAAACAGGCACACCATCCACCTCTGGATAATAAAGCACCAATTCATCACCCCTAATCTCCACCTTTTCAACTTGCTCACTCCTTATCTCCTCAATCGCCTCGGACAAAGCAATCTCATCTATCAAACCAGAGCTTTCCCCCAAAACCCCTAAAAGCGACGGTAAAAACAAAAAAATCACCAAAAACCACACCAACAAACGTCTAGGATTAAACTTAAGCTTTAACTCAAATTTTTTAACTTGTTTTTTCTTCGTCTCCTTCTTCGTAGCCATGAACCCCAATTATACCCCACAATCTACCCCACCACCGCTCCCACCTCCATTCTTGAAGGAACGCAACCTTCAAACTCATCTGCTAACATTAAATTATGCCCAGTAAATATTTCCAAAGAAATTTCACAAAAAATAATTTTTACCACATATATAACCGTGGTAGCCACAAGCAAACAATTTTCAAAAATCATCAAGACTATCAAACTTTTACAGACATTCTCTCCTACTACCTTAAATTCCCCACCGGCACAGCTCTTTCCAGACTCCCTCGTAACTTGAAGGAACGCAACCTTCAAGAGACCACACCAACCTTCCGTCTTATATGCTACTGTCTCATGCCTAATCATTTTCATCTTCTCTTGCAACAACATCTCCACCCAACTACTACCAACAATATCAGCAACTTCATGAAGCGTGTTTCATTAGCATACGCCATGTATTTCAAAAACAAATATGATCATAGCGGCAACCTACAAGAAGGCAGGTTCAAAAACGTAACTATCAACACCGAAGAACAACTTTTATATCTCACTAAATACATTCATCTAAATCCATCCAAGCTTGAAGGAACGCAACCTTCAAATTTATCAATATATCAGTACTCCAGTTACCCAATATATATCGATCAGATTCCTGCTCCACAATGGCTCAATCCAAATGAAATATTAAATTTAAGTTATTATCAAAACACCAAAAACCCACACCAGGCCTACAAAAAATTTGTCGAGGGTAAACAAACAAATCCAGAAATAATTTCCCGTTTAACTCTAGAGGATTAACTCATCCACTTAATTTTATCGTTAAAACGTGTAATCAATCTTCATCGCCTTTCTTACTTTTTGCATTACCTCACTTACCACCTCACGGCCTCTATCAACTCCATCCCTTAAAATCTTCTCAATCCGTTTGGAGTCGTTCTCTAGCTCCAATCGCCTCTTTCTCATTGGTTTCAATAAATCATTAATAGCTACTGCCAACCTTTCCTTTACCTCTACGTCACCCACCTTGCCTTCTCTATATCTAGCCTTCAAGCTCTCAACCTCTTCTTTATTATCATTAAAAGCATCATGGTAAATAAACACAGGGTTACCTTCAACCGTTCCCGGATCGGTTGCCCTTAACCTCTTCGGATCCGTATACATTCCTTTAATTTTCCTCTCTACCTCTTCAGCAGAGTCAGATAGAAAAATTCCGTTATTCAAGCTCTTACTCATCTTGGCTTTGCCATCTAGACCCACCAGCCTTGGAAACTCACCCAACAACGCCTTCGGTTCGACCAGCGTCTCTCCGTATAAATTATTAAACTTCTTTACAATTTCCCTTGTTTGTTCAATCATTGGCAGTTGATCATTTCCAACCGGAACCAGGTTAGCTCCAAATGCTGTAATGTCTGCCGCTTGGCTAACCGGATACACCGCAAAACCAGCTGGTATGTTATCACCAAAACCCTTTTGTTTTATTTCATCTCTAACCGTTGGGTTTCTAAGCACCCTATTTAAACTAACTAAGTTCAAGTAAAAAATAGTTAGCTCTGCAATCTCAGGAATCCTAGACTGAACCACAATAGTAGTCTTGTCAGGGTCAATTCCTGCAGCATAGTAATCAAGCACCAAACCCCTTACACTCTCGGATACTTTTTCAGGATCCTCAAAGTTATCCGTCAAAGCCTGCACGTCGGCAATTAAAACAAACTGCTCATACTCATCTTGCAACTTTACCCTATTTTTAAGCGAGCCAACAAAATGCCCTAAATGCAATCTTCCACTCGGTCTGTCCCCAGTTAGTATCCTCTTTTTATTTTTCATAATTTTAATTGTAGCAGGAACAAGAATCAAACTTTTTCCAACCTCAAACCCTTAATTCTTACAAAATGTTTCTGATTTAACGTAGCCAAACTCAACTTGTTCTCAATTGCCGTTGCCGCAATCACCGCGTCCACTAGTTCAACCCCAGTTTGTGCTCTTATCCTGCCTGCTTTTGCCGATATAAACTGACTTACCGGCAACACCTTAATATCACTCAGTAAATCATCTAGTTCTTGTTTTACCCTCTTATTTTCCCAAATTTTCTTACCAGCATGAAGCTCCGTATGAGTTAAGATAGAAATCAACAACTCTCCTCCCATGCTTGCCAACTTAAAATACCAAGTCTCTGCTTTATCATCTTGCCTTAAAAAATCAATTAATACCGAAGTATCCAACACCACACCCTTACCAATCATATGCTTCCTCTCTCTTTTTCGTTTCTCTCCTCATTCTTTTATAGTCCCTCATATCAAACCAATCACCTTTTATTTTCAAAAGCTTATTCAAATACTTTTCCCTATCACCTTTTTCTTCCATCGGCTCCATTACTATACTTTGATTGATCAACTTAAGTTTTAACCAAAATTCTGTTCCCAAATTCAACTCATCCCTAAAACTCTTAGGAATCGTAATCTGACCTTGCGAAAAAGACTTAATGTATTTCATCATACTGAAATTCAGTATACACTGAATTTCAACTTCTGTCAACACACTCACTGTAGCAGGGGGGAGACTTGAACTCCCGACTTCCGCCTTATGAAGACGGCGCTCTAACCAGCTGAGCTACCCTGCCAAGTACCTCTTATTCTACACTAGCCACAGCCATCCCTGCCAGCCAGTCATAATTTATTAACATACTTGACAAGATTTGCCAAACCTTGCTATAATCATAATTATGAATACAGTAAACATCTCCTTAACTCAAAATCAAGTCAACCAGGTCAATCAGGCCACAATCAACCTGGGGTTCGCTAACAGAAGCGAATTTTTTAGAGCCCTATTAAGAAAAACTCTATCCAACCCAATTGCTCTTGAAGAGGTCAAGTCTTACCCTTTTATTTCCCCCATTACCAAAAACTCTCAAGAAATCGTTTCTAGTTTCAAAAAAACCAATAAATACTCCACAAAGTTCCTAAACGATCTCAAAGAAGGCTTAGAAGATAGTCCTTACTTTCAATAATGGCCATTATTCTTCCTCCAAACAAAAAAGTTCTCCAAAAAGCCAATAAACTAAAAATCCTCAAAAAATTAAACAAAGCAATTAAGTTGCTTTCAAACAACCCAAATCATCCTAGCCTGAACACGGAACTTCTGCACCCAAAAAAAATGGGTATTTATAGTTTCAGGGTAGATAGAAAAACCAGAGCTCTATTTTTCAAACACAAAAATAAAAATGTTTTAGAAATCATCAACCTTACCACCCACTACCACTAAATCCACACCTCGAGAGTATGACAACTACAATTTTCTTATAATCAAAGAATATTCTTTTATCTCTCTTGACCCCACTACATCCCCCTTACCAACTTCTGCCCACCAAGGTTCGACACACTCATATTTGTCCAGATCGTCTGTCCAAAACACCCACTGAGTGGGCACCGGGTCTGCTTCAAGAACAACTCCAAAATCCTTTACTCTATAAGAAACTCTCGCCATTCCATTACTCTCACTTTTTGAGAGCACTTTCGACTCACGGTTTACCAATGGGTGTATTTTTTTCACAACTTCATCATCAAAATCAAATTCATCACCATGTTTTGACAGGTAAGGATGCAACGCATGGCCTATCTCTCTAGGTTTATCTTCAAAATTAGTTATTCTCTTTGCTATCTTTACTCCATCATCTAAAAGAGCAATCTCCATCTGGATTTCTCCAGCAAAAAGAAATTCATTTGGACCCAAAAAACGCTTTAACACTATTTTCCCCTCATCGAACTGGTCTACTTGCCAGCTAATTGTTCTATCTGTACCGTGACTGGGCAGCTTAGGATAAAGGTGTTCCCAGTCAGTACCTTTAATAGGCCCTGGTGTAGGACCAAGAACCGGCACGCCACCTCTTTTAAGGTTTTCGAGTTTTGGAGAAAATATTATTTCTTCGCCATCGATAACCAAAGATTTAAGATCGGCTCCTTCGATGTGCACTTCTGTCTGAACTCTATCATTTTTTAACACTAATACTTCTGGAACAGATAATAATTCCTTCCTTTGTGATTCTGTCATAGTAAGCACATATTATAACTCAGCCATCCCTGCCAACCACCCTCTCATTTTTCTAAGTAAATTCAAACTTCTTCGAACTCTAATTCTTAGCACACCAAAGTACTCATCTCTATTTGGATATATTTTCTTCCATGTCGTTTTCTGATAAAACGGTTTCGCAAACTGTTCCTTCCCTACTCCTAGATTCTTTATCCAAAACCTTTCAATCTTACCAATCCTGTCTTTATGAGACTCATTTGCCGTAACTCTAAATAATAAATCTATTTTTGATACTCCCAAGCACCGCTCCAACCAAGAAACATAAAATTTTGCCATATTCGGGTCTGATGTTCCCAAACCAAGCCCGCTCTCATCCTTATGCTTAAAACCTTCAGCCCAATATAAGGCAACTCCAGCCATAAACAGATCTCTCTTTGTAAGCTTTCCAACGTCTCTTTTTCCATCTTGAAACAATTTGTCTGTTAATCTAACAACATCCTTAGTTCTTTGAGCTTGATACTTCTTTCTACCTGCTTGCAATTTCTCAAACAACACTAGATCCATACCTTCATTTACCCATATATTACCCGAATTGTCAAGTCAGACTATTAATGGTAAAATACACACCATTAACATGCGGGCGGGAGGTAAGTATCTCGTGAGGCTCAAAATGGGCCCCTATACAGGCAACTGTATCTGAAAATCTGGCTATATCGGTGAAACCCTGCATCACAGGGCAATGCCGAGGGAAGTTGTAATTAACCCCGTAGAGACTACACGCCGGACTCCTGAAATTATCAGGATGATGACATAGTCCGACACTCCAAGTAATTGGAGTCAACCAAAAGCATAATCTCACTTAACCAAGGAGCGTAACCTTGGGCCCGCAACCAAATCAGCGCCATAAATCAAGCCATTTCTCCCAATTCTCCTTCTTCTCCACGTCATCCCGGACTTGATCCGGGATCTTACTTAACTCACCATCTTGTAAAACAACCACCGTTTCCCCTTCTTTTTGCATATTTAGCTCATTTCTTATTATCCCTTCAATATATTCATCCTTCTGCACTTCCTCTAACTTTTCCTTTAATTCCTCATGTTTAGTCTCCTCAATCTCAAGCACCTCTTTAGCCTCATCAACTCGTTTATAAGCCCCCCTTAATTCAAAAAACCCTTTCATTAACGACCACAACAACAACAAACCTACTAAAAACATCAATTTACCTAAAAAACCGCTTTTTTTCAACCTTGACATATGTAATAAACACTAGTAAAATATACCCTGTAGTAATCAATAATCATTATTATCATTAAGCGTAATAAATAAAATATGGAGTCTGGTAATAGTTTTGCATCATCAATCAGTAATTTCAAAACCCACCTAACCACACTAGGTAGAGCCAATGCTACTATTTTAGCCTATACCAAAGACATAGAACAGTTAGGCAATTTTCTAAAAGAAAACTTAAAAATAACCTCCATCAACGAGGTCAAAACAGAAGACATAAACTCCTTCAAAGAACATCTAACTAAAAAAGACTACACTGCTAAATCAATTTCCAGAAAAATAAACTCAATTAAGTCATTTTTTAACTTCCTTCAGTCACAAGATATTATTAAAAGTAATCCCGCTCTAACAGTCACCCACCCCAAATACGAGGTCAAACCTCCAAGAATTCTCTCAAAACTAGAGTATAGAGCCCTAAGAGACGCTTGCAAAGAAGACTCTAGAATCTTTGCCATAGTAGAAATCCTTCTTCAAACCGGTATCAGAATTTCTGAACTAGCCAACTTAAGAATAAACGATGTCAATTTAACAGAAAATAAAACTATCATCATAGCCCACGAATCTCATCCAGAACGAACCATTCCTTTCAATCAGGCTTCAAAAGAAGCTCTAGAAAAATATCTAAAAGATCGTCCTAAATCAGAGACCCAAACTATCTTTATTACCAAAACAGGCAATCCTTTCTTAATAAGAAACATCCGTTCAAGCCTAGATCGTTACTTCAAACTCGCCGATATAGAAAACGTAAAAGTAAATGATTTGCGCCACACCTTTATAGCCCATCAGCTTACAGCTGGTAGTCCACTTGTATACATTTCTAAACTCGTTGGTCACAAACGTCTTTCTACCACAGAAAAATATCTAGAATTCATCCCCAATAAACCCACAAAAGACAAACCCCAACTCTCCGAGCTCTAATTTTTCTTCATCATCTTATTTAATCCATCTAAAGTTATTCCAGCCAAAAACCCCAGCACCTGATTCAGTTTTTCTACCCCTCCAACCGCTACTGCTAACCAACCAGAAGAACTTCTTCTTTTGTCTTCCACCACCACAAAAGCAGAACCTACATGATTTATCTCTAAACTCTCTCCCGTTATCTCATCCTCTATCACAATAGTTACAGGGTTCCCTTTCTCCCCTATTCCCAAGTTACCAGAAATAACAATGTCTTTAGACTCTTCCTCTTCTTCTGCATCCATCTCATCTAACAACGGAGAATCAAATCCCAAAAGCAATCTGTCCTTTTCCTTTTTTATTTTTTTCATGGCCTGCCACGTTTAAATTTACTTAAGAAAATTTATTACGTGGTGGGCCGGGCTGGACTCGAACCAGCGACCACCAAGGTATAAGCTTGGCGCTCTGACCAACTGAGCTACCGGCCCTCAGCCACTTGTATTATAGCCTCACCCGCACTCCTTGTCATCCCGTTTGCATCTTGTAAAATTGTAAATCCAATTGACAATTTTACAACCACATGATATACTCCTTATTATGATCATCCCCCGCATACTATCGTCATCCATAAAAAAATCCGCCAAAAAAAACCCCATCATTGGACTACTAGGACCCAGGCAATCAGGCAAAACCACGCTAGCCAAATCCATGTTTCCCAAATACGACTATGTCAATCTAGAGTTACCAGATAACCTCCGTTTCGCCTCCGAAGATCCACGCGGCTTTCTTAACCGTTATTCTAAATACGTCATACTCGATGAGGTTCAACGCGTCCCTCAAATTTTTTCGTACCTTCAAGTCAAAACAGACCAAGACAAAATCAATGGCCAATACATCCTCACCGGCTCTCAGCACTTCCTCATGCTTGGTTCCATTTCTCAATCCTTAGCTGGCCGCATCTCTATATTCAATCTCTATCCATTTTCTTACCAAGAACTCAAAAAAAACCGACTCGCCAAAAAAAACCTACACCATCAAATCTGGCTTGGGGGCTACCCCAGAATTTACACCCAAAAAGTCAACCCTATCGAATGGCACAACAACTACATCAAAACCTACCTAGAAAAAGACATCAACCTAATCTCCAAAATAGACAACCTATCAACCTTTGACAAATTTTTAAGATTGGCCGCTGGTCGGACCGGCCAACTTTTAAACCTTTCCACCCTGGCATCAGACATTGGGGTCACCCACAACACCATCAAATCTTGGATTGACCTACTTGAAACTAGTGGCCTAATCAAACTTCTCCAACCATACTTCACCAACATTAACAAACGCCTTACCAAAACTCCCAAATTATACTTTCTAGACACCGGTTTAGTTTGCCGTCTACTAGGCATCAACTCTCCTCAAGAACTTTCTTTACACTCCCAAATAGGCGCCATCTTCGAAACTTTCCTCGTCTCAGAAACCTACAAATCTCTAGCCAATAACAATAGCCCCATCGTTCCTTATTTCTGGCGTGACCGAACCGGTCTAGAAGCAGACATGCTCCTAGAGTCTGGCACCAAAATCAACCTTTACGAAATCAAGTCCGCCCAAACCATCCACCAAAACCCTTTCACCAAACTCAAACTTATTAAAAACTACCTTCCCAAACCAACCAAACTACACCTACTTTATGGTGGTGACGACTCCCAAAACCGCACCAACGGCCAAATTCTTTCTTGGCAAGACTTTCTCTCTGATCCAACTACATCTTGGATCTCTTCATAATCTCCTGCTCTACCTCTTCCTTATCTCTACCATACTTTAAAGCAGACAATTCCTTCACTAACTTGGCCACTTCCGCACTACCATAGTTTTTTTCTTTTCCTAAATCTCGCCATACGTTCATGCTAAATGGTGGAACTGGTGTACCCTCAATAATAGTCTTTACATAAATATTCTGAGCTCCAATATTAGTCAAGTCAGCTTCATTAAAAGTGGGCGCAAAGGTTTTAGCCAAAATACTCGCGTCCTGTACTCCAACCCGGTAACTCATCAACGTACCCACATTACCAAAAATGGCATCTCTTACCTGTTCGTCTACTTGGCTCACAAACTGATTAGCCAAAATCAACCCCAGGTTATACTTTCTGGCCTCAGACAACATCTGGGCGAAATCTGGCGTAGCAAAATTCTGAAATTCATCAACGTAAAAATAAAACGGCCTTCTCTCCGATTTTGGCATATCTTGCCTAGACAAAGCCGCCTGCAAAATTTTTGGCGCCAACACCAATCCCAAAAAGTTAGAGTCCTCTTCACCAATCAGCCCTTTAGCCAGTTTCAAAAATACAATCTTCCCCTCATCCATTGCTTTTCTAAAATCCAAAGTCGTCTCACTCTGCCCTATTATATTTCTTATCATCTTGTTAGTAATAAACCTGCCAAACTTAGACACAATGTAATCCAACACCTCCGATTTATGAAAATCAGACGTCTGGGCTATCTGATCCGTCCAGTACCTCTTTACTATCGGATCCTTAACCTTAGGTAACAACTCCTGCACATACTTACTATCAGTCAAAGCCCGCACAATTTCTATAAACCCAGCTCCCTTCTCTACCGCCACCGTCAACATAATATTTCTTATAGAATGCTCAAACCTAGGACCAACCATACCTGTCTTGTTTGGATCATAAAGTTTATACATCAAATTAATTATGGAACTGGCCACTTGATAAATCTCCTCATAATTTTTAACCGACATTGGGTTAAACCCAATTGGCCTCTCTTCATCCGCCGGGTCAAACACAATCACGTCTTCTGCTCTTTCTGGTGGCACCATCTCTAACAATTCCTCAATTCCGTCACCGTGTGGCTCCAAGAAGCACAAACCGTTACCCGCCCTCATATCTTGAATAATCATTTGTTTTAAAAACTCCGTCTTTCCCGTACCTGTTCTTCCAATAATATACATATGCTTCATTCTGTCCGCCTCACTCATAAATATATTTCTTGTCTGACCCCTATAAATAGATCTACCCAACCAAATTCCAGTAGACGGGAACCCACCAGACGCCGGTGCACTCTTGGCATTCAACCAATAAATATGTGGCGTTGCTATCGTGTTATTCGGCATATGCCAAACGGTCGCCAACTCATCACTAGACAAAACAGAATTATTACCAAACATCGACTGATATCTATAAACAAAATCCACCATAAAACCTTTTTTAA
>Ga0180007_10005868_pt1 | contig 12213 bp, 10 predicted proteins | sample MM_PC_MetaG_FD_121122 | JGI IMG/M metagenome (GOLD analysis project Ga0180007, IMG submission 121122) | Groundwater microbial communities from the Aspo Hard Rock Laboratory (HRL) deep subsurface site, Sweden - MM_PC_MetaG | ecosystem: Environmental > Aquatic > Deep subsurface > Groundwater...
GGGATTGCCACGGCCTACGGCCTCGCAATGACAAAATAAAAAACGACTGTCATTGCGAGCGAAGTCCCGACGCCTCGGGACGAAGCGAAGCAATCCCGTGAGTATTTTGATGTATTATTAAATATATTGTATGCGTGAAGAAAGATATTATTTTACATACATTATGACTAATCAAAGACACGCAGTATTATATACTGGAGTAACTAATAATATTTTAAATAGAGAATATCAACATAAAAGAAAAATAAATAAAAATAGCTTCACAACTAAATATAATGTAGATAAGTTAGTATATTATGAAACATATAATCATATTGGTTTAGCTATTCAACGAGAAAAACAAATAAAAGCTGGTTCACGACAAAATAAAATAAATTTAATTAATAATATAAATCCAGAGTGGAAAGATTTAATAGAGGAAGATTTTTACTAATTACTATCATTTAATCCTCACGGGATTGCCACGGCCTACGGCCTCGCAATGACAATCAAACTTATGAAATCCATTTCCGACAATACTATCAAAAATTTATTTATCACTGGGCTAATTGCCTTTATTTTTATTATTTCCGTTTTTGCCTTAACTGCTTTTTCTGCTGGCAGTGGAGTAATTATTGGCGGACGAATGAGTAATGTCATTTACGCGCCGTCTAATCTTGGTTCCCCACCGTGGTTTTGTCCTACTCCAACGACAGGATGTCCGCCGCCGGGAGATTTACAACAACGGTTAATTGGTTTGGAAAATTTTGTCCATACTTTAATAGATGTTCAAGTTTATGGTCCACAATCATCCAGCCAATATATTCATCTGCTAATACCTAAGACGTCACCTAACTGCACTAATCCTAGACCAGGAGCGTTCTTTATTGGTCGTGGTATTCCAGTAGGACCGGGAGCAAACGCCTTATTAATGACAACTGTTGCCTGCAGTCCATAATTTTACCCTAGTTAAATAATTCCTTTATGAAGTTAAAGGTATAATAGATAAGTAATATCTGGCGGTCTAATGTCACTAGCCGGCGACACTTATTTAACAGGGATTATTTTCCACTAACAATTCTACTTAGCTTTTTTACGCTACTGCCACTTACTTTCATTTTCATCTGCTTGCGTTTGTCTTTTACTTTAAACTTACGTTCATATTTTTCCACCACATCACTGTGGTTATTTTTTTTACTAATTCTCATAAAAGTACTATAATAATTAATATAGCAATTATATTCTAAATTCAACCCTCTACCAAATAAAAAAAGAATATCAGGAAATCAGTTGAGTAGGGAAAGGATGTCGGGGCATTAGAATATCAGGGGGTGTTTTCCTAATACCCTGCTATCCTGACATCCTTTTCCTAATACCCTCGATAATCTGATGCCCTTTACTATTTTCCTAATAACATTCTATTTTTTAGCCTAATTTAAAATATAACCACTATATCTATAATAACACGCTATGCTTTATTTTACTAAATACGCTTCTAAAAAATTTGAGATATTAAATCAGCACAAAGTCTTCATTACCAAAGAACAGGTTGAAGATGCTATTAATTTACCTGCTAAATCAAGCAAGAAAGGCAAATATTTACTTGCTGAAAAAGAAGGAATTAAAGTGATTTTAAAAAAAGAAAATAATATTAATAAAGTAATAACTTTTTATCCTACTAAGTAACTGTCATTATAATAACACTGTCATTGCGAGTTTTAATGAAGCGTAGCTGAATTAAAACGTGGCAATCCCGCGAGTATTAATAATGCTTTGTTAACACTATTTTATTTAATCCTCACTGGATTGCTTCGCTTCGTCCCGATTATCGGGACTTCGCTCGCAATGACATCTACCTATGCATTACGACCCAGAATCCAACTTAATATCCATCACTATTGCCAAAGGCAGAATAGACCATGTAATTGAACTAGGTAATTTTTTAATTCATGTTAACAAAAACCAGACTCCTTTATTGATTGAAATTTTAGACGGTGGAAAATTTGTCAGCCAATTTCAAAATATGAGCAAGCAAGAAATTATTAACTCCGTTATACCAGCCAGTGGGTAAATAATTTTATAATACTGTCATTGCGATAACACTGTCATTGCGAGCCGTAGGTGAAGCAATCCCGTGAGGATTAAATTATAGTAGTTTAATATGATATCAAAATACTCACGGGATTGCCACTCCGCTCAATGCGCTACGCTTATGAGCGGATCGCAATGACAAATACACGATATTTTATAATTCAAACCACATGCGTCTAACTATTTTACTACTAACATCTGTTATTATTCTATCCGGTTGCGCTAACAACAGTTCTGTTAAAGGAATTGAAACATCAGCTATTACAGATATTCAAAAAGTTTGCTGGCAAGAAACCTGTTTTAAAGTTGAATTAGCTGTTACATCTGCAGAGAAAAGTCGTGGATTAATGTATAGAGAACGGCTTGCTGAAAATTCCGGCATGCTTTTTATTTTTGAGCGCCCTGATATTTATCCTTTTTGGATGAAAAACACATTGATTCCCTTGGATATTATTTGGCTTAATGAACAGAGAGAAATTGTTTTTATAAAGCACGCTGCTCTACCCTGCCAAGTTGATGTTTGTCCGAATATAATTCCAGCAAAATCAGCCAGTTATGTTTTAGAATTAAACGCCGGCGTAGCAGAAAGTATTGGTTTAAAAATTGGCGATGAGTTGACTTTTAACTAATTTAAATTAAAGTATAGAGATTTGTTTTCTTGTCCGACAAGCAATTTGCTTGTCGGACAAGTAAAAATAAAATAGAAAAGGCCTCGGTAAAAAATTCCGAGGCCTATGGTGACCATTTTTTTTGTTTACCCCATCTTTCTGATTGGGGTTTTCCCCTATCCCTGTTCTTCTCCATTTAAAAATTCCCCCATTCTGTCCCAGATTTGTTTAGTAATACTTACATCCAGATGTTCCCTTGTTGCTTGACGTATATATTTATGGAAATCTACTAAACTATTATTTCCATTATATCGCTTGCACAGTTGTTTTACCCTATTCAATGAAAGAGGATTTTCTTGATCCCGTAATGCCCAGTGGCGATCAGATATTAAAATAACGTCTAAAGATATACTCATGATGTATCTCCTTATGGTGGCCACCTATTGTTAATAACATAACACAAAATCATAAAAAAACAAGAGACGCCCTGTTTAGAGCGTCTCTTTTTCTTTGCTAACATTCTATTAAGTAGTAAGTGATTCGCTTGCCCGCCTCGGGTGGGTAATTGGTAGGGATAAAACTTAAGTTTCTCGCATTATTTCTTCACATTCTGCCTAAACCCGGTTCCAGCTGGAATTAATTTACCGATAATCACATTTTCTTTAAGGCCTTCTAAATGATCAACTTTTCCGGTAACGGCGGCGTCTATTAAGACGCGGGCGGTTTCTTGGAAGGAAGCGGCGGATAAAAAACTGTCGGTAGTTAATGAAGATTTGGTCATTCCTAAAAGCAATTGATCGCCAGTGGCTGGTTTTTTCTTCTTGGCTTTTGCTTCTCTATTGGCGCGTTCAAAAACACCCTTTTCTATAATTTCACCTATCAATAAATCAGTATCTCCTGATTCCTTAATAAGTACGCGGGAAAAAAGCTGACGGACTACAATTTCAATGTGCTTATCATTAAGCGGTTGTCCTTGTGAAGAATATACATATTGAATGTCATGAATAATATATCTTTGAGCAGCTAAACGACCGCATAAAGAATAATACTGTTGTAAATCTAAACTGCCTTCTGTTAAACGCATTCCCTTGGTAACTTTGTCTCCATTTTTAACCCAGATGGTATAACCTTTAGGAATGATAAATTCTTTTATTTTATCAGCATCATAACTTACTTTAATATATTTATCAGCTAATGTTATTTTACCTGCGCGCTTGGCTTTTATTTCTGTATCGTCCATAACAAAAATAGTCTGACCTCGTTTAATCTCTTCTTCATTTTTAACTTTTATTTCTGGTTTTAATTTTTTCTTAGCGCCCTTCTCCTTTAAGATATCGCGCGCAATTTCAGCAAAATAATATTTATCACTATCAGTGCCCCGATAGGTTATTTTAATAACTTTAGAGTTTTTATTAGCAATAGTAATTTTACCGCTGACATCTTCTACAGTTTTTTCAGCTGCTTCAATACTAACTATGCCATCAACATCAGATACAAATGCTTTACTCTTTGGCGGACGCACTTCAAAAATTTCTTCAATACGTGGCAAACCTTGAGTAATATCGCTTTGACCAGCCACACCACCAGTATGAAAAGTTCTCATAGTTAACTGCGTGCCTGGCTCACCAATTGACTGGGCTGCTATAATACCAACCGCCGTGCCTATTTTAACTGGCTTGTTGTAACTTAAATCATAACCATAACATTTTATACAAATTCCTTTTTCTAATAAACAATTTAATGGAGATCGCACTGATGCTTCAACTAATTCTTCCTTTTCTATTTTTTTAACAATTTCTTCGCTAATCAACTCTCCTATTTTTACTAATACTTTCCCTTTCTTATTCTTTAAATCTTCGGCTAAATATCGGCCGGTAATACGTTTAAGTAAGGTTGTGCCCAATTCTTGGCTTTCTTCTTGATTTAAAATAAAACCTTCTTTAGTGCCACAATCTTCTTGAGTAATAACTGCGTCTTGAGCAACATCAACTAAACGACGGGTTAGATAACCAGCGTTAGCAGTACGCAAAGCAGTATCAGATAATCCTTTACGAGCGCCATGGGTAGCGATAAAATACTCTAATACGTCAAATCCTTTTTTAAAATTACCTTTTACCGGCAACTCAATAATTTCACCTGATGGAGAAGTTACTAATCCTTTCATACCGATAATTTGAGTAAGCTGAGCCCAAGAACCGCGAGCGCCTGATTGAATCATAGAATAAACTGAGCCATAACGGTCAATTTCATCTATAATTGTCTGAGATATTTTATCTTTTGTTTCTGTCCATAACTGAACCACTTTATTATAACGTTCACTGGTAGTTAATAGCCCTTCTTCATATTGTTCTTGAATAATCTCAATTTTACCTTCGGCATCCTCAAGTAAATCTTCACGTTTATTTAAAGATGGTAAATCGCCCATTCCCCAAGATAAACCACTCTTAGTAATATATTTAAGCGCTAAATTTTTAATATCATCAAGGAACTGAACTGTGCGGTCTTCACCATAACAATATAGACAATCTTTAATTAATTTATTTATATTTTTCTTAGAAACAACCTCGTTGATAAAACGCAATTTTTCCGGCACAACTGAATTAAAAATAACTCGACCAGCGTTGGTGTCAATAATCTTAGTTTTTTTACCATCCTTGATTCGCACTTTAATCGGCGCTTGTAATTCTAAATTACCGCTCTCATAAGCAAAAATCGCTTCTTCTTCATCGCTAAAAATTCTTACTTTTTCTACTTTTAATTCTTCATTCATGTCAGTAAGATAAAATGTTCCCCAAACAATATCTTGGCCAGGCGTAACAATCGGGCTACCAGTAGCTGGCTTTAATAAATTATGGCTAGCTAGCATAATATCCCTTGCTTCAGCTACTGCTTCTTTAGTTAAAGGCACATGCACAGCCATTTGGTCACCGTCAAAGTCAGCGTTAAAAGCGCTGCAAACAAGCGGATGAATTTGTAAAGCCTTGCCTTCAATTAGAATAGGTTTAAAAGCTTGGATACCTAAACGATGTAAGGTTGGAGCGCGATTTAATAAAACATAAGCATCTTTAACTATTTCTTCTAAAATATCCCAGACTTCCGGCGCGCCAGATTCAATATAGCGAGAAGCGCTACGAACATTATGGACAATTTCCCGCTTAATTAATTTACTGATAATAAAAGGTTTAAATAATTCCAAAGCCATTTTTTTCGGCAAACCGCACTGATAAAGCTTAAGACTAGGATTAATAACAATTACAGAACGACCAGAATAATCAACCCGTTTACCTAATAAATTTTGACGAAAACGCCCTTGCTTACCTTTTAGCACATCGGCTAATGATTTAAGCATCCGTTTTTGTCCAGTAGACGCTGTTACTGTTTTGCCATGGCGGGCAGAATTATCAATCAAAGCGTCCACTGCTTCCTGCAACATACGTTTTTCATTGCGAGTAATTACTTCTGGAGCATTAAGATCTGTCAACTGCTTAAGACGATTATTGCGACTAATAACTCGACGATATAAATCATTTAAATCTGAAGTGGCAAAACGGCCCCCATCAAGTGGCACCATTGGACGTAAATCCGGAGGAATGACCGGAACAGTTGTTAAAATCATCCAACTAGGATTTATGTCATTTTTATGTAAACTACGTAGTAATTTTAAACGTCGCATCATTTTTTCTCGCTTAATTTCACTTGCTTCCGGCGCTTCTTTTTCTAATTTTTTAATAAGTTTAGCAATTTCAAGATTTTCTAATAAATTTAAAACTGCTTCTGCGCCAATGCTCGCTTCAAAAATATGCCCATATTTTAACGCCAAATTTTGATAACGATTTTCTGATATTACGCTATTTATTTGAATCTCTTTTAATTCCACTTGGGCTGTTTTAAAAGCTTGTTCTAATTGATCCTGTTTTTCTTCAGCAACTTTCTCTAAAACGTCTAATTCTTTCTTTTTAGTTTCATCTCCTTTAAACTGATCTTTTTTCTGATTCATTTCAGATTCAATCTGTTTTTTCTTATTCTTATATTCCTGTTTGATCTGCTCTAAAGTAGCTTCCTTTAAATCTTCATCAACTTTAGTAATTACAAAGTTTGCAAAATAAACAACTTTTTCCAACGCAGTTGCCGGCATATCAAGTAAGAGTGCTATCTTTGAAGAAATTCCACGCAAAAACCAAATATGAGTTACTGGCGCCATTAATTTAATATGACCCATACGCTCACGACGAACAATACTGCGGGTTACTTCTACACCACATTTGTCACAAATAATTCCTTTATAACGAATTTTTTTATATTTGCCACAATAACATTCCCAATCCTTAGAAGGACCAAAAATCTTTTCACAAAATAATCCATCTTTTTCTGGCTTTTGAGTTTGATAGTTCACGGTTTCCGGACGAATTACTTCGCCATTTGACCATGACAAAATATCAGCTGGAGAAGCCAGTTTTAATTTAATAGCGCTAAAGTCGGTTGTTCTTAGTGGATTTAGCATAGTGATTAGTTGCTTAGTTTCCGCCCGAGGCGGATCAGCCTTGGGCTGAGAATAGTTAAATAGTTGTATAGTTAAATTAGGTTATCAGTTGTATCAGGAAATCAGGGAAAGGGTGCCTGGGCATCAGTATATCAGGGAGGCGTTTTCCTGATGTCCTACTATCCTGACATCCTTTCCCTGATCCCCTTGGTAGCCTGATGTCCTGACTCAAATTGCCTGATACCTTTTATTAATTTTCCTCATCTTTCTTCTCTTCGTCAGAACCCCGAACACTCGGGACGTCGGCGGGTTCTTCATCCTTCTTTTCTGCTTCCTCTGTATCTTCAATATTATCTTCTCTAATTACTACATCTTTCTGCCCAACCAGTTCAACATCTAAAGATAGGCCTTTAATTTCACGCACTAATACATTAAATGACTCTGGCACATTTTGTTTTCTAATTTCTTCACCTTTAATAATAGCTTCATAAGCTTTGGATCGTCCTGGCACATCATCAGATTTAATCGTTAAAATTTCTTGCAAACAGTGAGCCGCGCCATAAGCTTCAAGTGCCCAAACTTCCATTTCTCCAAATCTTTGCCCACCAAACTGAGCTTTACCGCCTAACGGCTGTTGGGTAATTAATGAATACGGACCAATAGATCGCTGATGCATTTTATCTTCAACCAAATGGTTAAGTTTTAACATGTATTTATGTCCGACGGTTACTTTATGATCAAACGGTTCTCCATTTTTACCGTTATAAAGCTGAAGTTTTCCATCAACTGGGTATCCGGCTTTTTTCAGCTCTCCTTTAATTTCTTCTTCAGTAATGCCGTTTAAAGGCGGTGTGGCTACTGTATAACCAAGTTTGTGAGCCGCTAAACCTAAATGAGTTTCTAATAACTGCCCTAAATTCATACGAGAAACAACTCCTAAGGGAGATAAAATAATATCAAGTGGAGTGCCATCTTCTAAATAAGGCATATCTTCAACCGGCACAATGCGAGAAATTACTCCCTTATTACCATGACGGCCAGCCATTTTATCTCCTACTTGAATCTTGCGCAAATTAGCAATAGTAACCTGAATAGATTTAATAACGCCAGCTGATAACTTATCACCGTTTTCCCGAGAAAAAATCTTTACATCAACAACTTTGCCGTGCTCGCCATGTTCTAAATAAAGCGAACTGTCACGAATATCTTTTGCTTTTTCACCAAAAATCGCCCTTAATAATTTTTCTTCAGCTGATAGTTCTGTTTCACCCTTAGGCGTAATTTTACCGACTAAAATATCGCCGGAAGAAACTTCTGCGCCAACTCGAATAACACCTTCTTCGTCAAGATCTTTAAGACGTTCAATTGAAATATTAGGAATATCTCTAGTTACTAATTCTGGGCCAAGTTTAGTGTCGCGCACATCAATCGTATAATTTTCAATATGAATAGATGAATAAACATCATCATTAACCAAACGTTGGGAAATGATAATAGCATCTTCAAAGTTATATCCTTCCCAGGTCATAAATCCTACTAATACATTGCGACCAATAGCTAACTCTCCGTTATCAACCGCAGCTCCATCAGAGATGACATCTCCTTTCTTAACTTTCTGCCCTAAATCAACAGTTGGATGTTGATTGATGCAAGTAGAATGATTGGAACGAATAAATTTATTTAAATTATAACTGGTTTTATTACTATCTTTATGAGTTATTTCAATAAAATTTCCTTGCACGGCTGTAACTTCCCCGTCAGCTTCAGCTAAACTGACATGCCCTGAATCTTCCGCCGCTCGCTTTTCAATTCCTGTTCCCACTATCGGAGCTTCTGGCTTAATTAACGGCACTGCTTGACGTTGCATGTTTGTCCCCATTAAAGCGCGCACACCATCATCATGTTCTAAAAACGGAATACAAGAGGTTGCAATAGAAACTATTTGATTAGCGGCCACTTCCACAAAATCTACTTTAGATACGTGCGACATGGACGGCTGACCGTAAACACGCGCTTCAACTCGATCAACTAAAAAATTACCGCCAGAGTCAATCGGCATGTTATAAAAAGTAGTAATATATTTTTCTTCTTCAAAAGCGTCTAAATAAATAATTTCATTAGTCACGATTGGTTTAATCGGAATAATAATATGGCCTAGTTTTTCTAATTTCTTAGCCAGCTCTTCATCAATGGTTGTTCCCTCTTTAGCAATTAATTCTCCTTTTTTATTAACGTCTGTATCCTTACCCTGTGAAGTAGACTTCGCGGTCACTTCACTGTGTGAATATACATCTTCGCGTAAAACTTTTCCTAAAGTATCTTTAACTTTATTTTTTACATCATGCAAAACCTTACGATAAGGCGCTTCTAAAAATCCATAGCTGTTAAGTTTGGCATAACTGGCTAAATGACCAACTAACCCGATATTAGGCCCTTCTGACGTAGCAATCGGACAAATACGGCTGTAATGAGTTGAATGCACATCACGCACTTCAAAACCAGCGCGTTCGCGGGATAAACCTCCCGGACCCATGGCAGAAAGACGACGTTTATGTTCCAACTCTGCTAAAGGATTAGTCTGGTCCATAAACTGCGAAAGTTGAGAAGACATGAAAAATTCTTTGACTACACCAATTACCGGTCGAGCATTAATTAATTTATTTGGTGTAATTTCCGCTACATCTAAAGTGCTCATTCTATCCTTAATAATGCGCTCCATGCGAGAAAGTCCTAAACGGAATTTATTTTGAATTAATTCTCCCACAGCGCGGATGCGACGATTGCCTAAATGATCAATATCATCTTCTTTGCCTTGAGTAATATTCAATTTGATAACTTGCTGAATAATAGCAATCAAATCTTCCCGACGAAAAATACGAGTTTCTTTATTATTAGGAATGTCAAAACCAAAACGTTTATTTAATTTATAGCGACCAACTCGGTCAAAATCATAACGATCAAAACGGAAGAACATGGAATAAATCAAATTTTTAGCATTTTCCGCTGTAGCTAAATCGCCCGGACGAATCCGTTTATATACTTCAATTAATCCTTCTGCTTCATTTTTAGCAATATCTTTATTAATAGTTGCGTCAATATAACTTATTTCATTACCATTTTCTGCTTCGACATCTTTAAATAATTCTTTAATTGCTTCATCAGTTTCATAACCAAAGGCGCGCAATAAAGAAGTTACCGCCACTTTACGTTTACGGTCAATGCGCACCCATAAAACATTATTATGATCAGTTTCAATTTCCAACCAAGCGCCACGATTAGGAATAATTTTAGCGCCGTAATTTTTACGACCTTTCAAATATTCCATAGTAAAAATAACCCCCGCTGATCTAATCAACTGGGAAACAACTACCCGCTCAATGCCATTAATAACAAAAGTTCCACGAGAAGTCATAATAGGAAAATCACCTAAAAATACTTCTTGAGAAACTGATTTACCGCTTTGCTTATTTGTTAACTTGGCTTTCACTCGCAAAGGAGCTTCAAAACTGATATTTTTTGCCTTGCTTTCTACTTCGCTAAATTTTGGTTCATCTAAATAGTAATCTTCAAAACACAACTCTAAATTTCGTCCGATAAAATCTTCAATTGGCGATACTTCATCAAAAAGATCTTTTAATCCTTCTTCTAAAAACCATTGATATGATCTTTTCTGTATCTCAATTAAATCAGGCATTTCTACTGCTGATGATTTATCAATAAAAAACTTTCGTTCTTTTATTTGTGAAGTTGTTGGTTTCTGTGACATATATTAAAGATTTTTTAATTAATAAAGCAATTCACCAATAAAACTGATTATTTGTAGTTGCCTATAAAAGGCAAAGTTAATAATAGATAATGCCCCACAAATCTACCCGCCAGCAACTACGTAGCTGTGGGCGGGTAGATTCGTGGAGGAAGTAAGTTGAAAAAAATCACAGAACTAAATCTACTTTTTGGAATGCCAGTAATAAAATTAATGATGACTCCTTAATGTGAACACAAAAAATTACCTTTCCTTTAATTAAGGCAGGCTTGACTTAAATTATTCAATTATTTACGAGGAGAGCGAGCAAACATGAAGGGTATGTAATTGCACGTGAGTTTATAAAAGAAAAGAAAAAACGGCCTTTTCCTAAAAATCATTCAACCGTTTATTATCTTTATTTTTGTATAGTTTTGTATACTAAAAGGTAGTTTATAAAAGTAAACTAGATCGTATTAGTATCTATTTTAACAACAAAAAAATTATTTGTCAAGTGTTTTTTACTATATTTTCCAAAAAAATGCAAATATTACCAATTTTTATGTTATTTTAGCCAAAAAAATATATTTTAATCCCTTTTTATTAATATTATATTGCTGTTATCCACAAGAAAAAACACATAAAAAATGAGTGTCAAACCAAAAATAAAACTCTATTAACTACAATATTAATAGAGTTTTATTTTTGTATATAGATTTACTTTGCTTTTGCAACTGATAAAATCTGCTTAACAGCTACTATTAAAGCTGCCGCTGCCATGAAAGTAATAAAGTTCTGTAAAACTTCAGAAACCAAATCTGTTAATTCTCCTAATTGTAGACCGGCAACGCCAATTATTAATAAAGCAATTACTGCTATTAAGAAAGAAGAGCTTCCTTTATCATTTACATTCAAAAATCCGACGATAATGCCTAGGCCAAACAGAATAAGTGTTAAATTTGGAATAACCATTAAGCTTGCTAAGACTGTAATAACCAAACCACCAATGAGTGACCAATGGCCAACAGTCATAAGATCAAATTTCATATTTCTATTCTCCTTTTAAATTCATAAATAAAAAAAATTAAAAACCGACCTTTAATGTTCCTCCCTCATTAAGGGATTTAATATTTTATTTTATTTATTTCTATTTTTGCTTTGTCCGCCATAGTCCCGCTTAGCGAGACGAAGGAGGATTTTGTCCTCAATAATTCCGATGTTATCGGAAGATGACTTGTCCTTCGTAGCTCCAACTCAGTTGGAGTGAAGAAGGATCTTTTATTTTGGTTGTTGATCTTATACACAGTATAACA
>Ga0180007_10005870_pt1 | contig 12212 bp, 12 predicted proteins | sample MM_PC_MetaG_FD_121122 | JGI IMG/M metagenome (GOLD analysis project Ga0180007, IMG submission 121122) | Groundwater microbial communities from the Aspo Hard Rock Laboratory (HRL) deep subsurface site, Sweden - MM_PC_MetaG | ecosystem: Environmental > Aquatic > Deep subsurface > Groundwater...
AGACAAAGCAATTGGTATTCCTCACCAAGCTTTGCTGTTATTTCTTCTGAACTCTCTCCCATTAAAATATAAAGAATAAACTGAATTATTTAAAGTTTTAGATGATAAAAAATGCGCCGACCGAGCAAGAGGGTATCTTGTGATATCAGGGGAGTGGTCGTTTTGTTTAATTTATTATAACAATCCTTCCAGACTGCTTTGATTTAAAAGTATTGTCGAGATGGAGTATATCGATTAAGATTATCGACAACAGAACTTATCATCGGATAGGAAGATTTATAGATATTCATTCGTTGTTTGGTTATGGCAGAAAACAAAACGGGCTTGTTTGAACTAATATATTCATTTTTTATGCTCTTGTTTGGTTTTGCTATGATAATTGCGTTTATAGCAACGGTGGTTCTATTAGTTTACTTCTTCTATTACATGATATATCTAATGATAGCAATAGGGATAATCTTGATTGGTATCTTCAAGGGGATATTTGGGAAAAGCCATGAGGGATACGAAATTGAATTAAAAACCCATGACGCAAACAAACTGGATAATGTTCTGGATATTATTCATAAGAGAACTGGTATGAGAAAGCCCAATAAAATAATTTTAGTAGAGGGCAGTGAAATAGCAGTTAGTGGATTATATAGAAAGAAACTGATAATTGGATTAGCAACTCTACAGTTCTTAGATGAAAAGGAGTTGCTTGCTATAATTTCTCATGAGTACGGGCACTTTTCTAATAAAGATACGGTATTAGGTTACTTTAGTTACAGAATAATGAAGTTTATTGAGATACAAAAGGCGATAAATCGAGAAAGCTTGGGAGCTGACTGGACAATTATAATCCATTTGCCTACTTGGATCTTCTTTTTATTGTTTTCTCGGTATTATGCCCTAATTAGTTTATGGTATGCTCGCAGAGTAGAGTACAGAGCAGATAAATTTGCCATAGAAATTGTGGGTGAAAAAAATTTTGCAGATTCTTTTGTGAAGTATTGCGCAATTAGCGAAATATTTGAAGATACTGTTCCTAGGTATGTCCTTCACTATTTGCAGGAAGATAAGGCTATAAAGAATATCTATGATTTTGCTAGACCTTTATACAACAAAGAAAATATTGAAAAATCTTTTGAGTCATGCTTGGCGCAAAAAAGTAGTTGGTGGTCTTCACACCCCAGCATTAGTGAAAGACTGGAGGCAATGGGGGTGGATTTTGTTAATATTGAAATCAGTCAGAATAATGGAAATATTCTAAAAAATCAAGAGAAGTATGAAAAAGAAGCAAGTATGTTAATGACTGAAAAAATGGCTTACTGGCAACAGTTAGTGAGATTAGCTGAACAACAAGGAGGTAGTGAACAATGAATCTATCATTTAACACGAAGAAGTATTACAGTAAAAACGTAAAAATATCAAAGATGCACGGAGTTTTCTTTATGGTTGTGGGTCTTATTATATTGATATCAGTTTTTTACGGGGTTTTTCAATTGTGGGTTGGGTTGGATAGTTCATTTGGATCAATGAACTGTGATGAAAGTGCTTATTTGAAAACCAACATTGATGAAGCATTTTCTGATTATGATTCCAAGAAAGGGCAATATGAATCTATAAAAGAAAGTTATTATGGTGCGATAAATATTGATTCCGAAGTTGAGAAAATGGGTGAATGGAATGATGCACTTTATGAAATGATTGTTGCATATAACCGAATTGTTAATGTGTATAATATGAATATTGAATATTATGAAACTTGCTATTCTTCAGTTTCTCAAGGAATTGATGCGACTTCTGCTTATATCGATAATGAAGAAAGCGTAATTGATATCGCATTTAGTGAACTGAAACCAAAAGCAGAATCAGAAGGATATGTTTACGGAAGTGATTACCAAGACCCATTATCTAATTTGTTTTAAAAATATTATAGAGATGGAGTATATCGGTATTATTTTAGTTCTTTCAACTTCTCCCTCAAATCATCCCAGTCATCATACTCAATCTTAACATCGGCGGTAGCCTCGAGGAAATTGGCTTCTGTGCCTTTCTTATGAATGACGATGACTTTCTTGCCGAGGGATTTTGCATAACCAACTTCAAAATATGCACCATTGGCCTTTTCCGAAGCTTCAACAAGAATCGCATCGCATTTTGATATTTCTTCCATTGCCTTATCAACAATTTCCTTGACATTCATTGTTCCCCTCTGCCAGTTCTGCACATCTCTAAAGAAAATAAATGGCTCCCAGTCTGTAGATTCCTCTATGAGTTTGCTAAATTCCTCTAGCTTTTTCCTTAATTCCTTAGGATCTGCATTCTTGAACTGATATGTTATGTAGACTTTCATTTTCTATGCAGCAGAACGTTCTGATCTGTTATAAAATCTTCTGTGGGCCTCCTTTACAAGTTCATCTAATCTTTCATTTGGCATACCATTAAGTGATCTAAAATTCATTACATGGTATTTGACATACTCTTCTCTACTTCGAAATTGTTCATACCTCCCAAGGTCTGCATCTGAAAAACCTCTTTGTTTCATCTCTTCATAAAGTGGCGTGCCTGGAAAAGCTCTTACAACCATATAATTGGCCTCATCTGCACCAAGTTCTAAAGAGAAATCTATTGTTCTCCCTATCTCGTCTTCGGTTTCGGTTGGATAGCCCAAAGTGAAGAAAGCTTTTGTTTCTATTCCTAATTCCCTGCATTTTCTAAAGACTCTTTTGATTTTTCCCAAATCAGAGCATTTTCCAATATAGTCTAAAATTCTAGGAGTGCCTGATTCTACTCCAAACGCAAGTCTATAGCAGCCCGATTTTTTCATTTTTTCCAACAACGCATCGTCCATTAATTCTGCCCTGCTTAAGTCTCTCCACGAGATGCCAAGGCCAATTAAAGAATCGCAAAAATTCTCCACCCTTGTTCTGTCAAAATTAAAAATATCATCCATAAAGTGAACGCTGTCAACCCCCTGAGTTTGTAACTGGCGTATCTCTGCCATAACATTTCCTACTGATCGCACCCGCATTTTTCTCCCGTTTATTGTCGGAACAGAACAATAAACACATGAGAAAGGGCACCCTCTTACAGTGCTTATCGTCGCTTCACGCCCTCCATTATAATTGTAGGGATCATTAGCAAACAAAGTTCTATCTACGAAAGGCAATCTATCTAAATTTTCAGTTCGCCCGGCGTTTATTACACCTGTTCTGGGATTTCTAACCACATCGACAAACACATCTTCTGCTTCGCCTTTTACAACTAAGTGATCTCCCACTAACTCTTCTCCTTTTAATGTTGCATGTGGCCCACCAATTATTTTATGAGGAGCATCAATCTGACCCAAAATATCCAACGAAATCTCAAAATTCGTAGAAGCCACGTTAATCCCTACAACATTCGGAGTCATATTGTTAGCTCTTTGTGCTATTTCTTCTACACTAAGTTTCTCAGCTTCAGCATCGACAATTTCTGTTTCGATCCCAGCATTTCTCGCTATTGTCCCTAAGTAACCAAGACCTAGTGGAGCTGTTGTTTTATAATCTGGTCGATAATCTGAAGAGTATCTTTGTATAGGGCTGTTTATTAAAACTAAATCGGTCATTTTTCAAGAACCTCCAAGTCTATAACAAAACTATCGATCATCCTCTTTGGCTTTCTAGCTATGTCAATTATTTTCTTGTTTTTTAGATGAGTTAAGTAAGTGGAAACTGTGCTTAACTTTATCCCCGTATTGCGAGCAATATCTAAGCTGCTGTTATTGCCGTTGCAGTGCCTCAGGATTTCAAGTTTAATATAGTTCAGCGATTTGATTTTATCATTAAACTCTGTGTAATCTGAAATAAAATGACTCTTCTTCTTTTTTGAAATTTTTATCTTAGAGGTAATTTTATTTATCTCGTTGAAGTAATCATATAAGTTGACAGAAACAAAGTCCAAGAAGTCTTTGTAGTTAATTTTTTCAGCAATCTCTGAAAGTTTCTTCCCCGCAATTTTTTCATCTTTATATGAAAGTTTAGACAAAACAGTTAGGAAAATTTCTCCCAGATCATATATTTCTCTGCTTTCAGGCATTTCTTTATAGTGTGCGTTGACTATTCCACGAATGCTCTCAAGAGACATTTCTAAAGAAGGAATTATTTTCTTTTCTGGGTGGTCAACAACAGGAACTTTTGTAACAAAAATGCATTGAGGCGAAACATACTTAGCAAAAGAAGTCTTAAGACAATGACTTACAGTATTTTGAAAAACCTTAAACCTTTCAGAGGTCAGGTAGTGTGTCGGCTGGCTTGAACATATTTCTGGAAACAACTCAGGAAGGTAAGTTGCTATCAAGTGATCTGCTATAATGTAGTTTATTTTTGATACAGTCATATCCTTAAACGGAATATATTCGAGATGGAATCCTCTTGTTAAATCTTCAATTCTAATATGTGCTAAAATTTGCTGGAGCTCTTTCAAGTGGTGGGAGTTTCTTAAGAGACGCTTCATTGCTTCAGATAAGTAAATTATTTTGTAATCAATTTTAAGATAGGTCATAAGCTTCTCCAAGATATCGACGTTTTCTTTCAGCTTATCCGCTTTGTTTTTTGTTACGTCTAGACCTTTTTCAAATAAATCGTTCTCAAAGACGAAGTTATCCCAAACGCAAATGTAGGCTTTCTGAGGATTTTGTTTTTTTAAGTAGAAAATGTGATTTAGGTTTGTGTAGGCGCTTGTTACTGGGCTTATGTTTGTATAGATTATTTTCATATCAAGAGGTTTGCAGTTTAGTTAGAGCTTCAGCAAGGTCGTGCGCTAGAAAAGCACGCATCCCGACTGCTTGGGCTCCGTTTACCTCTTCTTGATCATGTGAAAGGAATGTGCTTTTTTCTGGAGTTGTTTGAGCTCTTCTCATCGCTTCCTGATAAATCGCAGGATGGGGCTTTCTGAATCCGACTTGATATGAAACCGTAACCGTTCTAAAATACTTCAGGAAATCATATCCTCTTAGTTCATGAATTAATGAATCATGTGGCAGATTTGAGATTATTCCCAATTCGCCCATTTCGGCAAGACGGGGCAAAGATTCTGGTGTTGAAGCCAGCGGTCGTGCGTCGTGATCATTTAGCTTGTAAATCTCAGCAACTTCTGGAACAGAAACGTTTCCATTTAAACCAAGATTACTAATCATCAAACCCATAATTCTGTCCATTGTCCACTCTGTGCTATCTTGTCTGGCTGTTAAATATGCTCGAATAACGTCGTTATGTGCCTTTGAAAGCCCATCAGGGGTGACTTGACCTCCTGCCTGAGAATTAATCTGTTTTAATGCTAGTTTGTGTGCTCTTAGCAAAGTTTGTGGATTGAAGTCATACCTAAACAGAAACTCTCCGTAATCCACAAAGATGTGAGATCTGTCTGACATGTAAAAGTTCGGTTAATTAGCATATATAAACATTATTGCTTTTGATTGATATATGAACTTAGCTTTTATATATCTGTGAAGTCATAGAAAACTGCGGAGGTGGGAGTCATGAATGAAAAAACCAAACACCAAAGAAACAGTCACGTTTTTGCCTCCGACAAAAGAGACTTTAAAGATAAAAGGAAACTTATTTTACAACGAAGGTGCGCAATCTTGGAGCGTCATTCGATTCAAGAAAGAAATTTTGCAGGAGTTTCCGCAACTAAAAGAAAAGCGTGGAAGCTTCGGATATTTTATGGTTATGAACAGATCTTACAAAGATATGAAACGAAAAATAGCTGAGTTGGAGAAGAGTCAGGAGGTTCTGCCGATATTGTTGTTTTTGTGCAAGAGGAAGAAAGAAGAGCAAGGTTAATTTTGAATTGGATCTTTAAATAAAGAAGTAGAAGAGACTGATGGACCCCATAAAGAAAAGTGACCATTTTTGTTCCGCGACAGTTTTATAAACAAAGACACATTTTATGTGATAATTAAAAGAGGTAGGTTTTATAATGGCATCAAAAAAAAAGAAGGTTGTGAAGAAGAAGGCTAAGAAAAAAGCTAAAAAGAAAAGATAAATGGTTTGATACCAGATGTTTCTTGAATTAAAGATAGAGATGTAAATGTAAGTATATCCTGATTTTGAAATAAAGCCGTTTTATCAGAAAGCCTTCGCGGAATTTGTACTTAAGTTTGCTGAAATAAAATATGTGCTAAAGAATACAAAAGCTTATAAAGGTTGCATTCTAGTAGAATATATGCAACAAAGGATTAATTTATTAAAAGAAAATGAGAGAAAGTTTCTTTTGTGTATTCTCTCCGACGGTAATTTAACAGATGCTGAGATTGCTAGGAGAATAAAAATAAACAAATCAACATGCTCAAGAATTAGAAAAAAACTAGAAGAAGATTTTATTTCAGAGTATATTCCAATAATAGATATTGAAAAAGTGGGAATAGATATTTTTGTTGTGCTAACTTTTCAATGGAAAGGATTTAATAATAGAGAATTAACTAAAAAATTCTTCTCAAGTTTGGAAAATGATCCACATGTTATCTTTTTAGCAAATGGTGAAGGTTCTACAATAAGTACGGTAGTATTCTTAGGTTTTAGAGACATTAATGAATATCACAAATATTTTAAAGAACTTAGGGACAAACACGATAAATTTATAAGAAACCTTATCTCTTTGATACTACCTTCAAAAGAAGTTATTAAAAATGACTTTACTGAAATAATTAAATATGTACTGGAGAATAAAAAATGAAAAATAAGAAGTTATTTTTAGGTATAATAATCTTATTAGTATTGGGAATTTTCCCAACTGTTATGGCATTTAATATCGATGTGTCACCCGATAGAACATCTATTTCTAATGAAAACTGCGGATCAACAGCCCCAATTGAAGTCACAATAACTGGACTTGGGAGTTATGGTTATCTATGTTGGTGGAGCACAGACAAATCAACATGGACAAAGGGAACTCAAACCTGTTTTAGTATAGGAGACACAGTTTCATTTAATGTAGACATCCAAATGCCAATGTCAAGTACATCTTCTAAGAATTTATATGTAGCATGCAGGAACTATGGTCATACAAACTTTTGGGGAACCGTTTTCAATGATTGTGTGAATAGTTACACTTGGACAGATAGTTATGAACAAGGGTACCCCAAAGATGTAAGTCCTCCAGGAAGTGGTTGTGATAATATAAATGGACAATCTGATAGTGATTGCCTTTACACTAAAACAATTTCATTAAGTTGCACAGAATATTCTGGCGCTCAATTAGCCAAAGATGAAGCAACTAGTGCAATAAGTAGTGCTAATTCCGACATCAATTCTGCAGAGAGTAGAATTAATGAAGCTTCTAATACTGGTGCTGATGTGAGCTCGGCAACACAATCTCTTAATGCTGCAAAATCTTACCTTACTCAAGCGGAGAATTCTTTAGCATCAGGAAATTCTGCTTTTAATTCTCAAGATTATTCAAGTGCAAAAACTTCCTATAATGATGCAAAAAACAAAGGAAATTCTGCTCAAAATTCTGCAGCTCAAGCAAAAAGTACTGTAGACCAAATTATGGAAAGTTATAATAGAGCAAAAACAGAAGCCTCAAATAAAGTATCTGATGCTAATTCTGCTATTGATACAGCAAAACAAAGGATTCAGGATGCAGACAAGGTAATAGCAGATGCCACTGTTATAGGGTTGGACACTGCTCAATCAAAAGCAGATATAGCTACATCAAGAAGCAAACTTAAAACATCTGAAGATTACTACTCCGAAGCATCAAATTTATTCTCTGCAGGTAATTTCGAAGGTGCTAAAAGTAAGGCACAATCATCAATTGGTTTAGCAGATGAATCAGAAAGCCTAGCTACAACCGCATATAATAGGTTACAGGAAAGATTAACAGTATCAGGAGAATCTTCAAAAGCAATTTTAGAGGCAAACTCTGAGGTGAGCCAAATGAATGAAATTCTTACAAAAATGGATTATATTGTAAAAAGTACGGAAGAATATGGTATTGATCTAACAGAAACTAAATCTGTTGTTGACGATGCAAAAATAAATGTAGATTCCGCAGAAGATTTATTATCCCAATCTAAAAATAGACAAGCTTCTGGTTCTTTTAATGAAGCTGTGAACTACGCAAATCAAGCTAGAGATAAAGCTGCAAGTTCTAGAAATAGGTTAGATACTATGACTCAGACTATTTCTACAAGCACACAAGACGCTTTAGAGGAAGCGTATAATGAACTTCAAAGTCAAGTTTCTGTGGCAGAAGCAGAAATAATTTCAGCTCAAGAAACTTATGGGGCTACTCCTGAATTAATAATAGGCGCACAAGATGATCTTACTGAAGCTAAAAACAATTTAGCCCAGGTTGAGAGTTCTATTGAAAAAGTAAAAAGTGCTTCTGGTTTAATGCCTTTATTAGAAGAGGCTGATGCTACTTTTAAGATGATTGATATTGCTCAAGAACAACTAGAAAGTTCTCTTGCCTATGCTAAAAGTGCAAAACTAGGTCTAGCTAAAAAAATAGGTGTTGGGGCTGCAATCGTTGGAGGCATAGCTGGAGGAGGATTTTTATATTATAGAATGCAAAAGAAGAAAAAACATAGAAAGAAAAAACAAAAAGAAGAAGAGGAAAAAGAAGAGGAAAAAATTGAGAGATTAGAAGAGAAAAAAGAGGCGATTGAAGAAAAAGAACCAGATGAAAAGAAAAAAATAGCTGAGTTAGAAAAAAGGATAAAAGAACATGAGGAAACGATTAAAGAGATAAAAAAAGCTAAACCTAAGGAGAAATAAAGATGCTCTACTTAATTTTGATTGTCTTAGGGGTATTTCTCATTTTTTGGTTAGGGGATTTATACCTAACAAGAAAGACAATAAAACATTTAGGAAATAAAGTTGAATTAAACCCGATAATAAGATTTATTTCAAAAGGTAGGGGCAAATTAATTTATTTGTTTAAACCAATTGAATTGGGAATTTTTATTTACCTTCTTTGGTCTTTAGCTAAATTTGGAGGAGCTATTCCTTTCTACATATTGCTCTTTTTTATTTTCTTCTACTCACTTCTGGTTATTAATAATGCGCATGTTTATTATAAAGCCACAAAAAGAGAAAGTACAGCGTTCAAAATTATATTTTTAGGACTAATGGTAGCAATGTTGTTCTTCATATATCTAAACTACTTGCTTTACTTGGATTTAAATATCTCTTATGATGCATTGTCAAAATCAAATGAGAATTATAATGAGCTATATGCACTATGTCAAGAAAGTAATTCTATCTCAACCCCTGAACCAAGAAGTATAACAGAAATAATTCCTGAATTAAATTTGCCGATAAGGCGGAGCGGTTTAGAATGAGAAAGATATTTATTTTATTATTTCTCGTAATGCTTGTCCCATCTATAGTTTCTGCAACTGTTAATTTAGATTTTAGATTAGATGTAGAGGAAAAAGGGTTTTATCCCAATGAGGAGATACCTCTTGACGTGACTGTTATAAACAGGGATTCTACTTTTTCAGCTAGAGATGCTGAACTTACAGTTTATATTTCTGATAGATTTTATACTTTTGATTTAGGAGATCTTGAGCCTGATGAAACATTTGAAAAAGAAATAATTTTGCCTGAATTTCCGCCAGGAACACATACAATTAAAGGCGAAATAAATTATACTGGCGTTCTCGATGAAAAATTTATTGAGACAAGTTATGGTTCATTTGAGGTTTTATTCCCTCCAATAGAGAGATATCCTCGTAATGTTTATGTTTCTAGTTATGATCTCCCAGAGAAGATAATTGGTGGAAAATCTTATAATGTTAGTATCACAATAACGAATGATGGAGAAGTTAACGCTGATCTATTGATAGAATTTGGTTCTTTAGATGAATTTTTTACAGAAGAAACTACATTGGACTCCGATGAAAGCAAAACAGTAAAAATGACTGTAGAATTTGAAAATCCAGGAGTTTCTTTAATAGAAGCAAGAGTCTATGCTTTGATCAACGGAGAAAAATATTTGTTAAATTATAGAGGAAAGAAAACTTATGTGCAAGAAGAGAGAAAAGCAAAATTAAGTTTTGATAAGATAGAATTTGTTGACGAAATAGATAACAAGATAAATCAAAAGGATACTGTGAAATTTAAAATCCTTATTAAAAATGACGGTAAAACTGCGATTGATGTAGTCGGGGAACTGTTTTCAGCCACGGAAAAGATAGATATTTTAGATTCGGATGTTTCTTATGTAACAATAACAAATAAAGATAGTGTTGCTCCTACTGGGGATGTTTTTGAGATTGAAACAAAGGGAATAGAAGTAGGAGATCATGAGTTAAATTTGAAATTGATCTATATTGATACTGAGGGTAGAGAAAAAGAAATTAAAATACCCATAACTATCAACGAGGGAGGAGATTTTTGTAATAAGGACGCTGATTGTTCAGAGATTCAGGCCTGTGAGAATAATCAATGTGCGGATGTTTCTTGCGAATGTGGAGAAATTAAAGACCATAAATGCTCACCATACGAATGTTGTTCTGATATAGAGTGTGGTGATGAAGATCTTGTTTGTGATCTGGATAAGCATCAGTGCGAAGTCCCCATCGAATTTCAAAAAGATGTTATAATAATGACTGTGGGAAACAAACTTGATAAGACTGACAAATATGATTCTATATTGAAAGAATATCGGGAAATTTTACAAGAAGAGGGTTTGAGTTCTTTTTATATCGAACTTGATTCTTCTAAACTTAAAAAATTCTTTAATATAGAATTAAAAAATCCAGAAGATTGGATAGAAGTGAGAGATATTACACATAAGATAGTTGATAAAACTAACGCAGAATATATATTAATTTTGGGAGGCGTTGGTGTAATTCCACAGCCCTTTGCAAAAACAGAAGCTAAAATTCCTGAAATTCCAGTGTCTGATGATAGATATGTTGACTTGGATTTTGATGGTTTGCCAGATGTTGCATTAGGTAGAATTCCAACACCTGCAGGAGATAGTTCTGTTGATATAATCATTACAGCACTTAATTCCGCTATTGATATGCGTAAAAAAGAATCAATATCTAAAGTTGAATTTGCTGAAGAATGTCTCTTCCCATCTTGTAGCACTCGTGATGTGGACATTATTTCTAAATCAATGTTTGATAAAAAATGCTCTGAATCATCGCAGTGTTATTTCGAGCCACCATACTGCTCACGCTCCAGATGTGATGAAAAAGATAAATTTTATCAAGAGCTTATAAATGGGGATGTTATTCATATAGCTTCTCATGCGAGTCCTTGGAGCTTTGGTTTGTTTCATTCGCCAAAAATTTTATATGAAAAACCTTTTTCCACAAACCCTTTATTCTTTACCATCGGATGTCATAGTGGAACCATTGATTGTGAAGAATATGGTTGTATAAAAGAAGATGGGAGCGTATTCGCCTTTCTAGCAAATGGCGCTTCAATATATATTGGAAACACAAGATATGGTTATGGGAACGGGCTGACCGCTGGTTATTTAGATACGTTTTATTCTAATTTAGAAAGAGGTGAAACATCTGGAAAAGCTATGTTAAGTATGAAAAGAGAAGAATTAGAAAATTCATGGAGTGATTTTAGCAATGCTGTAATTTATGAAATTCAATTATATGGCGATCCAACTTTAAAAATAAATATTTAAAATGTCAAAAATATATACAATCGGGATAATAATAATTTTAGTAGTGGCAGGAATTTTGATAGTTAATTCTATATCCAAAAAACCAGAAATAAAATGTGGGGACAATATCTGTAGTTTAACGGAAGATTGCAATACTTGTATAGAAGACTGTGGATGTAGTTCTAATGAATTTTGTAATACCGTCGGAGTTTGTAAGAAAACAGAAGTGTGTGGAGATGAAGTTTGTTCTGAACAAGAAAGAATTAATGAAGATTGTTGTGAGGATTGCGGGTGTTTTGGAGAAAGGATATGCAATAAAATAACTCAAAAATGTCAGGAAAAGATTATTATGGGTGATGATGAAATAAATAATATAGTTCAAAATTATCTTAGCCAGAATAGTTTAACAGGAACTATTAGAGAAATTTCAGATTCATATTATAAACAACAAGCCGTAAAAATAATTTCTATAGACTGCGGGACCCAAGAATTAGAGTATCCTTGTGAAGTTGTTTTGTTTATCAATGAAGAAGGAAATATAATTGATGAAATGAAAAGTGCATAAGAAAATGAATTCAGCAGTTGTTTTAAGGATCCCTCAG
>Ga0180007_10005872_pt1 | contig 12210 bp, 7 predicted proteins | sample MM_PC_MetaG_FD_121122 | JGI IMG/M metagenome (GOLD analysis project Ga0180007, IMG submission 121122) | Groundwater microbial communities from the Aspo Hard Rock Laboratory (HRL) deep subsurface site, Sweden - MM_PC_MetaG | ecosystem: Environmental > Aquatic > Deep subsurface > Groundwater...
CTTTCCGCCGGTCTGGATCAGCGCTGATTCGATCTCAGCAAATCAGATCGACCTGCACTGGGAGGACCAGCTGAACGAGACAAGCTGTACTCTTTTCAGAAATCTGGTCAACAATTCCAATACTGCTACCAATATAGCCTTTCTGGGAGCCAACATCACTAACTACAGTGATATGAACTGCCAGCCGGCCACAATGTACTATTACTGGCTAAAAGCATATAATACTTATGGTGCTTCAAAATTTTCCGTGACTATTTCCAATCTAACGCGTCCTGCTGCCATACAGTGGATATATGCCCGTGCCCTGTCAACCAACCAGACTGAGCTGCTATGGCGAGACGTACAGAATGAAACAAGCTATACTCTATATCGAAATACGGAAATTAATACTAATACCGCTATTATAGTAACCGGAGTTGGAGCCAATATTACTAATAGTTTTGATACGAACCTGATATCCGATGTGACCTATTATTACTGGCTGAAAGCCTATGCTCTGTCCGGGGACTCAGCATTCTCAGCTCCGATCTCTATTAAAGTAGGTAACAATATTATATCCTCTATCCTCTTCCCGGAGAATAATTCCTTTATAGATGCAGTAAGCTTTTTTAAAGGCGGTGTCGTTTCTCCGGTAACCCTGCAGGATGAAGAAACTCTGCTTCAACGTATGTCCGATCAAAAATATTTTAGCGGGACCGAATGGCAGGATAATGAGATATGGCTAAACTGCACCGGAACAACGAACTGGCTGTATTCACTTACAACAGATAAGATCTTTGACTACGGATTCCAATACACTATTAAAGCCCGGGGAAGGGACATCTACGGTCTTACTGAATCCAAATATCCCTCTGTTCTCTTCACATTTGTCTATTCCACGGATTTCAAGCATTCATTATGTAATTATCCTAATCCATTCTATCCGGATAGTCAGCACGCTTCCGATAACAAAACTACTATTGAATACTTCCTCAGTGAAAACAGGGATGTTAAGATCTATATTTATGCCATTAATGGTGAATTGGTTAAGAAATGGGCAGGGGCAGAGTATGGTCAGATGGGACTGCACAGAGTACTATGGGATGGTAAAAATGAAAATGGTATGCTGGTAGCCAGCAGTGTCTACATGCTGGTGGTTACAGCGGACAATGAAAAGCAGATCGAAAAGATCCTGGTCGTCCGATAAAAGAGTGGAGATAAGAGATCAGGAGCAGGGGACACCCCTTATTCATTCAAATGCTTAATCTTCAAATTCATTAAAAAATATTGTCAGGATCACATTCACTTCACCTTTTGAGAGGCTGATCTTCTTTTTATCCAGCTCGTCCCTGATCCTGCTGATGGTGATCATTGGGTCGGCCTTTTTTAAAGCAACGACCTGGTCGATCACATTCCTTGATATCTTCTCATCATTGATAAGTGTGATCACGGCCCACTGGAGCATGCTGTTCTCTTTCCTCAGTTTATCGATATCATCTTGAAGTAAATTCAATTTGGAAAGAAAATATTCAGGATCTCGTTTCTGAATATAGGCAATGGGATTCTTCAGAGCTTCCATTATCTTCTCACACAGCTTTGCCGGGTCAATAAAAAAGCCTTTGATCCTGATAAACATATTATCCTTCATGATCCTGAAATTATATTGCAGCGAATCCGTATAGGTAAAGAACATTCCTGCCGGCAGATTTTGTGAAATATTGGTTCCGCTGTAAAGAAACTCTGATGGCAGGAGAGAAATCTTCAATTCATTTTCCGTAACAATAAACTTCAGTTCCAGGATCTGTAAGCCGACCCAGCTGAAAAAGTCATTCTTTAATTTCAGAATATTCCTGACAACACGGTCAGGAAACGCAGCCGGATGGAGCACACTGAAGATATGTCCAGCTTTATCCTTTAATTTTATTTCAGTCTCAGTTTCCATATTGGTGGTTGTAAGAACTGTGATCTCTTCATTACTGTCGATCCTCTGGATCTCATCTTCGGTCCAGCTGAATGATAGGACAGGGGCAACCGGAAGCATTATAAAAAAACAGACAGCCAGAAATGTAATAAATAATATATTTCTTTGCATTGCTACTCCTTTTGTAATTGAATTAATATTTTATCAAAGGGTTGCATCTCTTTATCCTTCTCAAGCTCAACAATTTCAGCTTTTATTTCACCCGCCATCTTGAATAGTTTAACTTTTCCGATGTATTCATCATCGCTTCTGAAAACCAGTCCGATCGTACCCGAAGAGATATCATGGATCTTGCGAATAAAGACAAGGACATTTCCCTTATCTGAGGGATCAACAATATAGCCTGTTTCAGACTGATCCTGGGCCAGATAGCTGAACGCACGATTATAATTATTTAAAAGCAAGCTTTTTTCCGCCAGTCTGCTCCAGAGCTCCTCATAATCATTGATTATAGCCTTGGAAACATACTCAAGCCTGTAAAGAGAGGGAGCCACAGAATTTTGATAAGGGATCTTCCTCAGCCGGCTGATGATCATGTTCTGCTGGGAGATATTCTTCCGAAGTATATTAAAATCAGTCTTGGAAAAGATCTGCTTTCTTTCTATATCGGGCTCGAAACTCTTCAGGCGAAGAGACTGGTGTTCATCAACAGCAGGTTTCTCGTGGATCACCTGCAGTAAGGACTGGGAACTGAAATACGGATTGTACTTCATGATCAATTCCTGTTTCTGCTTCTCCATTTTGATCTTATGGAGCCGCTTAAAATTATTGACCATCTCTTCAGCTTTATCAGCTGTCTCCTTCAGCTTGGAGTCATATTTATCAATATCACCCTGTATAGAATTGATCTGACTTCTCTTCTCGAATATTTGATTTTTATACTTCGTGTTGACCTGGGCAACGGCTTTATTCTCATCTGCTGTAATCCCTTTTACGAGTTCTTTCGTTTTTCTTGCAGAATAGCCCTTCTTATAGACTTCTTCTCTTTTATCAGAATATTTCTTCCTGACTTTCTGTATCTCTTTCTGAAGCCGGATCTTCACTTCGGAAAGCTGATTTTGAGCCGTATCCATCTTATTCTCATTCTTCTTCACGTTATCCAGGATCTCATTCAGTTTAATGTCTGCAAAATCACTGATCTGAAATGTGATCCTCCGATCCTGGTTTCTTATATAGGAAGTGATGATCAAGGCAAATATTACTACGCCAAGAATGAATCCACCTGCCCATGCATAAAAAACATAATCTTTATTCTTTCTTGTCTTGGCAAACTCATCATTTAAATTGTATACTCTTGTTTTATCATCCAGATTAACAAGATCATCTTTCAGGAACAATTTTTTACTTTTTGAAATAATGCTCTGTTCTTTTACTTTGTCGTCATCGCCCATATGCCGTTCCATCCTTTTGGAGCAGTTGCACTTTTCGTTCTGGAAATAAATACTTCTGCCAGTGAAAATTTACAGCTTTTAAAATATTTATTGGCTTTGGCCCAGTTCCCTTTATAATATAACTGTAATCCCTGTGAAAATTGCGTAACCTCATTTTTAAGGCTCTTATTCATATCCTGATGCAGGATCGGCCAGTAAATGGTTTTTCCGATGGTTTTACCCTTGACCTGTACCTTATCGATCTCTAAAAAAGTGATCTTATGTCCGGATATATTCTTCTCAACATCATTCTTTATATATTCACTGCAGATAACAGGGACCTGATATATCCTGGTCAATCCTTCCAGGCGTGAGGCTGAGTTGACATTGTCCCCGATAACCGTATTGGTCATTCTCACGTAAGAACCGATGTTCCCGTAAAAGACCTCTCCACCGTCCAGGCCGACACCGATCTCAAGAAGAACCGCCTTAAAAACCTTCTCTTCAAAGGAGGTCAGTTTCCCTGATCTCTTTACAATCTCTGCTTTTCGTTTATGCATCTTCATCCTGAGCAATCCGCTCACTTCCTGAAGTTTATATGCGGAAAGAACAGCCTGATAGGATTTGTTCTCACCAGCCAGGCTCAAGGTACCGAAGACAGCCAGAATGGCATCTCCAATGATAGAACCGATGATCCCCTTCTGAGCCAGTATCTCACGGATCGCTTTGTCATAATGCATGTTAAGAAGCTTAATAATATCCGTTCCTAATGTTTCCGTGATAAAGGTAAAGCTCTTGATATCCGAAAAGAGGACGGCCAGCTCCTGCTGGCTTCCTTCCAACCTGATCTCCCTCTCCTGATACGCCCTCATGGCAACATCCCTGGTAGCAAATTTTCGGAAGATGGTAACGAGGTTATCGATCGTATTGGAAAGTGAATTAAAGGCAATACCCAGGAATGTAATATCATCATTCGGTGCATTTTTAAGGTCAATGATCTCCATCTTCTGATTCTCTATCATCTTCATGATGCCGGATGAGATGATCCTTATGAACCTCAAAATATATCGTAATAATAAGATACCTACGAACGCACTGGCCAGAGTGATAATAATGCTTATCCAGAAGGTCTTCCAGAATATTGCTGTTGATTCCCTATAAAACTCATTCCGTTCTTCCGCCCGCAAAATAAAGACCTTCCATTTATCATTATATTTATAGAGACCAAAATAGGATTCATTATTGAATTCAAAATGAAGAAATCCCTGCTCAATATTCTGCCCCAAGTTCTTATTCATCAGATCTAAGGTCTTTTTATCTTCAAAGGTCTCCAGCTGTTTTATCATGGATGATTGAATGAAGAGATTACCGTTTGACCTGATCGCCAGAACCACGGCTTTTTTATTCTTCAGTATGTTGATCCCCTTCTCTTCGATATTGACCTTGGATCCCTTCATATCTTTTGTATAATCATATATTTCGTACTGGGTATTATAGAACTCATATAAAGATTTAAGGTCTTTCACCAGAAGGTCTTTCATCAGTTTGGTAAGAGCACTGCGATTGTATATCATATTGATATAATTAGAACTGAGGTTGGATATTAAAATGAAGAGCGTAAAAATGAAAACAATTTTTAAGGTGACAGGAACAATGCGTGTGTTATTGATCTTTTTCCCGAATAAATCCATTTTTTAAATAAAAAACCCTAATACCTGCAAAAGATGTTCCCCTCCGAAGTACGGACTATAAAATAATATAATCAATAATAATGTCAACCTTTTTTTGAAAAAGTTATATTCGAAAAGAAATTAAAATGCATGTAATGCATTTTAATTTCTTAACTCTACTTTTTCAATTCCAAGTGCACTTAACATTGCACTTGGAATATATTAATGCATCTCAAATCTTGTTAATGCATTTTAGGTTCTTACCCTTACTTTTTCAATTCCAAGTGCATTTAACAATGCACTTGGAATTTTTTAATGCACTTCGGATTAAATGCTTATTAACCTTTTAAAATTTTTCAGACATCCTTATATATAAGGTTCTCCTTACTTCCTCTCCATTGCAACTAAAGTAATATCATCGTACTGATCATTACTGCCGATAAAGGTATAAACCTCGTCCTTTATCGCGTTGATAAGATCTCCGCATGATCGAAAGCTGTTCTTCTCAAAAGAATTTTTTAATCTGTCCATTCCGAATCTTTTTTTTGCTTTATTACGGGCATCAGTCACACCATCGGTATATAACAGGATCTTATCTTTGGGAGACAGCCTGATACTCTTTTCCTCAAGGAGTTGATCAACATCAGCTTCGATCCCCAACACAATCCCGGTGGTTTTGATCTCTTCCACTTTTTTATGGGCATTTCTGCAAAGGAGCATGTATTCATGTCCGGCAGAAGTATAAGTGATCTTTGAATTTTTCGGATCCCAGATAAGGTAGAGCATGGTCATAAATTTTTCCCCGCCGATATGTTTATTCAGGACATCATTGATCTCAAGGACGACCTGTTTCGTTGTCAGCTTCCGCTGAGCAAATATATGCATGGAAGTCTTGACCATGGCCATACATAAACCGGCTCCCACGCCCTTTCCGGAAACATCCCCGATAACAATACCAAAATGACCTTTGTTCGGCAGTGCAATAAAATCATAATAGTCTCCACCGATCTCCTTGGCCGGAAGCATTAATCCTTCAAAATAAAGATGGGGAATATCAGGATGCTCTTTGGGAAGCAGGCTCATCTGGATATCCCTGCCCATCCTCATCTCCTCCTCCATCCGCTCTTTTTCTATCAGATCATGGTAATGGAGTGCATTGAAGACGGTTACACCTATCTCCCTGCTTAGTTTCTGAAGCAGCTCGATATCCTTTCTTCTAAAAGACCGGAGATTCTCTCTTTTTCCGATCCCCAGGATGGCATTCATGCTGTTCTGATATGTAATGGGTACAGCTACTTCGATATCCATTTTTTGGAACCATTCCAGGGCATCCTTTTTAATACTTGAATATTTGGGATCAACTTCAACCCGGTCTTTCTCCAGGATCTCCCCCTGCTGTGACAGCCACATACAGAAGGGATCAAAGATGGAAAGCTCCTTCCCTTTATCAGCCTTTGACCTCTTTTTTTTGATCTTAAACATCTCCAGATCTGATGCTTTAGAGCTCTTCTGCTTATCATGATATCCTTTGCGGCCGATAAGTGAATACCTCTCATTATCCTTTGAAAGAATATATAAGAGGTCATTACGCAAATACATGGTTTCACATACTTCTTGCAGCAACCGGGCACTCAGATCCTGGATATTAATACAGGTTACGATCTTTTCAGCGATCCTTCCCAGAATGGTCTGATAATCATACTGACGCCGGCGAAAGAGGTGATCGATCTTCGGACGGAGGTAATTATAATACGTTACAAAAAATATCAGAAAAACACAGCAAATGGCTATGTGAACAGAGAAACCGGCAGAAGGAAAGACCGACCGTAAAAAGTATCCTATCAAGCCTCCCGGCAGGATCAGGAGAAGGATCGTCATGATCCAGAGAAGGGTATAATGGATCACCGTATCAAATTTCATCACCCTGTAATTTACGATAACATACCCGAAAGTGAAAATGAATGCCGGAATGACGATCCAGGCTACATGCAGCCGGACATTAAAAGCAACAAGCCATTCTGTACATCCCCCGGTTATTACGAAATAAATCATGGCCCATGATCTAAATTGCTGACTTTTCAAGACTGCTTTTTCGATTTTAGCTTCTTTTAAAAAAGTAAAGGCACAAAATAATGTGACCATGATAAACTTTACCATCCCAAACATTAAAAAATAAGAGAATCGGGGCATACCCTGCCAGACCACACCTACATTTATAACACTGTAGGCCCCAAAACGGACTTCTTCGAAACCCCATAAATATAAATTTTCTAAGATACCTATAAGAAAAAGAATGATCAGAACTGTTCGTGACCTCTTCAACTGGATCCTGAAGAAATTATAAAAACCGACCCCCATAAAAGGGACCATGACATAAGCGATCCTGTACCATAACAGTGATCTCTCAAAATCCTGATAATAAATCATGGAGAATACATTGCCGCTGAACCACCAGAAAATGGGAAAGCAGAACCAGAAGAATGCCCAGTGTGAACTTGACCTGCTGTCCTTGACAACCACAAATATTGCGGCTAAAATAATAAGTACAGCAGATATACCCGATAGATAAGGATGATTCAAGTAATGAAAGCTCTCTAAAATTCTGTTTAGGTTATCCATATGATCATTCAATTGGTGAAAATAAAATATACCTTTATGATATTATATGTAATTCTCTTTTCAACTTTTATACTCTATTATTTTGATCAACCCGGTATCCTTATCTTTAAAAATGAAGGAAGAAGTTTAATATGAAAAGGAGGGCCTCCTATGAATTCACCGTCCATGTGAGCAAAAACCTCTTCAGGAGACTCTATGATGATCTCTTTCGTACGGAATATCCTGACCACATCGAGTTTTATGTGTTCCCCTGTTAGAGTGGTTCTATAATTCTTATACCGCATAGCGATATTCAATGGATCGATCAGGCAGACATCAAAGAGCCCGTCATCCAGAAGGGCATCAGGAGTCAATTTAAACCCTCCACCGAATGTTGTCCCGTTGGCAACTGTGATCAAAAAGACCTTCTGATCAATGGACTTTTCTTTTGTTTTTATGATCATCACGGGCTCCCTGTAAGTAAAGAGAAGCTTTAATACGACAGAGAGATAAACCCAGTGCCCCTTCCATCTCTTTCCCTTAAGCATGATCTGTTCAACAACCTTTCCGTCAAAACCGATCCCTACCCCGTTTATGAAATATCGGCCATTACAGAGCCCGACATCGATCTTTTTTATCTTCCCCCCTATTGCTACATCTATCTGCTCTTCTATATTCCTGCCCTGGATAATATTCTTTCCGAAATCATTTCCTGATCCCGTACAGACAAGTCCGACCGGAATGGAGCTCTTCCCCAGGCCGTTTACCACTTCATTAAGCGTACCGTCCCCTCCAACGACCATCATATCTGAATACTTTTTTCTTGCTTTTTCAGCCAGTTCTGTAGCATGTCCGGGACGGCTGGTAATGAACAGATCAAAATTCACCCTCTTTTTTATCAATGCCTGCCTGATCGGTCCGATCACCTTTACTGTTCTGCCATTATCAGAAGCCGGATTAGCTATTACAAGGATCTTCTTCATAGTTAAAAAATATTATAAATAAAAACAAAAACAACTCTTTTTTGACTTTACGGTTCTTTTCTTTATATTATTCTATGTTATGGAAAAAACAGGTATAACCATAATAGGAGCCGGAGCTGTCGGGCTTGCCATTGGAGCCGCTCTTTCCAGAACGCATGATAATATCATTATCGTCGAGAAGAACGGATCTTTTGGCCGGGAAACGAGCAGTCGGAACAGTGAAGTGATCCATGCAGGGATCTATTATCCGGAAAACTCTCTAAAAGCAACTTTCTGTGTAAAGGGCAAAGAACTGCTATATGAATTTCTGAAAAAATATTCCATTCCATATAAACAATGCGGAAAATTCATTGTAGCCGTTGAAAAAGAAGAAGTCGAATCCCTTTTCGTCTTAAAAGATCAGGGTAAAAAGAACGGCGTGGAAGATATTACATTTGTAGAAAATAAAAAGATCAGGCAGGCTTTCCCGGGAATAATATCTAAAGCAGGGCTGTTTTCTCCATCGACAGGTATCTTTGATACGCACAAATTCATGCAGGCACTGGAGATGACAGCAGAAGAGAATAATGTACTTATCAGCTATAACAGTGAAGTAATACAGATCGAAAAAGAAGATCACGGTTATAAGATCACGGTAAGGGAAGGAGACAACAGACTGGAATTTCTTTCGGAAGTCATCATAAACTCTGCGGGACTGCACAGCCAGATCATAGCAGAAATGCTGGAAATTAAATCCGAAGAACATACCCTCTATTATGCAAAAGGAGAGTACTTTGCATTATCCTCAAAATATAAGGATTTCAGTTCTTCCCTCATGTATCCTGTGGTGCCTGTTCAGGGAAAATCACTTGGCATCCATACTGTACTGGATCTGCAGGGTATGCTCAAGCTGGGGCCGAATATCCATTATATAAAAGATATAGATTATACGGTTGAGCCCTCTCACCTGGATGAATTTTTTACAGCGGTCAAGCGGTATTTCCCTTTTATTGAAAAAAACGAACTTTCCCCTGACATGGCAGGGATCAGGCCGAAGCGGCAGGGACCGGATGATCCGTTTAAAGACTTTCTGATCCGTGAAGAAACAGAGAAGGGTTTTCCGGGATTTATAAATTTAATCGGAATAGAGTCACCGGGCCTTACAGGCTCTCTTGCCATAGCAGAATATGTAGAGTATCTGCTAAGATAGGGACAAACCCGAATTTTAACCCGATATCACACAACCCTTTTCATCACAGGCATGTTTATGGATTTGCCGTAAAAACCCGAACAGATGTAAATCCTTTTAATTTTTTTCTCATTTTTTAAGGATATTCACATTAAAACATAACCAGTATAAATAATTCTTCTATTAATAATGAAAGGAACTGTTACCATTCCCTGGTAAACAGATCGGTATATTATATTTCTGAAGGTTTTATTTTTATTTTTGCCTGTAATTCTTTAATGACCCTGGAGCCGAAAAAAAACTTGGAATAGCTTCGGAATTCAAAATCATTTTTAGTAATAAGCTTAACTTTTTCTGAGTCATTCTTTATTCTGTTTATCCTTTTTAGATCCTCTATTTCCTTTTGATAGGTCTTATCAAATTGAACTCCATAAAGCCTGAAAAATTGTTCTTTATCCAAACCGTTCCTGATGTTATTTAAAACATAATTCAAACGGGTCTCTGCTCTGGAAATGGGGTAACCGGTAAAAAAGGGGGTTGCTTTATCCTCAGGCCAGAACTTCAGATAATCTTCAATCTGTGCATTATGATAAACATGATGGTTGGGGATAAAGGATAAAGCCAGTGCTCCCAGTCCCAGCAGAGTGACATTATACTGGTAGCGGTATTGGAGCTGGAAATTGGCAGCATCAGGAGTTAAAAGATAAGGTTCATTACTGCCAAACCCATAACCCGCTTTTCTGATCATCTTCTCGGCCAGCGCAAGCATTTTTTCTTTTCTTAATCTATCCTTATCCGTGATCCTTTTGCCTATACGGCAAAAGATGACCAGCTCTTCCTCTCTGTAAGTAAATATATGTATGGCATCCGGCCGCATCTTTAAGATGAATCTGACACCATAAAGAAAAGAATCAATGCTCTGGCCGGGGAGACCGGCTATCAGATCGGTATTTATAAATTCTATTCCTGCCTGTCGAGCCTGTTCAAAAGAATCTTTGACCATCTTTTCAGTTTGATGTTGGCGGTTAATTGCATGAAGCATTTTCTTATCTATTACCTCAACACCGATCGTAATACGATTAAATCCGTATTTCTTCAGAACCCTGAGTTTTTTTAAAGAAAGGGTGGCGGGTGTAGCCTCAATTAATCTCTGTACGGTTTGGCTTAAATTAAATCTTTTCTCTGCAGTATTGAAGAGATCTTCCAACTGCTCTGCAGAAAAAATGGTCGGTGTTCCTCCGGCCAGGTAAAAAGTCTTGAAAGATAACTTCTTTACCAGAGGAGACATCCTCTTCATCTCGTTTTTCAGACATTCAAGATACCTGGAATGCATTTCAGGATCTGTTCCAGCAAGGACTTTGAACTGGCAAAAGAAACATTTTGTCTGACAGTATGGAATATGAATATAAAGACCGGGGGCATCAGCCTCTCCCGAAGAAATTTCTTTGACCCTTTGTTTCCAGCCTTCCTCAATACGCTGTCTCTGTATGGATTTCCACAACATGATCGGGGGATAATCCCTGCTGTCAAAATCTTCGGCCAGATAATTAAAAAATTTTATTTTTTCTTTTATGTTCATTCTGAAACATTGATTATTTACTTCATGAAATTTATAAAAAATTGATCTTTACTAACAGATTTAATTCTCCCTTACCTGCAAATCAAGCTAAAGGAATTACTTGATATAAAAACAAAATTAATACTTAATAATTTAATGTCAAAATATTTGTAACTGTTCAGCGGTAATCGAGTTTACTGACTAAGAAACTAAAAAACCACCTGTATAGGGGAAAAAAGAAGGAATGAGGGAATAATTTACCAGCCAGCCAAACTCAGATACAATGTTTATACAGTTAAAAATCCATTGACAAACTGCCTTAAAATGATAAAATTATTGAAAAACAGGAAAAGGAGATCCCTATACTTATTAACAAAAAAAGTAGAATTTTTTATGATACTCCTGAGCAAGAATACATGATAAATCTCAATAATATAAAACGAGATATTAAAAAAATTAATAATGATTTTGGTGTTTTTAGAATATTAATGCCTGAAATTTTATCCATTGTAAATAATATTAAACCTGCCGGCAGATTTAATATTCCATTAAAATATCTTAATGCTTTCACAAATCTTCTTAAAAAAAACAATTTAAAGTTTTCAGTTTCTGAATATAGAATAATATTTTCCGGAAAATTTGAAAATTTTGATTATACACAGGATTCCGGTAAAAATTCTGACTTATATTATATCTTTGTTGCCAAAAAAAAAGAACTTGTTAAAAAATTAGAAATGTATGAAAAAGATAAACTAAGATATCTATTTGAGTTCTCTACATTATTAGGTTATCCCAAATGTTGTGTAAGAAATTTTCAAAAAGGGAATATACAGACACAAAATAAAAAACATCCGGACTCTAAAAAAAATTCAAAAGGAACTAAAAAAAACAGCTGGTTTCTTA
>Ga0180007_10005873_pt1 | contig 12209 bp, 10 predicted proteins | sample MM_PC_MetaG_FD_121122 | JGI IMG/M metagenome (GOLD analysis project Ga0180007, IMG submission 121122) | Groundwater microbial communities from the Aspo Hard Rock Laboratory (HRL) deep subsurface site, Sweden - MM_PC_MetaG | ecosystem: Environmental > Aquatic > Deep subsurface > Groundwater...
CATCACCAAACATATTGCCTACTGTTTTCATTCCATTCATCAAAAAAATTTCTATGATGCTTGTACAATCAAATTGTTTACTTGCATCTTCAATATCTTCATCAATAAATTCAGTGATGCCATGCACCAAAGCATATTGCAATTTTTTTTCTATTGATTCATTTCGCCAATTATCATCATTATTTTTTTCTTTTTGTTGGTACTTATATTTTTCTGCTAAATTAATTATATCTGGTTTTTCCACATCCTGATCTGGTGGCTGCCTTCTTTTAGCTTTCTTATCACCCCATCCCAATTCATCAATTTCAGAAATAAACTTGGAAATTTCACCTTGAAAAAGCAAAATAAAAAATACAATTAAGGCCGGCCATAAAATTATTTTTAAAAAATCAATGATTTTATCAGCATGCTGGAATTTCCAGTAATACAGTAAGAAAATAGGCAACGATATAAAAATTAGGGCATATAGTATTTTATAAAAAATTTTACATAAATTTAAAAATTTACTCATAGAAACCCGACTTAATTTTTACAAATTTTTTAGTTATCCACATATTGACATTTTGTGTTGATTTGGTATAATAAATTTAGAATCATGATGAGAGGACTACCAAAGGGTTTTGTCCCGCGGGAATGCCTCTCTTTTTTTATTTTCTTTTTAGTTTATCTTTGAACAAGACGATGGGAACAATATATTTACTGAACTCTCGCAGTAAAGATGAATATTTACGATTTGGGGTGATAACTTTGTATAACTTTTTCTCTGAAAGCAGATATTTAATCAAACAATGAAAATCTCCATCGCCTGAAACGATCACCGCTCGGTGGTAATTTTTATATTCTATCATCGAATGTAACACCAGTTCGGCATCAACATTGCCTTTTATTTTTACAGTTTTACTTTTTAGCTTTGTTTCGAGCACCGGCTTGAATACCAAGATATAACCGTCTTTTTGCAGTTGGGTATAGAGGTTTTGATTGGTCGGAATAAACCCGATAAATAAAAACGCTTTTGATACAAAATACTTATCTTTGAGAAAAGTTCTGAATCTCCTGAAATCTAATTTCCAACCCTGACTTCGAACACCTAAATTTAAATTTTGGCTATCAATAAAGGCATAATTGTTATATCTTTCCTTGCTCATCTTTACCTCCAAAACTCAAATTTATTTTCTTTGGCAAATTTTATAAACTCATCAGCTATCTCATCGAGGTCGTGGTCTAAAACCTTTCTCCCTCGCGAATCGTGAGCCGGCTTGCCATCCGGATCTTTTTTGAAAACATATTCGCCGGAATTATCTTTGCCGGATTTCTGCGAAACGGCCATAAAGATTGGGTAATCTTTGAGCGGCTCACCCTCCCACTTTTGTAAAAATAAAACTGATGTTTTTGTACCAGTGTGAGGTTTAAAAGTATTACCGTGTAAGCCGACAACTGCTAAAATTCGCACTTTGTCAAAAAGAAATTGACGAACATATTGCATTTGAGTGTTATTTAAAACTCCCTGAGGCAATACAATGGCAATTCTTCCGCCGGATTTTACCATTTCCAAAACTCTCTCAATAAACAGCAAATGTCTTTCAACCATTCGGGTAAGTTTGCCGTTTTTTTTCGCCAAATTATATTGGCGTAAAACACCTTGATCTTTAATTTCACCGGCAAAAGGCGGATTAGTGATTAAGACATCAAAGTTAAAATATTTAAAGGTTTTTTCGTTTTCTTCCTGTTCCGTGTAGTTCAAAAATTTCATCAGCCGTTTTTTGAGCTCAATTCTGGCTTGCATTTTATCTGCGTCCTCCCCTTGCCATTCGCGCGGATCAAGCGAATTAAGTTTAAACAAATGAGATCTGCCATCGCCGGCAATAAGCATCAAAGCACGAGAAACTTTGGCGGTTTCGTCGGCAAAATCAATGCCGTAAAGATAATTTCGAGCGTAGTCTTTAATCGCTTCGGGACTTTTTAAATAATTTTTACCGACCCAGTTCATCGCGGCGATTAAAAATCCGCCTGAGCCGGCTGCCGGATCTAAAACATATTCATTTTCTTTGGGATTGAGCATTTTCACCGCCATGCTGATTACATGCCGCGGTGTAAAATATTGGCCCTTTTTGCCTTTGGCAACTTCGGGAATTAAATATTCAAAAGCTTCGTCTATAAACTGCAAATCAGTACCAAAAAGACGCGCTTTTTCTAACTCACCAACCACAATTGAAAGATGTTCCGGCGAAAGACGAATGACTTCTTGTTCAAAGAAAATCCCTGGCCATTTAGAAATCGCGTTCTTAAAAAGTCCATTGATAATCGAATAGGTTTTTTGGGGATTTTTGTATTTTCTAAATTGAACCTCCCTGTCCTCTCTTTTCTCTGCTTCAATTTCATCGTATAGTTTGCCGTAGATAAGTTTAAAAACTTCAGTAAATACATCAACACCAGCATTAGCGAGAACAAGCTCTTCCATTTTCTTGATAATATCTTTTAAATCGGAATTCTTCTTAGTGAAATCGTAAAGAGTTTTCTTTTCCGAAAGTAGATCGTCAATTGTTTTGTCTGAAGTGGGAATATCAGAAAGAGTATCTTCAAAATTATTTGGATAATTTCTGTAAAGAATGGTTTTTGTTTCGCCGTTTGACCAGACGCCGATCTCGCAACCCTCGGCGTTTAAATAGCTCTTAAGCTGGTCTATGCCTCTTTCGAAATTAGGCTTTTTGACTTCGATGACAATGTAAGGCGTGATTTTATCGTCTTTGTAGACAACGATGTCGGCACGAGCGTATTCTTTAGAACCAAAATGGATACTCTTTTCTGTATCAATGCGCTCATATGGATATTTATAGTGCTTATTAAGTTTATACAGCCACATTTGGCGAACAATTTCCTCAGGTTTGCTGGTTTGTTTTTCTTCATCGTAGACAAAACGGTCAGCGCCGGTTTTGAGATCTTTTAAATAATACCTTTTCGGTTCTTTTTCTCTGACTGCAAGGATTTCTTCAATTTTGTAATCCGAGAATTCTTGAAGGCCATAGTCGAGGGCAAAGTTTTTAAAGATTTGGTCAACAACTTTTTTGGTTTTTACTTCAGGAATCATAGGATTTTTCCTTGGACTAGCGGCCTAATAGAGCCGGCTTCATATTTACCGATAATTTTGCCCTTCATTTCAATTTCATCAGTAAAATAAATTATATTGTATTTTGGGTTTTCAGGTTTTAGATAAAGATATGGAGGAGAATCTTGAGAAATAAATCTTTTAACAGTTGTCCCTTCTGGAGTTTGAGCCAAAACAATATCACCTGAAATAAATTCTTTTTGCAGTTTAACAAGAAGCTGGTCGCCATTAAAAATGCCGGCGTTAATCATTGAATCGCCGCTTATTTTTATTATATAGACTTCTTCGGCCAACCGTTTAACATCTTTTGAAATTTCCTGCCATTGGCCAGATAATTCATAGGATGCGGCAAATCCGCCAGCGTAAGAAGTACCCAATATCGACGCTAAAGAATTGACCCCTAAAGTTTTGTATCCAAGAGGTTTAATTTTAATACCACGAGCCGATTTTTCCTCGCGAGCTATTAGACCTTTTCTTTCAAGACTTGCTAAATGATCCAATATCGCTTGATTTGAAGCAATATTTAGTTTTTCCCCAATTTCATCAAAATTTGGTGGGAAACCGTTATTTTTATAAGAATCGTAAATGAACCCTAAGAGTTCTTTTTGTCTTTTAGTTACCCCTCTTTGCATTTTGTCCTCCTAATATAACAATAACTGACTATTTAGTCAGTGTCAAGCGTTGTGGATAACTAATCTATTTGTAATAAACTTTCCCTTCAATCCTCACATCCGCATATTCGATCATCTCATCTTTATGCTCGCTTAAAAATTGCTTTAGACCAGAAAGCTGCGAATCGACACTGCGGGTGGTATCAAAAATAACTTTCCAACCTTGATCAGTGAGAGCGTCAACTTGAAAAATTGTTTCATTGACCTCAAAGGACGAAATTCTAGAACCAACAACTTCCGGGAATTTACTACTGGCTTCAACAATAAAATTTAAAAAAATTTCCGAAGCAACTACTTGATTGGCCAAAACAGGCAGATTTTTATTATCCTTGACTTTGGGCAAATCACTTTCTCCTTGAATTTCTTTAATAATAAGACCTTGAGAATCCACCAAATAATTTCGCTCTTCTACCTGCCAAACCATTTTTGACTGACGTGCCTCAAGCTGTATTTTCAAGGTATCGGGTAACCCACGAACAATTTTTAAATTCGCAAGGTCGCCAAATTGAGAAATGATTTCTTTTTCAATATCTGCCGAACGCAAGGTGAGAATATTACGACCTTTGAGTTTTTCAAATTCGCTATTGGCCTCGGAAACAGCACTATCAACAACAACATTTTTTACTTGGAAGAGAGGCGAAAAAAATAGCAAATAAACCAGTCCTCCTAAAAATATTACTAAAATCAAAAATATTTTAAAAAATTTAGACAGCTCCCCCTTTTTCTGGGGCGCTGCCGGAGGATTGTAAATTTTCGGATGCCGCAAAATATTTCTTTTTTTATTAAACAAAAACCCTCCCAATTTAGTTGTTGACTGCTAGTTGCTAATTAATTACCATTGTCCAACATACTCAATTTCCTCTTCCAAAACTAGACCATATTTTCGACGAACTTTCTCCCGTAGTTCTTCAATTAAAGAACGAATTTCTGAAGCTTTGGCTCCATCTTTATTGATAATAAAATTGGCGTGTTTGGTAGACACCTCGGCAGAACCCACTTTCATCTTTTTTGCCCCAATCTGTTCCAGCATAAAACCGGCCGTCCTTTCTTTGGAAAATTCCGGCATATTTTTACTACCCGAGCCAGTAACATTACTTAATTCTTTAGGAATGGGGTTACGGAAAATAGAACCGGCCGAAAATCCTATAGGTTGAGAATCTTGGCGCTTTTCTTTGATGACATTTAACCGACGCATAATTTCTTCTTTCTGGCAATGAGAAAATTGAAATTTTGCCGTTAAAATTATTGGTTTAAATTTTGTTTTCTTTTTTTTTAAGCAAGAAGTTCGATAGCCAAATTCCATCCACAAAGAATTGTATTGATTAATTTTGATAAGATTTCCCTCCGAATCCTCCTCCAAAACCGTAATATTTTTTAAATAATCGCCAATGGCACTTCCCCAAGCGCCAGCATTACCATAGATAGCTCCACCTACTGTTCCCGGAACGCCATAAAGAAACTCTAACCCCCCTAAGTCGTTTGCCACTAACTCCATGATAAGTTTGCCTAACATAACGCCAGAATCAACAATTACTTGGCTTTTTTCTTTCATAATGGCAATATTGGCAGTAGAATTTTTAATCACTATTCCAGGAAAACCATAGTCGGAAAAAAGGATATTTGACCCATTACCTAAAATAAAGTAAGGAATTTTATAAGAAACCGCCGAACGAACAACACGGACTAAATCATCAATAGTGCGCGCTTGGAAAAAATAATCTGCTACTCCACCTACATGAAAAGTCGTATAATCACGCATCACCACATGTTCTCGGATTCCCGGAACAGTTTCGGTAAATTTCTTGATTTTCATTTTGAATCCTTTTGTAATCGTTCTAAAATGAGATTCCCTAATTTGTAAATATCGCCTGCTCCCATGGTAATAATTAAAGCCGGCCTTGTGACATTGTCAACCAATTCTTGGACAATTTTATTTTTGTCAGGAATAAATTTGACTGATTTTTGCTCTTTACGGATGGCCGAAGCTAAATCCTGTCCGGAAATAGTGGCTTTGGTTTCACGCTGCGATGCATAGATTTCGGTAATAATCACATGGTCAGCTGCCCTAAAAGAAGAAGCAAATTCGTTCAAAAGCTCTTTAGTGCGAGAATAAGTATGGGCTTGGAAAATACAATAAATTTCTGCTTGAGGATATCGCGCCCGAGCAGCTTCAAGTGCCATCGCTACCGAACGTGGATGATGAGCATAATCATCAATAATTGTAATATTATCAACCTGGCCGATTTTTTCAAAACGCCTTTTAACTCCCGAAAAACTAAACAGATACTTTTTTGCTAATTTTTCTTCTATACCCAAACGCAAAGCCGTAATTATGGCCGCTGTCGCATTTAAAGCATTAAATTTCCCGGGCAATTTAATTTTAAAAGGACCAATTTTGTTGCCACAATTAAGAATATAAAAACTGGAATAATCTTGGATTTCTAAAAAATCAACAATTTGCCAAGAGGCCTTTTCATTAAAACCATAGGTTTCGAAATTGCGGTCAACCAAAGAATGGATTATTTTACGAGTTTTAGGATAATCAACACAAAGGACAATAAAACCGGTCCGCGGCACCCGACAAGCAAATTTATAAAAGGCATCATAAACTTTCTCTTCTGTTGAAAACATATCAGGATGGTCCATCTCAATACTAGTGATAATCTCTACTTTTGGCGAGAAATCAAGAAATTTTGAAGTCATTTCTTCCGAACTTTTACGATATTCATCCGCCTCTAAAACAAAATAATCACCCCGGCCAAAATGACCAGTTGCACCTAATGAAGGAATTTCTCCCGACCCAATCACAAAACTGGGGTCAAGATTGGCTTTGGTCAAAATAAAACTCAAAAGAGCAGTGGTGGTGGTTTTGCCATGAATACCGGCAACCGCAATTATTTGCAAGTCATTGGCAAACATCGCTAGTGCCTCAGAGTAAGGTTTAATCTCAAGGTGACGCCGACGGGCTTCTCTAACCTCAATATTATCCTTAGAATAAGCAGCGGAAACTACAACTATTTCCGGCCGGCTTTTTAAGTTCTGCGGACTAAAAGGTAAAACAGAGATACCTGCCTTTTGCAAAGTTTTATCGGTCACAAAAGTTTCTTCTGTATCCGAACCAGTCACGCCAAAACCCCGCTCCTTAGCATAAATTGCCAAGGCAGACATCCCTACTCCTTTAATGCCAATAAAATGTATTCTTTTCTTACTCAACATTTTTCCTTCCCGAAGCTATTTTATCTCAAAACTTCTATCAAATCCAGCCCCTAAGCCAAATACGATGATAGAAACTGTTTGTTTCAATCGGCAATCCCAACCAAATCGGCAGAAAAAAAAGAAAAAGGCAAAACAGAAGAATAAAATAAGTTATCACATAATATTTTCCATACGGAATTTTGAGCAGTTTTTCCAACAAAAGTGCCGTTCCCAAAACAAGAAAAGTAAAGGAAGGCAGAGCGTGATATAAAAATAAAACTCTCTTAAAAAAAGCCCAAAAAAACCAAAAAATAAAAAATGAGCCCAAAATAATCAAATTATTTTTATCACCTTTCCATGCGCCCCAAATAAACAAAGGAATGACTGCTACAAATGACCACCAAGCTAAAGGATTCCCAATGCCATCAATGCCAACAAATCTCCCATCAATGTCTTTAAAAAACAGCCAAATAGGGCGAAGGAGCAAAAACCAACTCCACCATTTTGAAGCATAAGGATGATCATCGGTTAAATAGATATTATAATTAAAACTTTGTTTATGCCAGAGCAAAAGTTCTTGGAAAAAAGTTCGGTTCGGCGATAAATTAAATAAGAAAAAAGTGATGTAAATTGCTAAGGGCACCACTCCCAAAAAAATAATAAATTTAATCATATTTTTACGAAGAGGGATTTTTTCCGCAATGATAATGAAGACAAAACTTAACAGTGTTAAGGCGCCGACATATTTAATTGAAGCGCAAAGTCCTAAGGCAATGCCAGCCAAAATTAAAAAAACAAGCTTTTTAGTATGGGCAAATTTCAAGAAGAGATAAAAAGAAAGCAATACAAAAAAAACCAAAAACATATCAATGAGTCCAACGCGAGAATAGACTAAAAGCATCCCGTCTAAAGCCATAATAAGAGCAACAAAAATTCCCGTAGTTCGATTAGAAATTTCTTTACCTGTCAAATATCCCACTAAAATTAACAAGGTTCCAAAAATTGCCGGCGCAATACGCCAAGTAAATGAAGCATCTCCAAAAAATTTAATTGGCAAAGCAATCAATAGCTTACCCAAAGGCGGATGAATATCAAAAAAACTGATACCCGAAAGATAATTACGGGCAAAATTAACAAAATAAACTTCGTCAAAAATTAATTCGCCGATTCTTCCCAACTGCCAAATTCTAATCAGAAAGCTGACTAAAAGTATGATGGTTAAAATTATTACAAACCGATTAGTTTTAAGAAATTTTAACATAAGATAAAAAACTATCTTTTTCTTACAGCTTCAAAAATAACATCAACTATTTCGGAGGTTGCTTTCCTCTGAAACAAACCTCGGGCGTGATGACCCAACAATTGCCGCATCGGCGCATCTTTCATTAAATTATCAATAATGGATCTTAAAGAATTGGAGGTTAACTTTTTTTCTGAAACGACAACCGCGGCATTCTGCTTGAGATAGACCTGCGCATTAGCTGTTTGATGTTCAGACGCCGCACTTTCTAAAGGAATAACAATGGCCGGTTTCGTGGTTGCCGAGATTTCCGCCAAAGTACCAGCTCCTGCCCGACTAATGATTAAATCAGCGTCACGCATAAATTTTGCGACTTCATACGAAAACTCAAAGAGATGATAATAGGTATTTTTAAATGGCGAAAGTTTCAGAAAATCTCTTTTGCCGGATAAATGCCAGATTTCGTAGGTCTTTAAAAGCTCTGGTAAAATTTCTCCGATTAAATCATTGATCTTTGACGAACCTTGAGAGCCGCCGGTGATAAGAATTTTAGGACGCTCCCCTGACCGAATCGGCACTTTTAAAAATTCGGGATGAACGGGAATGCCGGTATAAATCAATTTATCTAAAGGCAGGTTTTGTTTATAATATTCAATGGGAAAACCCAAACAAACTTTTTTCGCCAGTTTACTCGCCCAAAGGTTAGCCCGACCCACCACCACATCCGACTCATGAATAACTAAAGGGATCTTAAATAAACGGAGCCAAAAAATCATCGGTACAGTCACAAACCCGCCCTTGGCAAAAATCACATCTGGACGGAAAAACAATAAAATAAAAAAGGACTGAATTATCCCCACAATAATTTTAAAAATATCCCAAAAATTAGCCAACGAAAAATAAGTCCGGCGTTTGCCCACGACAATTCCCTTAAAAGGAAGATTAAATTGGCAAGCTAAGCTCTTTTCAATCCCCTGTCTTGAACCAACATATAAAATTTTAAGGCGGCGATTTTTCATCAAACTTTGAGCCACCAAGACAACCGGCCAGGCATGGCCAGCTGTGCCACCGCCAGTTAATAAAATGCGCATATTGCTCCTAAATCTAAATTGACATTTTTTCGGTGCGAGCATATTTGGAAATATTAAGCAAAATTCCCACGGCCGCCAAAGTGACAATTAAGGATGAGCCGCCAAAACTGACGAAGGGCAAAGGCACACCAGTTAAAGGAACCAGATTTAACATGGCGGCGATATTAATAAAGGTTTGTAAAATAATCCATGTAACAATCCCGGCGGCCAATAACCGGCTGAATACATCCGGGGCAAACTTGACAATTCGGTAACCGCGTACAGCCAAAAAAATAAAAACCGCTAGTACCAAAAGGGACCGAACGAATCCTAACTCTTCGGCAATAATGGCAAAAATTGAATCTGAATAGGCCTGAGGCAGATATAAATATTTTTGTTTGCTCCCTCCAAAACCCAAACCCCAAAGCCCACCCGAACCAACCGCAATTAAGGCCTGATTAATATGATAAGCCGCTCCCAAAGTTTGTTCTTTGGGATTTAAGAAAACCAAAAAACGCTGCAGGCGATAAGGCGCCGCTTTAATAAGAATTCCGAGCAATACTAAAACCGACATGCCGCCCAAAAGCAAATGATAACTCCGCGCTCCAGCCAAGAAGAAAACGATGACGGCTGTACCGATAATGACCGAAAGTGTACCAAGGTCTGGCTGACTCATAATAAGGAAACCCAAAACTGTCATTAAAACGATGAAGGGTAAGAAACCAACTGAAAAATCTCTAATTCCCTCACCTTTTCTTTCCAGCCAAGAAGCAAGATAAATAATAAAAGTTAATTTCACTATTTCTGATGGCTGAAATAAAATCGGACCCAAACCAATCCAACGATGGGCTCCGCCAAACGCTTGACCGATGCCGGGGATAAAAACCGCAATCAACAATACTAGAGTGGCTAAAAACATGGTTAAAGAAATTTTTTTCCAAAAACGATAATCAATAAAAGAAGTTATTACCATTAATATCAATCCAATCACTAAAGAAATAAGTTGATGACTGGCATAATAATAATTGCTGCCGAAACGCTCTTGCGACGTCACGATAGAGGCAGAAGAAATCATCACAATACCAAAAAGACAAAGCAAAAAAATAGTTAAAGCTAAAATATAATCCGGGCGGTTTGCTTTCATAGATTCAGAACTTCCTTTTTAAAAACTTTCCCTCTTTCTTTATAATTTTTGTAGCGATCAAAAGAAGCTGAAGCGGGTGAGAGCAAAACGATATCACCTTTTTGGGTAAGACCCTGGGCATTTTTTACCGCTTGGGCCATCGGTTGAATGTCGGCAATAATTTTAAATTTTTTTCCTTGTATTAAATTAATAATCTTTTTGCCAGTTTGCCCGATATTGATAATTGTCTTAACCGAACTTTGGGAAATTTCTTGCGCTAAACCACTATAATCAGCATTCTTTTCCGAGCCGCCCAACAACAAAACCACTGGCTCTCTAAAAGATTTCAGCGCGGCAATGGTAGTATCAGGAGTAGTAGAAAAAGAATCATTAAAATAACTGACGCCATCTTTTTCCCGGACAAATTCCAAACGATGCTCTAATCCTCTAAAAGCTTTGGCTGCTTTTTGAACTGAAGAAACATCCGCTCCAGCTAGATGTGAAGCGCAGACGCCAGCGCAAACATTTTCCCAGTTATGCTTGCCGCGGAGGACTAATTCATCCGTTTGAACAATAGGGTAGTCCCCTTCTTCCGTCCGGAGAATAATTTCTTTTTCTTGCTTAATCCAAACCCCTTCGTCAATGGATTTGCGGCGCGAAAACCACAAGACTTTAGCCGGAGTTTGTGCGGCGAATTCAAAGCTGGTTAAATAATCAGCGCAAATCACCGCAAAATCTTTTTTGGTTTGATGCTTGACAATATTGAGTTTTGCTTCCACATATTCTTTTTCGTCTTGATGATAATCTAAATGGTCAATTTTAATATCTAAAACCACGGCAATGTGAGGAGACTTATCAAGGTCTTGGAGTTGGAAACTGGAAAGCTCCAAGACAACCACATCTTCTGGCGTCAACTTTTCCAAAAATTCAATTGGCGCGTTGCCGATATTGCCACCAAGAAAGATTTTCTGATTTCTGATTTCTGATTTCTGATTTAGTATCTCATATATTAAACTGGCCGTTGTGCCTTTGCCTTTGGTACCAGTAACACCGATAATAGGGGAGGGACACAGGGAAAAAAATAATTTGGTCTGTGATGAAACTTCCACACCATTCTTCTTTGCCTCCTGCAATTTGGGATTAAGATAGGGGAGACCCGGCGTGCGAAAAACGATGTCAAAATCAGTTAAGTTATCGAGATAACTGGAGCCCAGTCGTAATTTATAGCTGACATTATTTAATTTATCCAAATATGGCTTTAGAGCTTCCCTTTCCCCTCTTTGATCACAAATCGTGATTTTTGCCCCTTTATTTTTCAAATACAAAATAACGGCGGTATTTTCTTCGCCTAACCCCAAGACACCAACTTTTTGATTTTGAAAATTGATCATTCTGTTACCCTCATCCCAATTACGGCGGCTGCAGCCGGAGCTAACTCCCCTTCTTTGCGAAAACTGCCATAAATACCATTATCACAGGACGGGCAAGAGTGCGACACCTCAATATTACCCAGAAGGATGCCTTTTTTCTTTAAATCGATCAAAACCGCTTTTTTTAAATCAACGTAACCATCGTTATTTCTGACAAGAGTGGCTGAAGGGTAAAAATCCAGGAATTTTCCTAAAACATCGTTTTTCACAATGAAATGCTTTTGACAAATACCCGGACCAATCCCCACAATCAGATTCTCCGGGTCTGAACCCAAACTCTCTAATTTTTCTATCGCTTCAATAATAATCTGTTTGATAATTCCCCGCCAGCCCGCATGCAAAATTCCCACTATCTTCTGCATCGGATCGTAGATCAA
>Ga0180007_10005874_pt1 | contig 12208 bp, 15 predicted proteins | sample MM_PC_MetaG_FD_121122 | JGI IMG/M metagenome (GOLD analysis project Ga0180007, IMG submission 121122) | Groundwater microbial communities from the Aspo Hard Rock Laboratory (HRL) deep subsurface site, Sweden - MM_PC_MetaG | ecosystem: Environmental > Aquatic > Deep subsurface > Groundwater...
AGTTGCGGCCACCGCACAGAAAAAATACAGCGGCGTGTCGCCTCCGAGCAGACCGGCGTTATGTATCGAGATATCCGGCATCACACAAAAGGGAACCAGCAACCCATGTGGCCAGGCATTGGCGATAACACCCCAAATCGGACGGTCTTTCATGCGCCAGGGCGGAGTGGAATAGAGATAGGCCAGCAACACAAACTGAGCAAACAGAAATAGAAGCGCCCCGGAGGACCACCCGGCAAGCAGAAGCGGCGGCACGGACACGATCCAAAAACCACGCATCATGCCGTGCTGAGCTATCAGGTTCCTCTGGAGGAAGCCAAGTTTGCGATTAACGAGATCGGAATCGTAGTCGTAGACCTGGTTCAGGAACGCGGCTCCTGCAAACAACATACTGATCCCGGCCATGATCAGCAGATCATGCCATAGAAACTGTTCGCCCGAGAGTCTGTGATGGTAATGCAGCGAAACCAGGTAGACGGACCAGATAGGCAGATGAAGGAGTGGTCGGGCTGCGAAAACGTAGTCCAACACTTTCATGGCTAATACAACGCCGCCAGGTAGTAGTACATGAACGGTACGGCAAACAACAGCGAATCAAAGCGGTCCAGAATACCGCCGTGACCCGGGATGATCGCCGAGGAGTCTTTGATGCCGAGGGATCGTTTCCACATTGATTCTACCAGATCACCGAGTTGGCCGAAAACCGAGCAGCCGATAGCCAGGGTCAGCACATGATACCAGGGTACCGCCGAGAATTTCCAGAATACCATCAGTACGCCAATGGCCAGAGCACCGACCAGACCGCCGACAAAACCCTCGACCGTTTTATTGGGAGACACGGTGGGCGCCAGTTTGTGTTTGCCCAGCCATCGACCGACAAACATGGCGGCCGTATCACCGGTCCACAATACGCCGAACAGGAACAACAGGCAGTCCCCGCCCGAAAACAACTCCGCGGGCCACCCGCGATCACCCAGCAGAAACACGTACGGATACAGTACACCGATGTAGATGACACCCCACATGAGCCGGGTGGCGCGTACGAACAACTCCCCCGGTGACGCCTTCCCGGTTGCGAAAATCATACCTGAGAGCAGGAAAAAGGCCAGAATGACCGTAGGCGTAACCGTCGACACAGTCATTGGCGCCGACCCGACGAACAATCCTGCCGAGCCGGCCAGAGAGTTTGCCGTCGACCAGAAAATCATGCCGATTGCAATCAGAGCGCCCCAGAAGGCCGGATGTTTCAGCCCGTACCCTTCATTGACCAGGAACTCGCTCAGCCCCAGGGCCGCGAAGAGCGCGATCATGCCAAACAGCCACCAGCCTCCCTGGTAACAGATCCAGAGGATGACCGGGATGCAGACGGCTGCTACCGCAATGCGGGCGACTAGGTTTCGGCTCATAGACTAGTCTTCCGATCTGACTTTGCCAAAACGACGATCACGCTGCTGGAAGTCGAGGACAGCCTCATACAGTGCCTTCTCGCCGAAATCCGGCCACAATGTATCGATAATGTACAGTTCCGTGTAACTCGTCTGCCAGATAAGAAAGTTGGAAATCCGCCGTTCACCCGAAGTGCGGATGAGAAGATCCGGGTCGGGAATACCCGACGTATACAGGAAGTCCGAAAACAACGTGTCGTCGATCTGGGCGATCTCAATCATTCCACTCTTCACACTGTGAGCGATGGCTTTTACGGCATCGATGATCTCGGCCCGCCCGCCATAGTTTAGGGCCAGATTCAGCACCAGCCCCCGGTTTCCACTGGTGCGACGTACTGCCTCCTGGATAATCTTCCGACGGCTCGCGGGCAAGCCGTTGATACGTCCGGTGGTAATCAGCTTGACGTCGTTCTTGAGCAACTCATTTATCTCGTTGAGAGTCGTGCGCGTCAACAGCGACATAAGGGCATCAACTTCATCCTTGGGCCGTTTCCAGTTCTCGACCGAGAACGTGTACAGGGTGAGGTACTTCACACCCAGCTCGCCGCAGGCCCGGACCACTTTGCGGACGGCAGTGACGCCGGCCTCGTGACCAAATGAACGCGGTTTGTCCCGTAAGGCGGCCCAGCGACCGTTTCCGTCCATAATAATGGCGATATGGGCCGGAATGCGATCATGCCGTTTCCTGATCTGCTCAAGGAGAATCTTTGCTTCGTCACACATAGCTACTGAAAGTACATCTCCCGGGAAACGACCGCAAGTTACTTTGGGTCGGTTATCTGGTCCCGTCAGCGCAGGATCTGGATATCGCTGATCGACGTTTCGATGCGGTACTGCTCGCGGCTGAGCAGACCCTGGGTAGCCCCCATTTCCCAAACCGAGTCGGGAAACACCAAACCGTCCACAAACGCAAAACGCAATCCGCGGGTAAAACGCCGGTAACCGGGTTTCTGCGGGTAGGTAAGGTACATCCAGCGTGGGTAGCCGAACTGGCGGTCGATGTACACCAGGGCATCGGGACTGTCAACATCTCCGGAATCCGCCACAAGTCCAAGGGCCAGATCCCCGCCGCCGGTATCATTGGGAAACATGTGATAGTGGTACGGCCCGTCAAAGAGGTTCGGCCAGGCAAGATCGGCTGCAGTCAGCCGATGCCGTTCCTGGTAGCTGACCTGCTGGGAGTCCAGGGTGCCACCCGTGAAGAACATGCGGGTCAGGACGGAGTCCATGCGCATGACATCGCCGCTGGACGTGGTACCGTACTTCATCGACCGCGCCGTCAGGGCGTACGACACGCCAACCACGGCGGGATCCGACTGCACGGCAGCCCGTCCGGCCTTGGTCCAGTAATACTCCAGGATCGGATCGACCTCGTCGGCTGCCCGGTTGGTTTGCGCCACGGCCAGGGCGAACAGACCGCCGACAACCAGGCACAGGACAATCTTGACTATATTCAGGAACATTTGCATCGTATCATATATTATAGTAGGCAAATTGCAAGTGTTTCCATCGAATGCTGAGATTAAGCCGGAATCAACTATATCAATCCGCCCCCGGGGTCACTGCGTGATCCGGGATTGGGGGATGGAGGGACCCGTATGAAGGTAAAAGATGTCCTGAAAGCCAAGCAGCGAGAGATTATCACCGCACAGCCCCAAACGACCGTAGGCGAGGCTATGGAATTGCTCATTAGCAACAAAATCGGCTGCCTGCCGGTTGTTGACGACAAGGACGGCCTTGTCGGTATTCTCAGCGACAAAGACATCTTCCTGAAAGCTCACTCGGACCCCAAGGGTTTTCGTGATTGCCTCGTGCGTGACCTGATGACGGTGGATGTAGTCATCGGTTTGCCCGATGACAGTCTCAGCTACATTGCCGGCATCATGACCAACAACAGATTTCGACATGTGCCGATTCTCGATAACCAGCAACTGGCTGGTCTCATCTCGATTGGCGATGTGGTGAAAACCCAGATGGAGTCTATTGCGGGTGAAAACCGCTATCTCAGAAAGTACATTACCGGCGAATATCCCGCCTGATCCAAAAATACAGATCATGAGAAAAGGCCCGGGCACATGCCCGGGCCTTTTTAGTTCACCGTGAGAGCAACATCTGTCGCGGAATTACACTTCCAATACTTCCTTTTCCTTCGCGACCAGCAGCTCATCGATTTTCTTGATGTACTTGTCAGTCATCTTCTGAATTTCGTCGCGAGCGTCCTTCTCCTGGTCCTCGGAGATATCCTTGTCCTTTTCCGCCTGTTTCGCCTGCTCGTTGCCATCGCGACGAATGTTGCGAATAGCCACCCGTCCGTCTTCGGCCATGTTTTTGCACTGTTTGACCAGTTCTTTCCGTCGCTCCTCGTTGAGCGCCGGAACAGGCAGGCGGATTGTCTGTCCGTCGACCGACGGATTCAGGCCCAGATCGGCTTTTTGGATTGCTTTGACAATTTCAGTGACCGTGGATTTGTCGAAGGCCTGCACCACCAGCAGTCGAGCCTCGGGGGCCGACACGGTCGCCAACTGATTGAGCGGCATGGTCGATCCGTAGGCCTCGACTTTTACCGAATCCAGAAGATGGGTAGAGGCTTTGCCCGTGCGCACCGTGCCCAAATCCCGCGCGACGGCTTCAACCGTTTTGTTCATGCGATCTTTGGTATTGCTGAAAATCTCATTCAACATACGGATATCTCCCTCTATTTAGAATCTTCCTATGACCGGATCAGGAGATCAGTGTCCCCACTTCCTCTCCGGAGACCACCCGACGAAGATTGCCGGGCGTGTTGATGTCAATGACCCGTACGGGAGTTCTGTTGTCTTTCAACAAGGATACTGCCGTGGCGTCCATCACCTTGAGTTCCCGGGTTAGGACGTCCATATGACTCAGCCGGGGATGAAAAACGGCATCGGGGAATTTTTTGGGATCAGCCGAATACACACCGTCGACCGTGGTCGCTTTGATCATGATTTCCGCGCTGAGTTCGCTGGTCCGCAGAGCGGCAGCCGTGTCGGTGGAGAAATACGGGTTGCCGGTACCGGCAGCCAGGATGACCAGCCTGCCCTTCTCCATGTGACGTACCGCCCGGCGACGGATATACGGTTCGGCAAACGCTTCAATATTCACCGCCGACATGACGCGGGTAAACACACCCATCTTCTCAAGAGAATCCATGAGCGCCAGCGAGTTGATGACGGTAGCCAGCATCCCCATATTGTCAGCTGTGACTCGATCCATCCCCCGCTCCGAGGCGTTCAGGCCCCGAAAAATATTGCCGCCCCCAAGAACAATCGCAATCTCGGTACCCAGATCCTTGGTCTCTTTGATCTGGGCACCGATCTCTTCCACAACCCTGGTTTCAATACCGAATTGTCCGCTGCCCATCAGGGCCTCGCCGGACAACTTCAGCAGAATACGCTTATAGCCGCGTGTGGCAGGGTCACTTTCCATATCAACCACCCAAACGGAAACGGCAAAACCGTTTGATCTGGATATTCTCGCCGAGCGAGCCGATCATCTCCTTGACATAGTCGCCGACCGACTTGTCGGTGTCCTTGACGAACGGCTGTTCCAGGAGCACGACTTCAGAATAATACTTCTCAACCTTGCCGTCGACGATTTTATCAATGATCTTCTCGGGCTTGCCTTCGTTGATCGCCTGGTGGCGGTAGATTTCGCGCTCCTTCGCGATGAGTTCGGCGTCAAGTTCCGATTGCTCAACACACAGCGGCGAACTGGCCGCAACATGCATGGCTACGTCGCGCGCAAAGGCCTTGAACTGATCGGTGCGGGCCACAAAGTCGGTTTCACAGTTGATCTCAACCATAACGCCCAGTTTGTCGCCGGCGTGAATATATGAGGCAATCACGCCCTCGGATGTGGCGCGGCCTTCTTTGGAAGCGGCTTTCGCAATACCCTTTTCACGAAGGACAGAGACGGCCTTTTCCAGATCGCCGTCCGTCTCGCCGAGGGCTTTTTTACAATCCATCATTCCGGCCCCGGTCTGATCCCGGAGCTCTTTCACCATCTTGGCCGTTATTTCCATGATGCCTTAACCTTCCGTACTGTCTTGTTCCGAATTGTCGTCGCCTTCGTCGACGGTTGTATAGGTCTCCAGAGGAGCCTCGCGTTCCGCCTCAGCAGCAGCCTCAACCTCATCCGGGGTCAACTGGTACTGCGCTTCGACACCTGCCTCGACCAGCGAGCGCAGAAGAACGCGGATAGACTTGATAGCGTCGTCGTTGCCGGCGATCGGGAAGTCGATCGGGTCCGGATCGGCGTTGGTATCCAGGATACCGATAATCGGGATACCCAGCTTGGAGGCCTCAGCCACCGCAATTTTCTCTTTCTTCGCGTCAACCACTACGACCAGACCGGGCAGATGATTCATGTCTTTAATGCCACCGAGGATCTTCTGCATCTTCGCCGCCTCGGCCTCGATCTTGGAGCGCTCTCTCTTGGTGAACTTACCCAGCTCGCCGTCTTCGCGCATGCGCTCGATATCCTTGAGCCGCTTGATCGAGTTTTTGATCGTGTTGAAGTTGGTGAGCATGCCGCCGAGCCAGCGTTCGGTCACATAATACCCGTTACACTTGGTGGCTTCTTCCAGGATGACCTCTTTGGCCTGTTTTTTGGTGCCCACAAAAAGGACGGGACGACCGGCGCGCATGACTTCGGCCAGCTTTTTCTTGGCCTGCTCAAGGGCGTTGACCGTCTTCTGCAAATCAATAATGTAAATGCCGTTGCGAGCCGCAAAAATGAAGGGCTTCATTTTCGGGTTCCAGCGACGGGTCTGGTGGCCAAAATGGACCCCAGCCTCAAGAAACTCACGGACTTTCGGCGTGATCATGAGAAACCTCGGATTATGGTTGTTCTTTGCCCCAACGTCACTCCCGGCGCGCCACCCGGGGAAAACAGGACCGGCGCCCGAGTCGATTGAGGCTGCTTATTTCCCACCCCCGCAGGGGTGGGATGGGTTGCCTTACGGCATTAACGCTTCGAGTACTGGAAGCGCTTGCGAGCCTTGGGCTGGCCGTACTTCTTCCGTTCCACCTCGCGCGGGTCGCGGGTCAGAAACCCACCCTTGCGCAAGATCGGACGAAGGTCGGCATCGAGCATGGTGAGTGCCCGGCTCACAGCCAGCCGGATCGCTCCGGCCTGCCCGGAAGTACCACCACCCCGCGTCGAACAAATAACGTCCAACTTGCCCAGGGTATCGGTCACTTCCATCGGCTCCTCGGCGTGCTGAACCAGCGTCTGACGCGACAGGTATTCATCAACTTTCTTGCCGTTGACAATAAACTCGCCTTTGCCAGCGCGCAGTCTTGCACGTGCTACCGCCGACTTGCGCCGACCGGTTGCTGAGAAAACTTCTTGTGCCATTTGTGCCTTTACTCAGATCTACTTAAGTTCTAACTTCTCGGGCTTCTGAGCCTCGTGAGGATGCACCTCACCGGCATACACGTGCAGCTTTTTGATCTGCGCGCGTCCCAGACGGTTCTTCGGCAGCATGCCCCGGACAGCCTTCACCAGCACCTCGGTCGGTTGCTGATTCATCATATCGGCCATGGTGCGCTGCTTGAGTCCACCCGGATACCCCGAGTACCGATAGTACTTCTTCTGGTTCATTTTGTTACCGGTCACCCGGAGATTGGCCGCATTCACGACGATGATATTATCACCGTTATCCAGATGCGGAGAAAAGATCGGTTTGTTTTTGCCTCTGAGGATATCGGCAATCTGCACCGCAGCACGGCCGAGTACCTGATCCTTCAGATCGACCAAAAACCACTTCCGGTCCTTTGAGTCGATTTTGAGCGTAAGTGTCTTCATGTCTCTATCTTTGGTACGGACTTTTATTTTTCTCTCCACCAAAAAGCCAAAGAATATACGGCTATTTTCGCGGTTGTCAAGGAGGTTAACACATTTTGTTGGCTCCTTTTCCCCACTATCGTCCCCTCTGACCGGAATCTCAAGGTGTTTACCATCACCGATTTAAGCATCGGGGTCGATCCGTGAACCAGGGCCGTATTCGGTCGCCCCGCAGACCGGACAGGACTCGTAAACCGCGACCGCCTACATTATAAGGGGATTGCCGCAGGAACGGTTTCCCGGGGATCCCGCCAGACTCAAGTCCCCCCCGCCATCTCCCGATATAGGTGACTAGGAGTTCATTTTTCAACGGCGGGGAAACATGGAAGAATATCTGGAGCTTTTTGAAGAGGCGGTCAAAAAACAGGCTGAAGTTGTCGGTGTGAAGCAGGCCAAAGGTCAGGCCAAAAAAGCCGGGCTCGGCGTGTCCCGCGAAGGTTCAATTGTCAGTTGTGCCGGCAACCCGATGATCGTCCTGCTGCGCCTGATAAAGAGCTTCACCGCCGACGGGAATCTGGCGGCCCTGGAAGCCTGTGCTCCGTTGATAACCAGAATGACTGAGATTGCGCAGGAACTCGAGCCGGCAGACAAACCCTGATCAACCGGCAGGCTTCTTGAGGCGCAACTTGAATCTTTCGTCGTATCTCCCTCCCTTAGAACACTTTCCGCACGAGGCCATTCGGAGCCTCTTCTGCCGGGGATACTCCATTCCACAGCCCGGACATACGTACAAATAGCGCGCCGGACGACGTAGCGCCGGATGCGAACGGGCACGGACCGACGCTCCTACACGCTTCGCTTCCGCCTTGAAAGCGGCATCGTGACGCAGGTGCAGGATGTGGATCATCTCGTGCTTCAGCGTGTCCGCCACTTCATCTGAGAAGATCTCGTGGTACTTGCGACCGATTCGAATCAGGTGGCGACGAGGCATGTACATGCCCGCGGAGGTCATCCGGCCGGAGTACTCAATAGTCGGCCGCGTCAGACGCCCCTCGAAATACATCCAGTTGTAGCGGTCAAAGAGGCGATACAGAGTAGCAACATCCGGCAGTTCGCCCGGCACGGGCAGAGACGGAGCGGTGTCCGGCGAAACCACAGGCAGGTCAGCAGGCCGGACCGGCACAATCGGATCGGGTACCGGCAATATCGGGAAAGGCACTACCGCAGATTCAAACAGATCGAGGTTGAGGGCTGAGGCAGCCTTGTATTGTCGTTTAGTCAGTTTTTTCATGTTACTCCGGCGTGTCCAACATGCCGCCGGAAGCCGCTGAAGGCAACGAAAAACAGCCGGAACCGGGCCAAATACGGTCAGAATCGCACCCTCACGGGAAGAACCGCGCGGAAGTCAGAGGCAGTTCAGTCGGTACGACCGCCCGGTCTCACCCCCGTGTCGGTAATGTACGCCGAGACCAACTCGGTCGGGGTCACGTCAAACGCCGGGGCAAAAACGTTCACCCCTTCGGGGGCTACCCTGGTGCCGAAGACCTCCGTAATCTCGTTGCCGCCTCTTTCCTCAATGACGATATCTTTCCCGGTGGCAATACTCAGGTCGAAAGTAGTCGACGGCGCCGCGACGTAAAACGGCACCCCGTGAGCCCGGGCCAGTACGGCCAGCGGGTACGTTCCTATTTTATTGGCGGTATCGCCGTTGGCAGCGATACGATCAGCCCCGACAATCACGTGGTTGATCCTCCCCTGCTGCAACAGGGTGCCGGCCATATTGTCGCAGTTGACGGTGACATCAATACCCTCCTGCATCAGCTCCCAGGCAGTTAGTCGCGCACCCTGCAGCAGCGGACGAGTCTCATCCGCAAACACCTTGATCCGTTTTCCCTGATCGCGGCAGACGTATATCACCCCCAGAGCGGTGCCGATTCCACCGGTCGCCAGAGCGCCGGTGTTACAGTGCGTCAACAGCGTATCGCCGTCGGCAATGAGGGCGGCGCCATTCTCCCCTATCTGCCGGCACATGCGTCGGTCCTCTTCATGTATCGCTTCAGCTTCGCCCCACAACATATCAACCAGTGACGACTTAGACAATTCGCCAGCCTGACGTATCCGATCCATAACCCGGTCGATGGCCCAGAACAAATTAACCGCCGTGGGACGGGCCCGCCTGATTTCATCGGCCAGTGCCGAGAGCTGATCCATGGGATAATCGCGCTGGTGAGAGGTATCCTGCTGGACACCGATCGCCAGCGCGTAGGCTGCCGCAATGCCTATTGCCGGGGCGCCTCGAACCTCAAGGCGCTTGATCGACACTATTATCTCCCGGTAGTCATCAAGGTCCTTGTACACCACCTGATGCGGCAGCACAGTCTGATCCAGAAGACGTAGCCTGTTCCCCACCCGTTCCAGAGCCTGAACCTTCACCTTACTCCCCCATTATCTGAAAGATGACCTCTCGTTCCCGGGGTCGGTTGTCAAAATCCAGAAACACGACCTGTTGCCAGGTGCCCAGCATCATCCGGTTGTTGGTAAACGGCACGGTGATATCGGGACCGATCAAGGCCGCCCGAAGATGAGAAAAACCGTTGCCATCGTGCCAGGTTTCGTCGTGAGCGTAGGTCTGGTCCCGCGGAACCAGCTTCTCCATCAGTTCCGGCACGTCCTTGAGGAGGCCCGGTTCATACTCGACCGTAGTGATACCGCCCGTGGATCCGGGCACAAAAGCGGTCACGATTCCCGACGAGATAGAGGATCGGCTTATGGCCATCTTCATTTCCGGCGTGAGATCCACCATTTCCCCGTCGCCCTTAGTCTGAAACCGATAGGACTGCGTTTCAACCATATCGCATACCCGTCCGTTGAGGAATTGTCTTCACTTGTACAAGAAACGTTTCACCTTGCGGGTGGATGTTTTTTGCAGTTCTTCGTACTGAACATCAAAGTCGGCAATCCGCTTATAGTCGGCAACCTGGGTATTGACCCCGGTCACGACGTCCTTAAGGATCCTGGTCACCTGCTCGCGGTGCGTGTCGTCGGGTACCCATCCAAACTCAGAACGGAATTGATCCGGGTCGGGAACCAGCAGGGCACGGACTTCCTCTCCCTGTCGATCGATCTTGCTGCGACCGAACACCAGGGCTTCCAGGATATATCCCGATACGACCAGCCGCTCTTCCAGTTCCTCGGGATAGATGTTTTTCCCTGCGGCAGAGACGATCAGGTTTTTGGCCCGACCGGTGATCCACAGGTGCCCCTCGGCCAAACGGCCCAGATCGCCCGTATGCAGCCAGCCGTCGGGTGAAAGAATCTCAGCAGTCGCCCCCGGATTGTTCTTGTATCCCGGCGTGACATTGGCACCCCTGACGACAATCTCGCCTATTCCGGACGGTCCCGGCTCGTTGATACGCACCTCCACCCCGTCAAGCGGCGGCCCGACCGATCCAAACCGGACATCACCGGGTTTGTTGACGGCGATTACCGGCGAGGCCTCGGTCATGCCGTAACCCTGAAATAGGTGAATCCCCATCAGGTTGAACTGCCGCGCTATCACCGGCGGTAGCGCAGCGCCTCCGGAAACCATGATGCGGATGGTTGCCAGACCGACTCCGGAGCGAAGGCTGCGGAACAACACGCGGCCCCATTTAAACCCAAACTTCCACCCCACCGCCGACAGTGCCGTAAGTACCGCCACCAGACCCCGTTTGACGGCAGATACCGCCTGTATCTTGCGATTCATGGACTGGAACATCTTTTCGTACAAGAGCGGCACACCGCACATTACCGTCGCCCCCACGTAGCCAATGTCTTCCAGTATCTCCCTGGACTTCAGCGACCGGGCATACACGATCGCGGCTCCGCAGGTAAGGGGCGTGAGGAAGCCGCAGGTGGCCTCAAATGTGTGATGCAGCGGCAGCAGCGACAGCCAGATATCATAGCTCCCGAAACGCAGGGCCCTGTTGATGGCCACCAGATTGGCCAGCAGGTTACCGTGGGTGAGCATGACGGCCTTGGGCTTGCCCGTGGTGCCGGACGTGTAGATCAGGGCGGCCAGCGTATCCCGGTCCGCGCGTTCGCTCCAGTCCGAGGGATTCCCGGTAAGGTTTTGCCAGTTTCGACCGGCTCCTTCGTCAAAAGAGTACACCTGGGGCGGGTCGGGCAGGCCGTTGAGAAACTCAGCAAACCGTCCCGACGCAATTACCACGCGCAACCCGGCACCGGCAATCAGGTCAGTCAGTTCAGCGGGCTTGAGATTGGCATCGAGCGGCACCACGGTCTTCCCGGCCGCAACTATCGCCAGGTACGAGATCGGCCATTCCGGGCGGTTTTCGGACAGCAGACCTATTTCCCCAATCGACGCACAGGGGCCCGTTTGCAGCCCCGCCGCAAGCCGTCTGACGGCCTGTTTCACCTCACGGTAGGAGTACTCCTGCCCCCGACCTCCGTCGCCCCTCAGGGCGGTGTTTTCCGGCCGGGCATCGGCGGCCAAGCAGAAGGCCGCAAACAGCGAAGTAGCTCCTTCGGCATATGTTTCAACGTCATGGGGCATGGTCAAGTATAGGAAACGGTCGGCCAAATCGAAAGATTTTTGTCCCTTGTCCTGGGCAACCCGGGGCGACAGTCTGCCGGCAGAGCAGCCCCGGCCTCCCGCTCAGCCGGCCCTGAAAACCCAAAAAAATATACCGGAGAGTGGTGTGTTGGCTCACCACTCCCCGGTACTGTTAAAGAAGTACAGGAGAAAATCTATCTTTTACGGTGCCGCCACAGAGATGTCCGTAGTCAGGATCAAGCCACCGCCACGCGGATCCGTATCGGTCACAACGATGCTATAGCTGCCGTCGGCGCCCGGAGCGGTCCAGATGAACCCAAAGGCTTCACCGTAGGCATCCGTCTCCTGGGTACCACCGGTAACGATGCCACCGGAGGCGGTCATTTGCAGGGTATGATCG
>Ga0180007_10005875_pt1 | contig 12208 bp, 14 predicted proteins | sample MM_PC_MetaG_FD_121122 | JGI IMG/M metagenome (GOLD analysis project Ga0180007, IMG submission 121122) | Groundwater microbial communities from the Aspo Hard Rock Laboratory (HRL) deep subsurface site, Sweden - MM_PC_MetaG | ecosystem: Environmental > Aquatic > Deep subsurface > Groundwater...
TCTACGTATGGAAGGGGGTATGAGCGGCTTGAAAAGATGAAAAATGACAAAGCAGGAAATAAGGAATTTTTATTTGATATCCTTATGGCAAATCCTCCGTTTGCAGGCGACATAAAAGAGTCGCGCATCATACATAAATACGAGCTTGGGTATAACAATAGGAATAAGCCTAAGTCAAAGGTGGGCCGAGATATCCTTTTTATTGAACGCAACCTTGATTTTATAAAGTCCGGCGGCCGTATGGCGATTGTCTTGCCCCAGGGGCGTTTTAATAATACGTCAGATAAAGACATACGCGAGTATATTGCTGATAAGGCAAGAATTATTGCTGTAGTAGGTCTACACAATAATACTTTTAAGCCACACACTGGTACAAAGACAAGTGTGCTATTCCTGCAGAAATGGGATAAAAAACTGTGCCCTAAAAGAGATGATTACCCTATTTTTTTTGGTGTGTCAGAAAAATCAGGCAAGGATAATTCAGGCGAATATATCTATGTCAAAAATGGCGAAGGCAAACGCAAATTAGATAAATATGGTCATATGGTTGTTGACCATGATTTACATAGTCATAATGGAGAATTGCCAGACGGCATTGCTGAGGCGTTTATTGAATGGGCAAAGAAGGAAAAATTGAGTTTTTGGAAGTGAGATATGAAAATTTCAATAGTTGAATTTAAAAAGATCAAAAATAGCTTATCCTATAGATTTGATGCAGAGTATTTTCATCCCACAGCTTTACTATACGAAGATCGTATAAATAAGTTGAATAGTAAAACTATAGAGGATTACGGTTGTCAAGTTGTTAGCGGCCCTTTTGGCTCATCTTTAAAAAGTGAGGCTTATTTAGATTCTGGCATTCCGTTTATTAGAATTTCTGATTTAAGAGATTTTATAATTGACAATAGTGAATTGATTTATATATCTAAGGAAGATCATAGACGATTATCGTCCTCGCGTTTAAGCATAGGAGATCTTGTTTTATCCAAAGTCGGTAACACTATTGGTATAGTATCGATTATTATTGAAGAGATAGGGGAAAGTAATATAAGCGAGAATAATATTGGGATTAGGTTTCCAAAAAATATATTAAACGAGGAAAAAAGATTTATCCTTGTATTTCTAAATAGTACACCAGGGCAAAGTCAAATTTTACGTTGCATAAGTGGTAATGCCCAGCCCAAATTGAATGTTTCGGATGTCAATAATATTAAAATCCCCCATTTTCAATCTCATACACTCAGAATAATTTCAGAGTTGCTGTTGAAATCTACTTTTTTTATCGAGTATTCTAAAAAGAATTATCAACAAGCCGAGCAAATTCTTCTTTCTGAGCTTGGTCTTTTGAGTTCGAAACCAAAGCATAGATCTTCGTACATTAAAAAATTTTCCGACACACAGTCTAGTGGTCGCATTGATGCCGAATACTTCCAGCCGATGTATGAGGAGATAGTAAAGAAGATCAGAGATTATAAGAAAGGATATAAACCATTAGGTGAAATAGTTAAGACCAAGGACAGAAATTTTATACCCAAAGACGAGGCAGTGTACAGATATATTGAGCTTGCTAATATTTCTGCTAACGGAAATATTAACGGTTGCATTGAGGCTTCTGGAAAAGAATTACCGACAAGAGCTCGACGTAAAGTCAATACCGGAGATGTTATTGTTTCATCAATCGAAGGATCTCTATCGAGCATCGCTTTAATTAGTGATGATTTAGACGGCGCTTTATGCTCAACAGGATTCTTTGTTGTTAATTCAGATAAGATAAATTCTGAAACATTACTTGTTTTGTTCAAGTCACCCGTTGGTCAACTCCAGCTTAAAAAAGGTTGTTCAGGGACGATTTTGACAGCTATAGGCAGTGACGAATTTAAGAAAATTACATTGCCTGAAATACCAGCTGCCATTCAAAGAGAAATTAAACATAATATAAAAAAGATGTATGAAGCGAAGGCTTTATCAAAACACCTCCTCGACATCGCCAGGCAAGGCGTTGAATTGGCAATCGAAAAAACAGAAAAAACTGCTCAAGAATGGATTAACATAGAAACAAAGAAACTGGGAATAAAGATATAAATAAGAAAAATTTTATAGAAAATGAGAATACTTGTAAAGCCAAGAAGGCCCTGTGGTCTTAAAAAAAATAATTTTTTTGAAAGAAAATCGCCTCCAAATGTGTCTAATATAATAGAAAGGAGGCGCAATATGACCGAAAAGGAATTTTGGCAGTTTATGGAGAGGTCTTGGAATGAGAAAGGTAGGGCTGCACAGATATCAGGGGGCATTGATAGTGCTGATCCTGCATTGCAGGCACACGGCCAACATATAAGTGGGCATGCTTTATTGCCAAATGGCTATGATGAGATGTCAGATGAGAAGATACTCAGGATAGGTGAGCTCCTATTTGATAGAAAGGCTAATCCCAGAACCAAGGAAGCTATTATGGTAATCCTGGCTCACATACCTTCAAAAGTAGCTTTATCTATCCTTAGAGAATACAACGCTAGGCCTGATAAGGGGTTAGAGATTTTTGCTGAGATAGCCCTTGATGAGTGTGAGATGTGGAATGAGTAGGAGGAAGAAGAGTTCAGGCGGCTATTTAAGCAGGCTTTAATTGCTATATTAACAATTAAAGAAAATACTTGATTTCTTTAAAAGCATAGTGTATAGTTAAAATGCGCTTATGGATATAGATAAGTTCAAAAATAGCCAGGCAGGCAAGGTAATGAAGACGGAAAAGGACTATTGGGCATTTGTGCCCAATTCTCTGCCACCGTTGATTACCTATAATAAAGATATAGTGGGCCTGCTTTCTGAGGCAGATCGTCAACTAGGCAATCTCTCAGGGGTAGGGGCGTTATTGCCCAATCCATATCTTCTTATTACGCCTTATGCAAAGAGAGAAGCTGTTTTAAGTTCCAAGATTGAGGGGACTCAGACATCTCTTTCAGATCTTTTTTACTTTGAAGCAGCGAATAAGGAAGGAAGGCAAAAAGAGGCTAAAAAGACAGATGTTTTAGAAGTAATTAATTATGTAAAGGCAATGAATTATGGAATAAAGACATTAAAAAAACTTCCCCTTTGTCTTCGCCTTATCAGGGAAATTCATAAAGAATTAATGCGGGGAGTTAGAGGGGAGCGTCTGACGCCAGGTGACTTTAGGCGTAGTCAAAATTGGATAGGTCCTTCGGGCTGTACTTTGAACGAAGCAACTTATGTTCCGCCGCCTGTCCATGAAATGAAGGAGGCATTAGGGGATCTGGAGAAATTTTTACACGATAGAGAGAGCTTTCCTGGTCTAATACAGTGTGCTTTAATTCACTATCAGTTTGAGGCAATACATCCATTTTTGGATGGGAATGGCAGGATAGGCCGATTGTTAATTACACTATTTTTATGTGAGAGAGAATATCTTGTATACCCCATGCTTTATCTTAGCGCCTTTTTTGAAAAGTATCGCAATGAATACTATGCTAGATTATTAGCAGTAAGCGAGAAAGGCGAGTGGGAGGAGTGGATTAAATTTTTTCTCCGCGCAGTAGCTGCTCAGGCAAAGGATGCCGTAGATAACTCTAAGGCAATACTTAACCTCCTGGATAAATACCGTAAGATTATTCAAAAACAAAAGGGCTCTACATATACATTGAAATTGTTAGAGGAAATATTTCTCAATCCTTTTGTTACTATTCCATATGTGGCCAAGAAATTAGGCACTACTTACCCTACAGCAAAAGCTGCTGTTGAGAGGTTAAAAAAAGTCAAGATACTTTTTGAAGCAAGCGAGAAGCAATGGGGGAAGGTTTACTGTGCTAAAGAACTGTTGGGTCTATTAGAAGGAACTAAGAAAAAATAAAAATTTCCCTTGACAGATGTTTAAACATGTGGTAAACTTTTAATAGCGGAGATAAAGAATGACTACGATAGATAGAAAGAAATTAGCAATAGCAATTAAGCGTTATAGGGAAGAGAATGATCTGACCTTGGAAGAAATGGCTGCCAAGATCCCTACGACACTCAATACAATTCATAGATGGGAATCCGGAAAGGTCGCGCCTAAGAATCAAATTATTTTAAATCGACTGAGAGAATTAGGAATAAAGGTATAATTTTTTTGTTTATTATTTCTACATATGTTTAACCATATGATTAACAATAGGAGGTTAAAATGACACAGAGCGACATTTTATTTGTTGAGGATATTGCTAGATTATTTCATGTTACAGCTAATACGATTCAGAGGAAGAGATGGAGACAGGAAACCGGCATACCTTTACATAAGATAGGCAAGAAGTTATGTGCTTTTAAACATGAAGTAGAGGAATGGGCTAAATCAAGATGAGAACAAGGATTTCAGGTGTAAGAGAGATAATTAAGGGTCAAAGATACGAGGTGAACTTTGTCATAGCTGGCAAGAGGTATCAGTATCGCATTGACGCTACGTCTCTAACTGAGGCATTTGATAAGAAGCTGCAGGATATGGCAGAGAAAAAGAAGAACGCCTCTATGCTTATGAATAATGGAGAGCGGCTCAATGCTGGATTTGGTGATGCTTGGGAAAGGCTACATTCAGACCTTGTTGCAGATAACCTACCTAAGAAGACCATACAGCATTATGCCAAGACATATAATAGGTTATTTAATGAGTTTCTGAGCTTGAAGTTTCCAGAGATACAGAGCTTTAATCAGATAGCTTTATTAGTCTTCAAAGAATATAAAAGCTACTATGTCAATGATCTTGATAGGCCTAAAGGATGGAGGGCAGAGCTTATTTTTATTAAGGCTATAATGAGGCGTCTCTATGGTCTTGGGTATTGCAGTAAGGAACTAGTAGAAAGCCTAAAAGACATTAAAAAGCCACATAGCAATAAAAAGGAATATACAAATATTCCTAATAGCAGAATCAAAGAGCTATTTCAGGCTATAAAACAGGAGAGGCCAGATTATTACTACCCACTATATTTTATCAGTAGAACTGGTAGAAGGATCAATGAAACCACTCTTATAGAGCGTAAAGACGTAGAATGGAAAGGCCTTAGCCCAGTAAGACTAAACATAAGAGCAGAGACTACAAAGACAAAGCAGAATAGCCCCCTTAGAAAGCTTGACCAAGATTTAGAAAGGATCATAGCTGAGGCATATAAGATAAGCTTGAAACACAACAAGCCTTATCTATTCCTTAATGCGTATACTAGAAAATGCTCACCTGGCAAGGTAAGGAGATATCTTAAGAAGGTGAGTAGAGAAGTCATAGGTCAGGAAATAACGCCCCATTATTTCAGGCATCGCTTTCTAACAGAATGTGGCAAGGCTAATGTCCCTATAGTAGATGTAATGTCTATATCAGGGATTAAAGATATAAAGGTAATTGTAAAGTACTATACTCACAGTACAGAAGAAGGGCAGTCAAAGGTGCTTGAGGTTACTAGGGTATGATGAATGTAAATTTATGTGGTGCGAGATGTGGTGGAAGGGTGAATTTGAATACAAAGGGGTTCGAATCCCTCCCTCTCCGCCAGTAATTTTTATTAAAGGTTTTTAGATTATTCTTTAATAAAAGTGCCAAGAATTCCTATTTATTAAAGAAAACTCGACATTTCTTTAATAATAATGAGGTAAAATAAGGGACAGCGACCATTTTTTCATAGGTTGATGATTAGGTTGATGATTAATGTTGTATACAATGCCACCCAATCGTGTTATTATAGATTACAATGACACAGACGCCACGCCAGACAAACACTTCTTTTTACGGCCTTGGGATTGCTCCGAAGATACTGGACATACTGGATCGGATGAAGTTCACAGTCCCTACGCCGATTCAACATAAAACCATACCCATTGCCATGGAAGACAAGGATATTATAGGAGTCGCGCAGACCGGCACTGGCAAGACACTTGCCTTTGCCGTCCCTATTATTCAGCGCCTTTCCCAGAGAAAGGGCCGCGCGCTGATCCTTGCGCCTACCAGGGAACTTGCTATTCAGGTTAATGAGGCGTTTCAACAGATTGCCCCGTCTTTTGGCATAAAGACAGCTGTTATAATAGGCGGCGCATCCATGCAGCTGCAGCTAAAAGCACTAAGAAAAAACCCGCGTGTTCTGGTTGCTACTCCTGGACGTCTTGTCGATCACATGGAGCGGCGCACAGTTCTTTTGGCTGATGTAAATGTCCTGGTTTTGGATGAGGCGGATCGTATGCTTGACATGGGATTTTTGCCGCAGATCGAAAAAATTATTAAATTTGTTCCACGAAACAGACAGACTATGCTTTTTTCCGCAACTATACCTGGAGAAATCGTGAGAATGGCAGCCGCGCACATGAAACTCCCTATACATGTTGAAATCGCTCCCTCAGGAACTACTGCGGAGCACATTATACAGGAAGTCTTTATTGTTAAGAAAAGCTCAAAGCGTCAGCTTTTAATAAAGCTGCTTGACCACTATCACGGCCCGGTACTTATATTCTCCCGGACAAAAATAGGCGCTAAAAAGATTGCGCGCGATTTGCAGCAAATGAACCGCAGAGCTGCTGAGATCCACTCAAACCGTTCACTTGCCCAGAGAAAAGAGGCGCTGGAAGGTTTTAAATCAGGAAAGTATAAGATACTTGTTGCCACTGATATTGCTGCCAGGGGTATTGATGTTACAGGCATAGAGCTTGTTATAAACTATGATCTTCCGGATGACACTGAGAATTATGTGCATCGTATTGGCCGCACAGGCCGCGCAGGGCACGAAGGCCGTGCTATATCTTTTGCGACACCTGAGCAGGGAAAGGATGTCAAAAGTATTGAAAGACTTATTAAGACGGCCTTGCCGATAGTAGAACACCCTGAATTTCAAAAAGAAAAATTTATTGAAGAGTCAAAATATCACCAAAGTCCAAAGCCGCACCAAGGAAGACAAAAAAGATACAACAAATTCCACGGGCATGGACATCGCAAGCACCACCGCAAGGCTTTTTAGATTTTCATTAATTTGGTTGACAGAAACAACAAATTAATGTATACTAATCTACAGTGATAGTGAAAGTAGTAAATAAGTGAGTAGAAGTCTTTAGCCGTAAGGCAGTTAAGAATTCGCCTTCCGGTTTTTTTATTTTTCTGCCGTTGTTTACTATAATCTTAGAGAAAGGAGGTAGTAGATAATGGCAAAAGGAACAGTAAAATGGTTCAATGACCAGAAAGGCTTTGGGTTCATTACTCCTGAAGACGGAGCTGATGTATTCGTACATCACACCGCAATTCAGAGTGATGGCTTTAAGACTTTAGCGGAAGGCCAGGCAGTAGAGTTTGAAATTACAAAAGGCCCTAAAGGCAATCAAGCTCAGAACGTAATAAAGTTATAACCCGGAAACAGATAAGGCCTGCTATTTATATGCAGGCCTTATTTTGTCAAATCATTGATCACCGACATTAATAATGACGATCATACTTTCAGCAGGAATATGGATAGTTACCACAGTTCTTACCATCTCACTCTTTTTCGTAGATCTTCTCTTGACTATAATTCTTTTCCCTTTTGATAGACAAAGAAAAATTATCCACTCGCAATGCTTCTGGTGGGCAGACGCGGTTATTGGTCTCAATCCATACTGGAATATTCAGGTGAGCGGATTAGAGAATATCGATAAGCATAAAACATACGTAGTAGTCGCCAATCATCAAAGCCTCGGCGATATCGCGGTAATATATAAGACTCGCATGCAATTCAAATGGGTAGCAAAAGAGAGTCTTTTTAAAGTACCATTTATTGGCTGGTGTCTTTTTCTTACTAAACACATAAGGCTGTCACGAGGAAAATTCGGAAGCATCAAAAAGGTATATCGAGAAGCTGCGCATTGGTTGAGGAGTGATGTATCGGTACTATTCTTTCCAGAGGGTACACGGAGCAGAACGAATAAGATGAGTGAGTTTCAGAACGGTGCTTTTAAGCTGGCTATACAGGAAAAGAAACCCATTCTCCCTGTTGTAATAGACGGTACCAGGGAAGCTATCCCCAAGGGGAGCTGGCTTTTCAAAGCAAAGATAAACGGCAAGTTGACTGTGCTTCCGGTGGTTGAAACAAAGGATCTTCAGCCTGACGACCTCGCCTTTTTAAAAGAGACTGTGCATAGAAAGATGAAATGTTTAATTGCATAAAGTTGTGGTAAAGATATAGGCCTGGGTTTTATGCTCGGGCCTTATTTTTTGCCCTCCATTTTTGGGCTTGCCTATTTTACCCCCCGGTAGTATCATACAATTTAGCCATTAAAACTAAAGGAGGCGCAATATGAAGAAATTATTTAGTATCATTATTATAATAGTAGTCATACTTATTGCATCTATATTTACTAAAAATATTATAGCCAAGACAGTTGTATCTACAGGTGTCAGGGCTGTAACCGGACTTAAATTAGACATGAAGAGCTTTAATATAGGTGTGTTCAGAAGCGCTATTGATATAAATAACCTCAGGCTTTTTAATCCTCGACAATTTGAAGATAGGCTAATGATAGATATACCAGAGATATACGTTGATTATGATTTAGGAGCGCTACTGACAAAAAAGGTCCATCTTGAGGAAGTAAGATTGAATCTGAATGAATTTATAGTCGTGAAAAATAAAGAAGGAGAACTTAATTTGGATTCATTAAAAGCTGTTAAGGAACAAAAGGAGACAGCAAAAAAGAGCCCTAAAAAGAAGACAAAGACATCCAATCTTCAAATAGATGTCCTGGAATTAAAAATAGGCAGAGTCATATACAAGGATTATTATAATAGGGCCACTCCCAGCGTTAGAGAGTATAAAGTGAATATCAACGAAAGGTATGAGAATATAGATGACCCTAAGAAATTGGCAAATCTTATTGTATTGAAGGCGCTCATGAATACTCCTATAGCAAATCTTACTGGTTTTGATTTGGGTCTACTGGATGAGGGACTGGGCGCTACATTGGGCGCAGCATTAAAGGCTGGCGAAACTGTAACAGATACTGCTAAAGAGGCGACAGAAAAGGTCACTGATACACTTAAGAGCATTCTGCCATTTGGCGGGAAAGAAGAGAGGAAATGATACCAAAGGTCGTTAATTTCCTAAAGACAGATATCTGGCGAATACGCTTAAAGAATCTCCCATTTGCAAAGTCTTTTTTGATTAAACAGCTCAGGATCATCTTGGTAGCCTTGCGCGGCTTTGATGAGGACAAGTGTCAGTTGCGGGCTTCTGCATTGACATTTTATTCCCTGCTTTCTATTGTACCTGTTGTTGCGATGGCCTTTGGCATAGCCAAAGGATTTGGCTTTGAAAAGCTTCTTGAAAAACAGATCTTGAACAAGATGCCCGGGCAAGAAGCAGTATTGATGCAGATAGTGGATTTCGCTAATAAACTTCTTGAAAATACAAAAGGCGGCATGGTGGCAGGAATAGGTGTTGCCATACTTTTCTGGACCGTCATAAAGGTACTGGGCAATATCGAGAAATCTTTCAATGATATCTGGGGCATAAAAGAACAGAGAAACATGGGCAGAAAATTCAGCGACTATCTTTCAATAATGTTACTTTGCCCGATACTGATTATTATGTCCAGCAGCGCCACTGTTTTTATAACTACCCAGATTGCGCTTATTACTGAAAAGGTCGCGTTATTGGGATTTTTTAGCCCTGTTATATTTTTCATGCTGAAGCTTCTGCCATATTGCGTCATATGGATACTCTTTACATTCATTTACCTTTTTATGCCCAACACAAAGGTCAACTTTAAATCTGGTATACTGGCAGGCATAGTAGCTGGTACGATTTATCAGCTTGCCCAGTGGGGCTACATAAACTTTCAGGTAGGTGTAGCAAAGTACAACGCCATCTATGGAAGTTTTGCAGCGCTGCCTCTATTTTTAATGTGGCTGCAGCTTAGCTGGCTTATAGTGCTTTTGGGGGCTGAGATCTCTTTTGCCCATCAGAATGTGGACACATATGAATTTGAACCGGATTGTCTGCAGGCAAGTTATTCTTTTAAGAAACTCATCTCTTTAAGGATCATGCATTTATTGACAAAGAGTTTTTCTAAGTGCCAAAAGCCATACACAGCCACAGAGATCTCGCATATCCTAGAGATTCCCGTTAGATTAGTTCGACAGATACTCTTTGAATTAGTTGAAAGCGGCATCGTTTCCGAAATACACACTGACAAATACAAGGTAGTGGCTTTTCAGCCTGCCTGCGATACCAGCTCTTTAACTATAAAGCGAGTTATCGACGCCATGGAAGAACGTGGTACAAATAGCGTGCCGGTAGGCGACTCTCAAGAGCTAAAGAGATTATCCGAATCTTTAGGGATGTTTAATAATATAGTAGAGAAATCTCCAGCAAACCTTCTCTTAAAAGATTTATGAAAAGACGCATTCTTGTTATAGCCTTAGTTGTAATATTGGGATTACTATTTATCCTTTACAGAGGTACCAGGCCAAAGGGTTTAATTGCATTTGTGATCGACGACTGGGGATATAACAAGAGAAATATCGATCTTGCCTTAGATATACGCAGGCCCCTAACCATATCTATATTGCCAAATCTGCAATATTCAGATTATGTGGCCAAAGAGATCGCGAAAGATAGCAATATGCACGATATAATCCTGCACCTTCCGTTAGAATCAGAGACTAATATTGCAGTAGAGATTGATACAATACGATCCAACATGGCCAACGACAGAATAGTTTCTATATTAGAGAAAGACATCGAAAGCATCCCTGGCGTGATCGGTGTTTCAAATCATCAGGGTTCACGGGCTACGAGGGACAAAAGGGTCATGGGTATTATTCTGACTGAGCTTAAAAAAAAGGAATTATTTTTTCTGGATAGCCTGACGACACCGGATTCAGCATGTTCTTATATTGCGCATGATATAGGATTAAAATGCGCGCTCAGAGATGTATTTCTGGATATTACAGATCAGACTGATTTGGAGAATTTCGAGACATATATAAGAAAACAGATCCGAGAATTGGCTGCAATAGCGCTTAAAAGAGGAAGCGCTATAGGGGTTGGGCATAATAATAAAACTACACTTAATGCAATAAAAGACGCGATACCAGAGCTTGAAAAGCAAGGTATAAAGATCGTGCCTTTAAAAACTTTAGTGAGGTAGTATGAAAAAATTAAAGACATTATCTTTTATTGTTTTATCCTTGATGATTAGCTCTTGTGCTCGTGTGCCAGTGAGAGGGGCGCATGGCCTGCATACCATTGAACCGTACCCTACCATTCCACAACAAATTATAACCGTGCCTGCGGAAATAACCAGGGGCACTGTGTATCACGAAGTGGCGCCTGGCGAGACAGTATGGCGGATAAGTAAGATGTATGATGTCGCAGTGAATGATATTGTGGGAGCAAACACTTTAAGAAATGCCAATACTTTAGAAAAAGGGCAAAAACTGGTTATTCCAAACGCCGCCCCTATAAGGGCAGTAATACCTATGTGGCCCTCCAGAAAATGGGATTATATAATCATCCATCACAGCGCAACAGATGTAGGGAACGCGCTCAAGTTTGATTCCGCTCATACGAAAAGACGCTGGAAAGGCCTTGGCTATCATTTCGTGATAGACAATGGCACGTCCGGGAAAAAGGATGGCCAGATAGAGGTCTCACCCAGGTGGCTGCATCAGGAGGATGGCGCGCATTGTAAGGCAGATGGCATGAACTATCGTGGCATCGGCATATGCCTTGTGGGGAATTTCAGTGAGGACAGAGTTACTGCGAAACAAATGGAATCACTTGTTTTTTTGGTGAATAGATTAAAGGAATACTATAATATTTCCAGGTCTCACATTTTAGGCCATGGCCAGGTAGAAGGCGCCCAGACTGAATGCCCTGGCACAAAATTCCCATGGTCAGACTTCCGCCGCCGCCTCGAATAATCCGTAATCAGGAGACGTCTACCAACCAAATCTGGAAGCTGTCCGCCTTCGCCAAGCAGCTTTCGCGCTTGGCTTCGGCGAGACTATCGTCTTGAGTTTGTTCTGAAAGTTGTCTTCTGCAGAAATCAATTGAGTTTTTCCCCTCCGTGGTATAATATATTAAAAAGAGGGATCTTAATATTTGTAATGATCATATCGTCAGTTGCCTATATTTATGCTGACGAGGATCCCTTTAAAGAACTATCTGAGAAAGTAGCAGAGTTCCACCAAAAACATAAACATTCAAAGGCAATTAATATGGCA
>Ga0180007_10005876_pt1 | contig 12207 bp, 22 predicted proteins | sample MM_PC_MetaG_FD_121122 | JGI IMG/M metagenome (GOLD analysis project Ga0180007, IMG submission 121122) | Groundwater microbial communities from the Aspo Hard Rock Laboratory (HRL) deep subsurface site, Sweden - MM_PC_MetaG | ecosystem: Environmental > Aquatic > Deep subsurface > Groundwater...
AGCCCAGGATTTGAGCGGAGTAAGCCCCGGCTTTGATACGCCGACAGACAACAGCCATCCTGTCACTTTGGGGTATCTTAATGGTGAGGTAGGTTCGAGTATTCAGGCTTATGATGCGGACACCGCCAAGACCGACACCGCCCAGGTATGGGTAGCGGATCAGGCCGTGCCGACTCTTAAAGCCAATGTTGTCAGGGCAGGTGTCGCAAAATACTTTGTCTATTCAGGTGTTACTCTTGACGGAGATATGTTGGCAGGTGGATTTATCTATTGGATGTCTGCTACAGGAGGCGGGGTCTCTGTTCCTGCAATCTCAGGTTCTACTCCAGCATTTGTTTTCAAAGATGCTATGGGCGCAGGGGTAACGATATTCTCAGAGAACGGAGCAAACCCACACGGAGGGGATAGGATAGCGGAAGAAGGATCATGGGGTACAACCCTATTCTTGCCGCCGGGCAATATGGGAGGGCAAATAGCCATGACAGCGATAATGTCCGGCACATGCTTTTATTGGGATGTCTGCGGAAAAGTAGGTACCGATTGGGAGCTTAACTAATGAAAAATATAAAATGGTATATCTTAACTGTGGCCATCTCGCTCATTAGCTGGGGAATTGCTTACGGCTGGGGGATACTTCCTGCAATTAGCAACACTCCAGGCACCAACTGCACAAGCGGAGGGAACGATTCCGATACAGTCCTTTTGATCCATTCAAATACAACAGATGGCAGCGTTACATTTGTTGATTCAGGCCAGGGAGCAAACTGTCCTCATGCGCCTTTCACTGTGACGAATGACGTACACCATGAGACAGATCAACAAAAATTTGGAACTACTTCTATCTATTTTGATGGTTCAGATGCGTTATCCCTGCCAGATCATACAGATTGGGATATAACAACCGTTAATGGGAATGATGATTTCGGAGTTGGCTTTTGGATACGTTTAGATGGTATTGGAGCTTGGAAAGCAGTAATAGGAAACGGAAGTGGATATATTTCAGGCACTTATAGTGTTGGCTGGGGTATTGTTATTTATGGTGGGGACACAGGACATCTTGCATACTTTGAAACAGATGGTGGAAGTTTAACTTATGAATATAGGGTCACTCCTACCTTAAATGCAAATACCTGGTATCACATAGAAGTGAATCAGGTTGCACCTTCTGTATCAGTTGCCATATATGTAGATGGCGTGGCACAAGCCATGGTTGGTGAAACTGGATCACAGGCATCACGGTTGTCTACCGACCCCTTAACTTTTGGTAGAGAACCTGCAAACGCGTCGGCGTATCTCGCGGGGTATCTTGATGAAATAATAATTAAGAAAGGCGTTTATCTGCACAATGCAAACTTTACACCGCCCGCCTATGCTTATTGTGACTAATGGAGGATTAAAATGAAATACCTTTTTTTAGTTCTGCTGGTTTTTCCTTCCCTTGTTTTCGGGGAGACCTGGATGCAGTTTGGCAGGAAGAAGACACCCTTTACAAAACACAATGGATCGGTTGTGTCCGCGACTAAAAGAACTGTCTATGCAAAGAGAGCGACGGACTTAACCTACGGAGGGGAGTGGGTTGATCCCCCTCTTGGTTCATACAAGATTCTTGAGAAGTATGCCAGGGGAGATAAACTCCTTGTCCTAATTGATATTTCAGATTTGCAAGCAACTATGGTAACTCAGGCCACTATACCGGTAACTGTTGATTGGACACACAGTATAGGCCGCAATGAAATGAGGATTCTGAAATCATCGAAGATATTTAATTTTCAAGAAGGGTTCAATCCTGTGAAACTGACAGAGGAACAGGGGGTAGCACTCAAAACCTCATGGGGCTGGCGTCCATATGTACCGCCCCCTCCACCCGTTGAATCGGGAGCGACGGAAGTACCAGAATAACAATGGAAGCATTAGACATAAAAGAAATCAATATCTTAATCACCTTAGGAATACTCTTGGGCGGTATGATTATGGGAATCCTGGCCAACAGAAAGCTACCCTTGACCCGGAACAGCAAGGCCCCGGCCCCTGCAAATATAGCCATATCCCAAAAGACCGCCGGCGCCATGCACATATCAGAAGAGGCCCTAAGCAAAATGGGCGACCTCAAGGCCACTATGGAAGGGGAATACCTCAAAGAAAAAACCCATGAATTGATATGCCGGGCAGTCCTGGCGGAGCTGGCAAATCAGTTTTCCGGAATAGTCCAGAAAAAAATAGACGCCTCAGAAACCAAGATCCTGGATGCCATCAAGGATAACGGAAAATGAAAAACAAACTTGAAACCCCATTCACCGAGGACCAGGTAAATTACCTTGAGGACCGCCTTACATCTATCATGACCCAATTTGCTTTGGAAGAACGCTTTCACCGGAAACTGAAATTAAAGATCCTGGAAGTCTTAAGGGAAGTCAAAAAAAACACTTAGAGATCATGTACCCAACCGTTGAGATAATACGATTAGAAGAAGATTTTGAATACGGCACATTCGGCATACTCAAAATCAACAAGGCGGTTTTTTGCGTAACCCTGGAACCCAAGGACGAAGAGAACCAGCCCTTTATATCCTCGATCCCGGCGCAGCAGTATATTTGCCGGCGCATTGTATCGCCGAAATGGGGGGAGACCTTCGAGGTTACCAACGTACCCTTAAGGGCTTACGTCCTTTTCCACCCCGGAAACATCCAGGACAATACCGAAGGGTGCATAATCCTGGCCCAATACTTCGGGAAGCTAATGGGAGACCGGGCGGTACTGAATAGCGGTAAGACATTTCAAGCCTTTATGGAGGTAATGAAAGGGTACGATGATTTTCACTTGACCATTAAAGAGGTGTATTAATCGCCATCGGAGCTCCGAAATAACAAAAAAAGATACAGTAAAAACAGGTGATTGCAGTGACAATTTTTTTAAAACCCAAATGAAAGGAGGAAAAACGCATGAAGATTTGTAAATTTTTAGCCCTGCCTGTCATTATATTTACAATGATAGCGGGATGCGCCGGCATTAAGCAACAACAGAAGGTAGACGCAGTTGAACTTGTAGCCAGGCTTACAGGTTATAATGCAGCCTATTTTACCCTGAAAAATAATCCCGGATATATACCCAAGGTGGAGGCGCCCTTAAGGCTGGCGATCAAGACGGCAAAAACCGAGCAAGTAGATATCGCTAATCTGATTGGGGACATCGTAGCCTATTGTAACCAAATGGCCCTGATCCCTCAAATGGAACCCTACGCAAAACCCCTTGAGGATGCAGTGATGGTATTTCAGGATATCATGGTCATAGACCTGACCATCCCGGAAAATTACCGGGAGGCCGTTCGTTATACCCTTGCGTTTCTTGAGGGCGCAGCCAGCGGCCTCGAAGCGGCGAAAGGGTACGTTGGGATAGAAGATACCATTTCGTTTCTTAAGGGCGCAGCCAGTGGACTTGAGGCCGTGGAAGGAGGACAAACATGGTAGAGACATTAGCGGCAATATTGGCACCCGTAATTGTAACCGTCGTAGGCGGGTTGGTATCATGGGGAATCGCTGAAGGCACCCGGTATCTGAGGGCGAAAACCCGGAACGAGGTTTTAGGCGCGGCCCTGGCCCAGGTTGGCAACATAACCCAATCCGTGGTCAGTGACCTGGAAGAGACAATGAAAAAAGGCATGGCCGCCCGGACCCAGGACGGAAAGCTCACAATGGCGGAGGCCAAGGCATTGAAAGAGGCGGCCCTAAGCAGAATAAATAACCAGCTCCCCGCCAAACTTGAGAAGGCAGCCAGGGCAGGCGTAAACGATCTTGACCAATATATTCAAGGAAGAATCGAAGAGGCAGTATCGGCAAAAAAAGCGAGTGTTGCCTCTAATTTTTTTTGCCGTCGCTGGTAATATATTACCACAAAAAAACTTAGCCCCGGATTTTTCAACCGAGGCTAAGTTATTGATTTTATTGGATCGGGACGACTGGATTTGAACCAGCGACTCCCGCGTCCCGAACGCGAAACGCCTTTTGAAAGCCTTTGCTGGCAAGGCTTTTAAGATTTGTAAAGTTGGTAATACTGATTATTACCAGGTATTATTATCAATGGGTTTTTATTCCTTTCCAGCCATTAAGGTCCTCAATATTATTGGTACCTTCCCACCTTGTAACACCCATTATAGGGTGTACGAGAGGGCGTACATAACGAAAACCCGAACTTTGAACTTGTTTGGGTATTTCTATTTCATGCTGGATCCATGGTTTAGCTTTTTTAGCTTTATATTCAGTGAGATTAATTATTTTTTGGTTTCCCATTTCATTCCCCTTTCGGAATATCTAAAGCTGGCAACTTATTAATCTCTTTTTTGTGTAATGTCAAGTTGGTATGCTGGTAAATCTTCATGGTTGTATCCGGCCTGCTATGGCCGGCTATTTCAGATACGCTTTTGAGGTCACCGCCGGCGCCTAAGAGATTGGTCACAAAGGCATGGCGGAAGGCGTAGGGCGGCAGCTTCCTTGTGATTCCCGCCCTTATTTTGGCCGACGCAAAAGCCTTTGAGATCCGGTCCACCGGTTTGCCTCGATACAGGATGATATAATTATCGACATGGCCATGTGAAATATCCGCTTCATGCCAGCCCTTCAGGATCGGTAAAAATTCATCATGAATGGGCACCGTCCGGGACGTGGGACCGTGCCGCCTGGCGGACCGGACCAGGATTGTATTCAGGTCCCAATCCACAGCCGACCATTTCAGGCGGAGCAGTTCTTTTTTTCCAGGCCGCAGGCCGGTATAATAGCTTAAAGCTAAAGCCCTTACCAGGTGCGCCGGCGAGCTGGCCAGAATAAGGCGGGATTCTTCAGCCGTGACCGGTTGGATAATCTCATCATCTCTTTGGGGTTTGTCATAGCCGGCAAGGGGATTTTGGTTTATGTATTTCCGGTTTGCCGCCCAATTTAAAATAGCCTGAATATAAGTGACCTCGCCATTGACCGTTACCCGCTTGACCGGTCCCCGTTCAACCTTTTTGTTTTCGATTAACCAGACCCCGCCGGTCAGCCGCTTCTTAACGTACTGATCGATCCTGTAATGGGTGATCCGGCGCCAGTCAAGCTTGGCGATTTCGGGCAGAATGATTTTTCTTAACTTGATAATCAGCCTTTCAAGGGTTGTCCCCTCAATATGGCCGAGCCTGGCGGTGAGGTACATATCAACCAAGGTCTCAAATGTTATTATTTCGCTATTCGGTTGCCCGCGCCGGCCCATGGACCGCAGCCCCAGGGAATTGTTACGCGCTCTGGCCAGAGATTCCCCCTCAATCCCCCGCCCGAAGTATTCCCGTTTTAACCGTGGCGGAGGGTTCGGGTTAGGGTACTGGCAGATCCAGCGACCATCTTTGAGCTGAGAAACAGACATTAAATATACTGTAAGTTTTTAATTTTCCGGCGAGCTCGGTTCCGACCCATGCAGGAGACGTGTTTCGATATTGAAAAATAAATAGCATAATATAACTTTGTTACTGTCATTTTTTTGCCAACGTGAAAACTTACAGTATTTTTTACGTTAATCCAAAAAGCCCTTGCCTTTATTTCGGGACGGAGACCAGGGGGATTCCATTGATTTATTTTGCCATGTATCATTGCGGGAAGGTGATTGAAAATCCGGGCTGAAAGTATTTCGCGGTGCCGGATCGCCTAATCTTTGAGGATAAACCCCTAATCCGCTTGGTGTCCCATGCTCTTTTTTGTAATTATAACTTTCGGCAATATGCCTTTCCCGGCTTTGATCTATTGTTTCAAATGGCTTCCATTCGGCATAAGAAACAGTAAAGCCGGCCAGAAATACAAAAACAAAAATGGAAATAATAATAGTTTTCATGACTTACCTCCTTTAATTAAGATCAAATCAGGTTTTCGTTTTTTTTAGACTCCAAACCTACCAGTACCCCCTCCAGAAACCTTCTGACATCCCTCTTTAAAGTTTCCGGATCAATGTTTTCGATATCCAAGAGTAGTTTATTTAAATATCTGGCCATTTCTTTATCCTTAAAAAACTGAATCAAGTCTTCATGGGTGTGTTCAGCTATGGACTTGTGGAGGATCGTCGATTGTGGGCCGGATTTGGAGGTCTCAGGGGGGATTCTTGTTGTCATTTCAGTTTTTAGCAATAATCCTGTTTCACCTCGCCTTAACCAACCAACCGGTACACCCAAAATATCAGCCAGGTTTTTCATCAAATAGGATTTTGGGAAATTCCTACCTCTAAACCAATTATCAACAGTTTGCCTTTTAGCTTTAAGTTTTATTGCAAGTGTAACGGTACTTTCACCCCTCTCTTCAGACTTAAGCTGTAGCCTTTCGGAAAAAGCCTGTAATTCGTATAGTTTATCTTTTTTTCGAGATATATTATCTTTTTTTCTTGACATTCGAGATATATTCAATATTTAATGTTACCCAACCACCTAAACGGAGTTAACCCATTTAAAAAGAAAGGGTAAAAACCATTCATGCAAAACCCAAAGTCAGACCAGATCTTAAAACTTTATCCCAAGAAATCCAGAAAACCGCTTCGAGCGATCCGGCTTTTTTGTTTCGAATGCATGGGTTGGGATCGCCGGAGCAAGAATTCCGATAAGCCCTTTGATGACGTCAAGGGATGCACGGACCAAATGTGTCCGTTATTTGAGTTTAGGTTTGGCAAAAATCCTTATTTGAAAGGGAATCCTAACCCATGCCTAAAAGGGTTAAAAAAACGATCAAATAGCGTTACGGATTTAACGAGAATCAACGATCACAATTAAACGCATATCTATATAAGGCTATCAAAAAATAACAAAAGATACAAGGAGAAAAACAAATGCAAAACAATACAGAAGCGGTAAGAACGTTAAAAGACATGGGGTATCCCATGTCGAATATCCGCAAGGCGCTCCCCAGGCTGACCGGTATCCAAATCAAGGAAGTGGTAAAGAAAATCGGTTACTCCCGACAGCTCGTTACGCTCACCTTGCAAGGACGCCGGGATACGAAAGGACCGCAGGAAAAAATAGCCAGGGTTTTTGACATCCCAAGGGAGCTTCTCTTTGAAGATATCATCGAGAAGAAAGACCGAAAACTTATCGAGAAAATTCAGAACAAAGAAAATATTAAGAGTTTTTTCAATGAACAAATTAAAGAAGATCGGCCCGATTGAAAACGCGATCTACGCCATAGATCAACTGATCAAAGAGCTAAAGGTGCAACGGTCGGAGCTGGTATCCGCGCTACCCCCACGAAAACCGGGCAAGGCATTGGGTTATATCACCGACCCCAGGAACGGAGAAAAACTGAAATATTAACGGGAGGGCACCCATGATTCAAATCATTTTTGAAGATGAAACCGACCTGGTAAAAGAGAAAGACGCCCCGTACTCAAAAGACCATTTCTTTAATGAGCCACACGACGAACCCACCACAATCAAACTGACCAGCAGCTTCAAAAAAGAACTAATCGAATTCAGCAAGCAAGAGGGGTTTACGTCCCTCGGACCGGCCATTAGAGAGCTGATCCTGTTAGGGGTTAAATACTATCCACTTGAAGCATCAATAAGAGCCAACGAGAACCTGGAGAAACATAAAGATAACCCCACTGTCAAACGAGTATTAGATTATCTGCTGCCATTTTAAAGATAAAAAATTTTAACTTCAAGGTGTACCTGGCAAGACAAAGTACACCAGGGCGAGCGATGATACACGACCAGGACCGGGGGAAATTAATAAAGGCAGGATTCAGGCTATTCGAGAAGGATGAAAGCCTGTTGTGCGTAAGGGAGTACACCCCGGAAGGTTGGAAAGTCTGCAAGAGAACCCGGTGCCTGAATAGATTGCGCCGTTTTTTTGATGGCCTAATGAAAACCCCTAATCATGTGAGGGCGTAAACAAAAACAAAGAAAGGAGATTTAAAAATGAAAAAGAGCGATTACGAGATTGTCATCACAGGGAAGTCTAATTGGGTATGGGAGTATAAGCGAGTGGGGAACCATGATCCTCTCTGTTCTTCCCCGATGTACTCCCGGAAAGACCACGCAAAACGGGGTGCCGAAAGATTCATGAAGCTACTAAAAAAGCATGTGCCTATCAGGGTTGTATAAAAACATGAAATTGATAACTCGAAGGTGGAGTAAATTGTACCGATCGAACCCCCAAAGCTGGACCCAAGGCATGCTGGAACCATGCACACTTGATGAACTGGAAGCCCTTTGCCGACTTATGGGCGTAGCTCACTCCGGCACTAAGGCCGTCCGGATCGCCCGCTTGCTGGACATGGCAGCCCTCAGAATCGAGCTGGCGGAATGGGGAGAATATCGGGTTGACGACTTCATGGAATCACACAAGGAGGCCCATAAAATTGCAGAGGAAGTAACGGCCAGATACAAAAGAAAAGAACTTATCGCAATGGCTAAACGGGCAAAAACTTTCTATAGCATTCCCAAGCATGGGATCGTTATAGGGCTACTGCAATGGCGGGAAAGATGCCGCATGCAGGGGCAAAGATTTAATGACGAGATCAAGCAAGCACCGCGAGTTGTGCAGTATGTGTTACCTGGCTTCGCTTAACCATGCGCTATGTGGAACGAAGAATACAACAAAAAGATGAAAGAGAAAGCGGACCCGAATTATAACGGCCCTGTGAATTGGTGTACCGGGTACGATCCGCCCCGGTACGTCCGATTTGCAGTTTGCAAATGGCACTTAGAACAGGAAGACCCTAAATGTAAATCTTGCATGGTCAAAAAAAGAAAGGAGGCAGGGATAAGAGATGGCTAAAAAGAAGTATTTAAAAGTTTGTGAAGGATGCTTAAAGGAATTCACATCAAATGGAAATTGCCCTTTTTGTGGTTGTGATAGATGGCGCTTTATTGACAGCAAGGGCATAGTCCGACACCCGGTACTTGAAGAGGTAATCAGGCGGATACCGGACTTTGTTTGTTCAAGGTAGGGAATGGAAGCATTTATTTTAAAAATAATATTACTTTTGCATCGCATGTATTTTGACGGGAGTAATCGGCACCCTATTTGTTCAACAATTAATCCGGAGGGAGGGATAGCCTTATGAATTGCAGCGACGTTTACAACATCTTCTTTAAACCAGGAGAGCTAACCGAGATCCGGGCGCATGGGGTTAAAGGTAATAATAAGGCATGGGAAGGCTACGCAGGTAGCGACGGCATCGTCTATGGATACTTCGATAACGCCGATGATTTTGGCCGGTGCGCCGAAGCCCTGGACGCGGCCAAGGCGCCCGGTATCTACTTTGTATTAAATCCCATCATACCCGATCTATTGGCCAGGGCGAACAACAGGCTAAAGGCAGCCACAAGGAAAAGCATAGCAACATCAGACAAAGATATCTTATTTATCCGGTGGCTTTACATTGACCTGGACCCGATCAGGCCGGCGGGCATCAGCTCAACAGATGATGAACTTAAAAAGGCGATCCGGCTAAGAAACAAGATCCATAAATGTTTTAAGGACCTGGGAGCGAAACATTGCATACCCGCCATGAGCGGGAACGGCGCCCACCTTATGGTTAAGTTGAAGGACACAGAGCTGACCAACCGGGAGTCCCCAAGCCAGGATCCCCGCGTTATCATCATAAAGAACGCATTAAACAGGCTTGCCGAGATGTTTGGAACCAAAGACGTGGACGTGGACCGATCGGTTTATAATCCTTCACGGATATGCAAGGTATACGGCACAGCGGCCAGGAAAGGAGATCATATCAAGATAAGACCCCACAGGCGGAGTTACATTGAACCGAAATTTTTAGAAGGGAGGAAATAAAATGTCACACCACAGCGAAAAGCCATACGTCATTGACCAGGGGTTAGCGGATAACCTGGAAGTGTTTTTTAAGCGCGGCGCAGATATCCAGGAGAACGTTAACGCCATGATGGAGAAATTGACAGAAAAGGACCGCCAGGCAGACGAAGACATAGGCCCTACCGGCGATTATCCGGACGGTATGCTTGGAGCGGACGATAAGGGCGGCACACAATTCAAAATAGGGCATATCAAGGGTAGGGTATTTTTTGACTTTGGACGCCCGGTACGTTGGTTAGGTTTAACAGCGAATGAAGCGATAGACATCGCCAACGCAGTAAAGAAACACGCGAAGGAAGCCAGGAGACAACAGGCCATTATCGAAAGCGAAGGGTAAAAAACGTTATGAACAGAAAGCAAATGCAGGGGTTTTGCACAAACCCGGATAGACACAATCCAGAATTGATTTGCGGTTATCCCTTGCCGTGCCCGTATCATACGGTTGTAATCGAAGTAGAATCGGACCCGCCGAGAATAATAATACCGGCGACAATCCCGAAAGCAGCAGATCCGGAAATATTAAATAAACTAAAAGAAATAGCAGGGATTTTAAAAAAATAAAGAAGCACGTACCATCAATCTAGAGCTGTAGAGCAGACGCCGACATATAATGCCATGAAGGTTTAGCGCCGGTGTGGCGGTCAGGAGGCGTCCCATAAACCGTAATGTCCTGGCCGTACCTCCGAAAACGTAAGGCGGGAAAGAGACCCGGAACCGGCGCACTTTCCCGCACCCTTTTAATTTAAATATCAGGACACGAAAACAAGTATGGATGGCGATATCGCCCTATATTTTTTTACCTAAAAATCGGAGACACAACATATGGTGGACACGAAAAGGGAAAGTATCAATATAAAGGGACACCAATTCGGAATCATGGCTGAAATGCTGGACTGGACCGCAGGGGAAGACGAATTATTAAAATATTTAGAGGAAGAAGCGAGGATAGCAAGGAAGCGCTTCAAAGCCCTTTATGGAAATCACTATAAGGAAAATAGTAACCACCAGCCCGACGGGTAAGGCGTATTTAGTTGAAATGGATTCGCCGGACCCCGGCGCCAGGCTATGGCTACCCGTTAGACATGTTAAGTTTAAGACCAGGCAATATATGACCGAAAGCGATAACCGGTTAGCAGATATCCCCAAGTGGCTATATGACAAAGAATTCAGAGAAGACAGAGAAAAAGAAAAAGATAATATCGCATTCTGATATTGAAGCCTGTCCGGACAAAATAATAGAAGACCTGGCGGCACAGTGGGAGGCGAAGCCGGCCGAGAAGAAAGAAGAGGCAGCCCCCAGGCCCCAGGAGAAGGAAGGATCCGGAGACGGCCAGGATTGGGGAATATTTGACGTAGAGAAATACCTGGTCCATTACGGTTGGCATCATTCGACAAAGCCGGATGGAAGCCGAACGATATATAATTTGAAGCAATGCGTATTTGATCCGGACCACAAGGCTAAGGAAGCAAGCGTAATACAATCAGCGGACGGACTGATAACATATCAATGCCACCATGACCACTGTAAATATAACCCGGATAGAAATTGGAACACAGCCAGGAAGATCATAAGCGGAGACAAAAAACACCCGGAGTTTATGACCGGCTACGATCCCGCCAGGAAGAAGACCCCGGCAAAAGAAGAAAAGCCACCCCAGGAAGAACCCAAATACCCCTTTATCACCATAACAAAGCGCGGCGCCGTCAAAATCAACACCTCAGAAATGGCGCAATTCATGTTAGGAAAATACCAGCCCCTTTACAATGAGGGCGTAGACGTGGGCGCCCTGTTCTACCATTACAACAGCGACGGCTACTGGAAGCTTTTACCGATGGCCAAGCTTTATAAATATGCGGACACTCTATTAGGTAGGGATGGGGAAAAGAATACAATCATAGGTACGGTGGACCGGTTGGGCTATAGATCCTATATCCCGGAGGAAGCCCGCAAAGTTAATCCAATGTGGTTAAACCTAAAGAACCACATGTATAATGTAAAGACTGGAGAAATGAAAACCCACCACCCTAATTTTTATTCGACGGTCCAGCTTCCAGTAAAATACGATAAGGACGCCAAATGTGAGGAATGGGTAGAAGCGCTGGTAATGATATTCGACGACGACAAAGAGAAGATAATAACCCTTCAAGAATTCATGGGCTATTGCCTTTATCCTAAAATAATATTCCCGGCGGCGCTATTCCAGATAGGCAAAGGCAGCAATGGAAAGGGCACCGTCCAAAGAGTGATTGAGGCCATAGTGGGAGACGAAAACCTATGTCATATCGGATTAAAGCGGATGCAGGAACGATTTGGACCGATAGAATTGAAAGATAAACTTGTTAACACATGTGGAGAAACATCCTCCGAACCTCTGGA
>Ga0180007_10005877_pt1 | contig 12206 bp, 6 predicted proteins | sample MM_PC_MetaG_FD_121122 | JGI IMG/M metagenome (GOLD analysis project Ga0180007, IMG submission 121122) | Groundwater microbial communities from the Aspo Hard Rock Laboratory (HRL) deep subsurface site, Sweden - MM_PC_MetaG | ecosystem: Environmental > Aquatic > Deep subsurface > Groundwater...
CAAGAAACTTTCCCAAATTTTAGTCCCGCAATATTCAAAGAACATGACAAGGCCATTTTGGAAACATTTTACCCATTTGATAAGTTATACAAACTGAAATTCGAAGGGCGAAATTTAAGCTGTAAATTAAGGAAAAGCGACCCTTGGGCAGGAAAGAGAAGAGTGGAAAACCCCACAAACCGGCTAGCCAAGACCGCTTTAGGGGATTGACCATGATTAGTCGCTTTGATAGATTGTTTTCGATCAAAACTAAGACGAAAATAGTCACCAAAAACGCCAAAAACAGCTTAAACAAGCCATGAACAAGACGCGCTTTCTTAGCGCATATATCTGTTATTTTGGATAATCGAAAAAACCCGAGCAAAAAACGCACACACGAATACCTTATATATATACAGTCACGATAGCCTCTCCCTCAGACCTTTGAAAATCAGGCGACCAAGAGTATAGCGCATAGCGCAATAAGACGAACACGAACCACAAGGCCCGTGCAGGGGACAATCTGCACAAATACAGACATTTAACGATGTCAGCCGGTTTTAGTTGCCGAGCTGAGGATGGATCATTAAAAAGCGATCTACCACAAGCATAAAAATCTTTTGCAATTAAAACTTTAATATATATTCGAACAGCTTTTTATCTATTTTTCACCTATTTATTTTAACCCAAAGAAGTATGCAAACGCTTCGAAAGGCAATTTCAGCTCTGTCTGTGATTGCTATTCTATCTTCTTTAGTGGTGTCAACGGCATTCGCGTATTCAGACGTGCCTGCTGGAGAGTACTACTCTGAGGCAGTGGAGTCTTTCTCAGCTTCAGGAGTGCTAGACGCTACAAAAGAAACGTTCGAGTTAGGCAAAGTCCTAAATCGAGCAGAGGCTGCCCAACTTATCGTGAACGCAGCCGGACTTACAGCGGACGTACCGGACGAACCTATGTTCGACGATGTTCCAGTAGGACAATGGTATTTTGACAATATTGCCATCGCTTACCAGAACGGAGTAGTGAACGGTTACACAGATGCGGACGGAGAACTAACAGGATTATACGGTCCTGGAGACGAACTAACTCGTTCTCAATTCGCTAAAATGGTTGTTGAAGCCTTCGACCTAGCAATGGACGAAGAGCCAACATCAACTCAATTTGACGATGTTACAGGTTGGGAGATTCCATATGTAGAAACTGCTCGTTACTATGGAGTAGTTAACGGCTACGACTCTAATACCTTCGGTCCAAACGACAAAGTTAGAAAAGAAGATGCTGTTGTTATGGCTTACCGAGCAACTACAGCTGAACCAGGTGCAGGAGATACTGGTGATGACGACGACGATGATGATGTAGTTGGTGGAGACCTAGAAGTCTCACTTGGTGATACTCCAGATGCTACAACTCTTCCAGATGGAACAGCCTTCAATGAACTAACAGTGTTAGACTTTGAAGCTGGTTCTGAGGATGTTGAGGTTGATGAGATCACTGTTACAAGATCTGGTCTTATGTCAGATTCTTATGTAAAAGTGAGTGTTTGGGTTGATGGTGTAAGATATGGAAATGTAATTTCTGTATCTGAAAACCAGGCAACAGTAACAATGAACAATCCTATCGAAGTCAACGCAGGAGAAACTGTAGAAGTTGTACTTGCAGCTAATATCGATGCTCTCGCTGGATCAGGGACCTTAGCTCTAGGAATTGAATCTGCTGATGATATTGATATCAATGGTGGAGACATTGAAGGAAATTTCCCATTAACTGGTGAAATATTCGGCGTAACTGATGGATCTTCTTCTGTAGCTGCCGCTACAATGGATCTAGTTAGTCTAGCTTCAACAACACGAAATGTTGATGTAGGACAAGAAGATTATGAAATCACAAGATTCAAAATTAGTGAAACTTCTTCCAAAGAAGCTCTATATGTAGATTCACTTGTACTTTTCAACAATGGAAGTTCTGGTGACGAAGATTTGGAAAATATTACAGTAAAAGATCAAAATGGAGAAGTCCTAGGTACTGTAGAATCAGCAAAGGGTAAAGTTGTAACTGTTGAGTTTGATGAGCAGTATGAAGTTCCAAAGGGAACAACAAGATATTTCTATGTTTATGTTGATGTTGTGAGTGGATCAACAAGAACAGCTCAATACATCATTCAGAACGATTTTGATCTAATGCTTGAAGGAAAATCAACAGGAGCAAAAATACTTGCTACTGCCGATGCTGCAAGTTCTACAGATACATCTTTCCCAATTGGAGACATTTCATCTACCGCTTCAGGTTACAACCACATTACAATTAATGAAGGTTCTCTTGCATTAACAAAAGACAATAGTTCTCCTTCTGGTGATGTAACGCTTGGTGCATCTGATGTTGTACTTGGAACATTCCAATTACAAGCTCAAGGAGAAGATGTGGAACTTCAAAGAATTGCTCTAGACTTCTCAAATGGAAGTGATCAGACAAGAGTTTCCAACACAACAAGTTATTTTGATTATGTAACTGCTTCAAGCGCACAAACTGACTTGGTTGGATCAGTCAAAGTTCAGACATCAAGTGGTAAAACACTTTATACAGTATCTGCGCATACAGCTGCTCTTTGGAACAACAGCCCAGCTTATGCGACCTTATCTGCTTATCACACAGTAAAAGCTGGAACCACTGAGACACTTAAGATCGTTGGTTCAGTTAACTCAAGCAGTACTTACACAGGTTCAGGAGAGCAAGTAAAAGCAGGAATAAACAAAGTTTATTACTACAAGAAAAACTCTCTAAAGTATGCTGATACAAGTGCAGCTTCTGCTAATACTCTTTCAGTAACAACATCTTCATTATCAGTATCTAAGGATACTTCTTATGGTGATCAAGAAATTGTAACCGGAACTTCAGGAGTTAAGGTTGGACAATTTAATGTTAAAGCCAGCGCTGCAGAAGGTGTAAACATCACAAGCATTGGTCTACAAGTAGACAATGAAAATGATGATAGTGATACAGGAGTTTCAAATTTAAAGATCTACAAAGGGACTGATAATACTGGAACCCAACTTGGATCTACGCAAACTTCTGTTGCAGATGAAACAGCAATGACAGTATCTGTTTCAAACTTCGGTCTAGATGCAGGAGAGGAAGTTATTCTTAGCGTTTATGCTGATATCTCTTCTGTATTTGCAGACACAACTGACTATGCAGAAGTAATCTTAAGTACTAACGGAATCTCTGGAACAGGAAAAACTTCTCAATCTGCTGCTTCAGGACCATCTAGCCCACTTACCCTACAAAGGATAAACATGAATTCAGCAGGTGCATTGACAATTACAAATGCCGATGATAATCCAGAATCAGCTATCCTAGTTTCAGGAACAGCTGGAACAGAAACTGCTAAGTTTAAATTATCTGCAAGCCAGGCTGAAGATCTATATCTAAAGAGACTCACATTAAGAGTTGACACTAATACAGATGAAGCCGCAGTGGCTAGTGCTGTTCTGTATGGTTCATCTGCTAGTAATTTAATGGGAGACGAGATTGGATCTCTACACTCTCTGCAATCTGATACAGCTACAAGAGCTGGATATATTACATGGACTTGGTCTGGAGATGATCGCCCTATGATTGACTCTAATTCAAGTTACTATGTAACTGTAGCAGCAAATCTTGTAAGCAGTTCTCAAACTGCAATTACCGGAAAAACACCAAAAATCATTCTTGCAGATATTGATGTTGAAGGAACATCTCAGTTAGCATTATCTGGTGCAGGATCAGACCTTGTATCTACTAATGTCGCAGTTGGAACATTTGCAGCAGATGCAACAGCTCTAAATCTTGGATTAGGAGGAATAGATGCAACGGCTACAACAATGTTAGTAGATGATGCTGGTGCAGCTGGTGCTGGTGTTGACTTCACTACATTCACAGGAGATACTGGATACTATTGTCTAATTGACCAAGATGATGATGCAACTCTAGACGATGGAGAAGAAATTGTTTATGTAATGGAACAAAATGGAACTACTGGCACCTATGAAGTAGAAAGAGGCGTATTTGGTACAACTCCAGCACTAGCAGCAGCTGGAGATGATGTTTACTGTGTAGCCGCAAAGGCTGGTAATGCTCACACTGTACTTAATACAAAGGTTACAATCGCAGCAGACACTACTGGTCTTGACACTTCTGCTAAGGCTAGTATGAAACTTGCTAAATTTGTAGTTACTGCAGCTCAAAACTCTGCTGATCCAGCAGAAAACAAAGCTACTCTACAAAAAGTTAGAGTTACAATGACTGCTACAAATGCACATGCTGGAAATGTATATCTATACCCATCAGAGAAGGAAGATAACGCCACATATAGAGTGACTGGTGCTTATGTAGCTAGCAATGTTGTTGAGTTTGATCTAACAGCAAATTCAAGTCTTGTTTCAAGCGCTTACGATGATATCGTTGAAGGCTTCAGCCGAACATACATCATCAAAGCTGATACTGTAACAGGAACTAATGGATCTATTGATGTTCAGATCTCTCAACTTGGAACAGATGCAATCACATCTACACTTTATGGTGATAGCGCAGATGTTCTTTGGACAGATGGAACAAACGGATCTGCTTGGGTAGATCAAGACGGAACAAGCTTGAACCTAAGATATGTATCTTGGTCTTCAGCTACTGGAACTCCTGATACCGTTGTACCAACAGTTACAAGTGTAACTGCCGCAGATGCTGGTACAGTAGATGCTAATGATCTTAATACAGGTGATACCCTTGCGATTTTGTTTGATTCTTCTATGTCTCCTGTAAATCTAACAAATGTTGTTTATACAGCGGCTACAGCCCTTATCACTGCAACAGTCGGAGGTGTTGATACAGTATCTCTATTCAAAGTAGACGATGGTGTAGTTGACACAGGTGATTGTACAGAAGGAACAGTAGACCTAACAGAGGCATGGAGTGTAAGTAACACTACATTGACCTTTACATGGGGAACATGTACTTCCGATACAGATGACGACACATGGACAGGTGATGACGCTATTATCTATGGAGATCAATTCAGAGATATCTATGGTAATGCTCTTGCCACAGATGGAACATTAACATTGGCAGGAGAATTCTAATATTTAGATACTAGAATTTATATAAGAGAACCTAAAAGCGGGGCCATACGGCCCCGCTTTTTTTTTGATTATATGTTTTAAAAGTGTATAATCTTCTCGATCAACTAAACCTATAACAAATGAAAACAATCAAAGTCAGCATGCTCTTTCTCGTCTGTTTAATATGCCTTGGATGCAACTTCAGCAGCCAAGATGAAGTTGATAACGATAATCTCCCCCAAGAAGATATCTCAATTGAAGAACTAGCATTACTCAATAAGCAGGTTAAAAATGGTGAGACAACATGTAGCCGTACACTTGAAATATACAAGACCATTGTAGATTCAAACTACAATGCAAAAGATATCGAAGGTCCAAATATTTTAAGGAATGCATTAGCTGGAGAAACCCTAGATGTCTTAAAGGAGCAAATCAATGAAGAGTTAGAGAAAGATCCAATACAAGGTATAGAGTTTCTAGAAAAATTATTTAGTATAAACCCAAATGAAGAAATTATTGATTGGCTGAATTCTACAATAGATAGTACAACAGACACTTATTATGCTGAGGGAAAACTTGACCAGGCATATGAAGTAATCAACAAGAGATTTAGGTATGGTTTTGAGATGGATGCCATGGATTTAAGAATTAAAATTGGCATTGAACTCGTAGACAAGCTAAAAGAGGATGGAAATGCAGATGAGGCAGAATCGATTATCAATGAATTAGAAAATATCATCAATATTCCAGACAATATTGCGCTCAAAGAAAAATACGCAGATCAATTGTCTGAATAATCTAATTACTAATCACACCTAGCTAACAATAATAACATGAAAAAAGAAATAACAATCTCAATCCTAACAGCTGTAATTCTATTCGGGTGTACAAGTACCCCAGGTGAAGATATTAGTGACCAGAAGAGGCCACCAAAAAAAATTGAGAGCCTAGTTGTTGCCGGTTGCGCCGACCTAGCTGCTGATCTGACAGAAAAGAATTTTAGTGCTAGCGACGATGATGTCTACGAAGCCGCATCAACCATTCTCTTCTCCAATGACAGGTCTGAAGAAGCAAAAAATTGTTGTCTTAATATCCAAGATTCACAGAGAGGGGAGAAATGTTTAAAGATGGGAAAGGATAAATAGAAATCTTGTCTACAAAAACATTAGAATAAGCGACTAATCCAGTTGTCGATTAGTCAAAGTTTCAATATAATCACTAAGGTAACTTTTACATATATTCAAATATTTATTTAACTCATTTCGTATGAACAGTTTTCATACCACGCTTGAGAAAATGACTAAACGATTCCTGATTGCAGGTTTTTGCATGGGAATTTTCTTGGCAATGTCCAGCTCTGTATTTGCAGCAGCTCCAATAGTAGTGACCGCAACTTCCTCAACCGCTGACACAAACAACGACGGAACAGTGGATCAGCTAACGATAACATTTAGCGAAGTTGTAGATATAAATGACACATCTGGTATTGCAGATGGATTAGACAGTATAACCCTAGGAGATAGTTGTACTATTGCTAACGGTGACTATACATCTGACGACGCAGCGACTCTAGTGCTAACACTAACAGGTTGTACGGCTGGAGACACAAGCATAACTCCTTCAATCACATACGCAACGCAGTCAGGATGTGGTAACAATTTCGCAATATGTGATGGAACGCCCACTAATGAAATGGCTGACGGTGCTCAGTTACCGCCTTCAGATGGTGCAAAACCCGTTCTAACAGCAGTTACTTTTGCAAATAGCACCTACAACACAGTAACATTTACTTATAGTGAGTCAGTTGTTATAACAGATGGTGCAAGTACCACAAGCCTGGGAGATGTTACTACAGCTGGAACAATAGCTGGATTGGGAACCTTTGCAACAGGAGGAACTATAACCGTCCCAACCTTAAAAAATGCCATTAGTGGAAATGGAACCGCAAATATAACAGTTGCTTTGGCTGCTCAATCTGGGGGATATATAGCTACAAGTACAACAACAATCACTGCACCGTCCGGCAATGTAACACCTCTTGCAACACCTTCTTTGGTCGATGCTGCGGGTAATCAGGCTAATTCAGCTGCTGCAGTTGTAGCTCCAGGAGTATCAACTGCCTGGGATACAACAAGACCAACAATTAGCAGTGCGATTTTGTCTGATACATACTTTAATAATGCAGCTTTCGTGGCTGGAGGAACCTTCAATACAGGAACAGACGGAAAAGCAGACACTATGACAATCACCGCTTCGGAAACTCTGCGTACATCAACAGATGCCGCCGGAACAAGAAATGACTGGAGTGTAACAGGAGCAGCTAATGAATATGGAACATCCATTACCGTAATAAAAGGAGCAGGAAGCGGAACAACTTACACAATAAACTTCAGCGGTGTTAATACCTACTACGATGCAGGAACATTCGAAGTTTTAAATACTCAGGATACAGCACCATCATTTATTGATGCAGCAGGGAATCCTTTGGCATCAGGAAAAACAAGTGAAACATACAAAGCTTGTTATACAGGTTACAGTTGTGCAAGCGGAACCATCGGAAATGTTGCGGTAATTACAAATAGCATTCAACAACCAGGAGGAGACGGTTCTGGAGTAGATTCAACAGCTCCAGGATCACCAAGTGGTCTCACAGCCACAGTTAATGATAATATGGGCATTGATCTTGTATGGATAGACCCAAGCGACAGTGATATCTCCAGTATTAGAATTTATCGCAAAATCAATGAAGAAGTGGAGTCCATGATTAGGATTGTAAATAAAGGAACAGAAAAATACGAAGATACCTTTGTTGAAGAGGGTGATGTCGTGAAATACGCCTTGTCCTCAACTGATCTTACTGGGAATGAAAGTGCAAAAAGCTCGTATGTGCAGATAACTGTTGAATTAGGAGCAACAGCTGAAGAGATAATCAATGAGGAAGCCGATGATTCCACTCTGGAAGAAGACACCACACCAGAAGAAGAAACAACAGACGAGAATGTCGAAGAAGAAGTTGTTGAATCGGTTGTTCTTACTGACATCAACAACCATTGGGCAAAAGAAAGAGTTCAAGCCATGGTTCAACAAGGCATAGTAAAAGGTGACCCAGATGGAGCTTTCCGTCCAGACGATAACTTAAACCGCGCAGAAGCATCTGCTCTTCTATACAGAGTTTTAGGTTTGGATGAGCCAACAAATCCTGCAACAGTGCCATTTTCCGATGTTGCAACAGACAGTTGGTATGCCGGATATATCGCCTACCTAAAGAGCATCAAAGTTGTAAACGGTAATCCGGATGGAATTTATCTGCCTGCTACAGACATCAACCGTGCTGAATTTCTTGCCCTTGCAATGCGCACATACCACTACTCCGTTGACGAAGCCACTCAAACTGAAATCGAAGATCTAAGAGCCGGCGACATGACAGAAGCCTACGAAGATCTAGCAGATGAATGGTACACAGCAGATGTGACAGCAGCTACAGGACTAGGATTCATTGGAGGTCGTGACTGTGAAGGCGGCAAATGTTTCGCAGCTGAGGCTACAATCACTCGTGCTGAAGCTACAAAGATCCTTTACGAAATGTTCTACACAATGCTAAGCGCAGAGGATGCTACGACTGAGGAAGAAGAAGCTACAGAGTAAAATATCTCCACATAGAGAAAAAGCCCACCCTATACGGGGTGGGCTTTTTGTGTCTCCCCACTCCAAAGCCATCCTAAAATTTAATTTAAGTTTTTGTTAGAAGTGTTTGCTAATGTCGCAGACAATAGTATTCTTTAAAAAACAACAAAATGCCTAGCAAAAACGAAAATCCCCTTATGTTTAATCAAAAACAAGTCCGCCGCCACTGGGATGCAGATAAAGAACTTTGGTACTTTTCTATTGTAGATGTGGTGGGAGTGTTGACGGAAAGTACGAATCCTAGAGGATACTGGAAGGTTTTAAAGCACAGATTAAGAGATGAGGGGAGTCAGTTGGTTACAAATTGTAACCAACTGAAATTAATGGCTTCAGACGGGAAAAAATACCTCACAGATGTTGCCCACACCGAACAAATACTTCGACTCATCCAATCTATCCCCTCCCCAAAAGCTGAGCCATTTAAACTCTGGCTTGCACAAGTTGGCTACGAAAGAATGGAAGAGACCGAGGATCCGGAACTAACAATCGACCGGGCCATGCAAGCCTATCTCAGAAAGGGCTATTCCAAGGATTGGATCAATCAAAGACTAAAAACAATTGAGGTAAGGAAAGAACTAACCGATGAGTGGGATGAGCGAGGAGTAAAAAGAGGCAAGGAATACGCCATACTCACAGACGAGATCACCAAAGCATGGGCGGGAAAATCGGTAAAACAATACAAGCAATTCAAAGATCTCAAAAAGCAAAACCTCAGGGACAATATGACCAATCTCGAGCTAATTCTCAACATGTTAGCAGAGGCCAGCACAACGGAAATATCCAAGAGTGCAGAGCCGCAGTCCTTCGAGCAGAACAAGCAAGTAGCCAAGGCAGGTGGAGATATTGCAGGCAAAGCCAGGAAAGACATCGAAAGCAAAACTGGAAAAAGTGTTGTTTCGCCCAAGAACGCAAAACACCTGCGAGCGAAAACCCCAAAGAAAATAGGCAAATAAAAGAGAACAAGCGCAACGGTCAAAAAACACCTCATCTACATATTTCCCCCCTCCCACTTTTTTGCTATAATATCGCCAACCCTCAACCTCATTCATGGAAAAGAAAACCTCAAAGATTAAGCTATTATTAAAATCCAAGAAATTCCTCATCCCTGCAGGCCTAGTTGTAATTGCCGGTCTATACTATGCTTTTTCCGGCAACGGTGATCCGGTTTATGTTCTGGATACCGTGAAGACTGCCGATGTGGATCAGATTGTATCTGTCAATGGAACGGTGGAGTCTAATGCTCGGATAGATCTGCGTTTTCAGAAAAACGGTAAGATTAGTGCAATAAATTTTAAAGAGGGGGATAGTGTGACAACTGGAGATATCCTTTTGTCTTTGGAAAATCGTACAGCTCAAATAGAAGTTTCGCGAACTAAAGCCGGAGTGGATATGGCCAAGGCCGACCTGAATCTTAAATATGTGGGCCCAAGTATCCAAGAGATAAAAGTTTCAGAAGTGGCTATTTCCGAAGCAGAGACCAACCTCGCCAATGCTGAGCAAAATCTTAAAGATATCAAGCTTTCCAATGCTGAAAAATTGCGCGCTGCCGAACTAAGCCTCCAGAGCTACGAAGGGAAATTGGTTAACGCTCAAATTTCCTACGACAACTACCTTGCCACCGGAGAAACTACAAATATCGGAGCCGAACAAGACCTTGAGCAGGGCTATGATGATGCCAAGGCTGCAATTCTCGATGCCCTGGATACTGTCGCCGCCTCTCTCACCAAAGCTGACGAAATCCTTGGAGAAGACAACAACACAGCCAATGACGAATTCGAAGAACTGCTCGGAATTCGTGGAACATATAACATGAGTTCACTAAAGAGTGCATATAGATCAGCAAAAAATGACCGAGAAGATGCTCAGGACACATATAACAGTATCAAATCCACCTGGGAAAGAACGGCAGTAGATTCCCTGCTCGCCGACACCGAAAACAATCTCCTCAACACAAAATCCCTCCTCGACGACATCTATCAACTTCTCGAAGACACTATTACCGGGAACTCCTTCACCCAAACCGAACTTGACACCCTCAAATCCAACATTTCAACCAAACAATCTGCACTCACTACTGAACTCTCCTCAATCCAAACTATCAAGCAAACAATAGCTAACGCCAAACTCGGCATCACTTCCACAGGCCTCTCCGCAGACACTAGCCTAAACTCTGCCAAATCCACCCTCGATGACGCCAAAAACAATGTGGAAATATACACCGCCAAACTCGAACAAGCCAAGATCGAAAACCAAATAGCCGAAAACAACGGCCAAATGGAAATAGAGCTGGCCAGCGTCCGCGTCCAGCAAGCCCAGGCCAATCATAACCAACTGATCGCCAAACCGCGATCAGTAGACATCGCCGCCCTCCAGGCCAAAGTAGACCAAGCCCAAGCCATCCACGACCAGGCCCTCAAAGACCTCGAAGACACCCAAATACTCGCTCCGGTAGATGGCATTGTGACGCAAATAAACGGCGATATTGGGGAGAATGTATCCACAACCGACACAGTGTGTGTTTTGATGACAGACGCCCTTCAAATCAAAGCTAACATCTCCGAAACAGATATCACCAAAATCCATCCCGATAACAAAGTGGAAATTACCCTCGATGCTTTCCCGCTTGATGTAATTTTCAATGGGCATGTACTTAGTGTGAATCCCGCCGAAACCGTGATAAACGGGGTTATCTACTACGAAGCCATTATTTTGCTGGATGAACCTGCCGAAGGAGATCCTCTCTACGAACAATACAAACAAATTAAATCCGGAATGACCGCCAACCTGGATATTCTTTCCGCCCAAGCCATGGGCGTACTCACAATCCCACCACAGGCTCTACACTATGAAGGGGTGGAAACTTTTGTCTTTGTGCCAGGCCAAGCCGAAGGAAATGGCCGAGAGAAGCGAATTGTTAAGACCGGATTGGAAGGGGAAGATTTAATTGAAATTTTGTCCGGATTGGAAGAAGGACAGGAAATAGTTCTGTATGAGAAATAGGGCTTACCCTGCCGCAACTAAATGCTTTTTATACTAGACAAATCTTCAAAATAATTTTACAAAACGAATCGCAGTAAACCAAAAAACCTCACTGCAAAAGCAAAAAGGCCGTTTTCTCGAGCCCAAAAATAATTTAGAAAAAATTTAAAGAATTGTTAAAAAAAATTGATATAAAAATTACGCATTAGAAAAAAGTGCAGCTTTTGGAACAGGGGAAAGAGTAGTAAAAACAAAAACAAAAAACTACCCCCCCAAAAGAAAAAATTAGTCATCCTCGGTTTTAAACTGCCCTTTAGAGCCGGGGATTTGCCCTTAGAAAAAAGGTTGACTTGCCATCGAGGCTGTAATACACTTGTATTACAATCAACTACATCACCGACACAACATGCGATCTATTTTAAGCATTTCACTACCAGCCGAGAAAAAGAAAGAAATTGAAAAAAGAGCTAAAAAAG
>Ga0180007_10005878_pt1 | contig 12205 bp, 16 predicted proteins | sample MM_PC_MetaG_FD_121122 | JGI IMG/M metagenome (GOLD analysis project Ga0180007, IMG submission 121122) | Groundwater microbial communities from the Aspo Hard Rock Laboratory (HRL) deep subsurface site, Sweden - MM_PC_MetaG | ecosystem: Environmental > Aquatic > Deep subsurface > Groundwater...
CTCATCCTATCTATACTATTCCTAAACGAGATTCTAACTCTCAAACAATACATCGCATTTGCATTGATACTGGCAGGTTCAATATTGATTTCATTCAAAAGATTTGAAGAAAATCTCAGATTAACACCAGGCGCTTTGCTTGCATTGCTCGCTGGCTTTTTCTTTGCTGTCCAGGCAATACTCTTAAAGTATCTGTCATCTATCAACCTAGCTACTATAATGGTCTACAGGGAAGCAGGGTATATATTATCTATCCTATTAGTATTTGCACTCTCTCCAAAAGCAAGAAAGTTTACAAAAAAGGTTATAAAAGATATGAGCTTAAAAAAAACAGCGATAGTATATGGAGCAGAATGTATAGGTATAGGTGGAATGTTCCTATATTACCTTGCAGTCCAAAGAGGCCCTGTCTCATTAGTCAGCGTAGTTGAAGGATCTGAAACAATATTTATCTTTATCCTAACAATCATAATGTCCATATTCCTCCCTAAGATATTGAAAGAAGAAATCAATAAAAAAACAATAACTATAAAAATAATCTCAATTATACTAACTATAGTAGGATTATACTTAATTTCAACATGAAAACATACTTTGTCGTAACAGGAGTGGTAAAACATAACAATAAGTTCTTGATACTTAAAAAAGCGCCAGACGATTATAACTACCCAAATAAATGGAGTTTCTGCTCTGGCTTTGTAAAAGAATTCGAAGCAGGAGAAGAAACCATAATCAGAGAGATAAAAGAAGAGACAGGATTAGACGGTAAGATAGTAAAATCAGGCGGGATAGTCGAAGCATTGGATGATATAAATCAAAAGAAATGGGTTATAGCTGTCTACTTATGCGAAGTTCAAAGTCCAGATGTAAAACTATGCCATGAAAATACTGACTTCAAGTGGGTTTCACTAGAAGAGATGGATAATTATCCTTTTGTGCCTGGCTTGTCGAAAGATTTAAAAACATTAGGGCTAAAATAATTATAATAACAAAATTTTAACAACAATGGCGCAGACCGACCGGGTCCCCGTCGGGGTGGTCGGTAGGATTTACAAAGTAAATCCGTCTGCCGCCATTATTGTTGTTAAAATTTTTAAAAAAGAATAAGAAAATTAATAACTAACATGAAACTAATCATAGGTTCTGACCACGCTGGATTTGAACTAAAGGAAAAAGTAAAAGACTATCTAAAACAATTAAAGCATGAAACAGAAGATTTAGGCGCTTTCTCAGAAAAACCAGTTGATTATCCATTGATAGCAAAAGAAGTTGCAAAGAAAGTTGCAAAAACAGGCTCAACAGGAATCTTGATCTGCGGCTCTGGAATAGGGATGTGCATCTCAGCAAACAAGATTAAAGGCGTAAGGGCAGCATTGGTCTATGACGAATACACTGCAAAAGTATCAAGAGAGCACAACAATGCTAACATCTTATGCATAGGCGCAAGAACAGGCTCAGCAAAGAACTACAAAAAGATAGTAGATGTATTCTTAACAACTCCAAATTCAAAAGAAGACAGGCACTTAAGAAGAATAAAAGAAATGGATTCATTATGAATTTGTTAAATTACTCTCTAGCAGCATTGCTCTCTTACCTAGGCCTGTTTGCAGGACTTCTATTAGCAATAATCGCAAAAGAAGAGCTAAAGGCAGGAAAGAAATATTTTATAATAACAAAAAAAGTCATCATAGCCCTAATCTTCATTTCAATAATCTTTCTTGCACAGCTAAAGCATGTCTTAATCTTGATAGCCCTTTTGATAATCACAACCTCCCTTGTAAAATATTCAAAAACAGAGCTAGTCAAGACACATTATACCTACTTATTATTCTCAGCAATATTCTATCTTTCCTCAAAAAGATTAGAGCTTTTTGCAGTAAGCTCTTCATTAATCTTCCTTTACGGCCTTCCAGCAGGAACATTATTATCATACAAAACCAAGAAAGAAGCAATAACTAATATTCTGAAGAATGTTGTGTTTGTTGTAATTGCAATAGCCATTTACATCATATTCTAAAACATCTTCTTAAACTTAAGCGGGCTGATCATAAGTATTGCCAAAAGTAAGTATATATAAGGATAAACAAAATAAGGCACATGGCATAGATAAATCAAAGGAATTATAACTCCATTTACAGTTATCGGCATTCCAGCAAACTCTCCGTTGCTGAACTCCATAATATTATACCTCGCCAATCTCAATACACCGGCAAAAAGAAACAAGGCAAAGACTATCACAGCAACATTGGTCTTGACAAGAGTAAACCCTAAAACAGCAGGAGCAACCCCAAAACTTATAGTATCTGATAAAGAATCAAGCTGTTTTCCAAAATCGCCGTGCCTTTTTGTCCATCTCGCCACCTTACCGTCAAAATAATCAAAAACAACAGCAAGGAACATAGCAGCTATCGCAAGATAATATTCACCCTTTATTGTAAAAAGCACAGACAAAAGCCCCATGAACATATTAAAAAATGTAACCAAATCAGGCAGCTTCACAAGCCTTGTAAATCTTATCTCCTCTAGGTCAGTTTTATATTTTACAACACGCACACCTGACCTAAATAGAGTTACTATAAATGACACTGACAAAAGCAAGATTGAAAACCATAATAATACATAATCTGGCTTCCCTATCAGGAATACAAACAAGGTAAAAAGCTGGATAAACACACTCACCTTATCGATGACATTGGTCTTAAAAACAACTTTGGCATTTTTTATAAGTACAAACAATGCTCCAATTATAACAAAAGCATCTTTAGCTAAAAAAACAATCATTGCCCAAAAAGGAAACATTCCCTTATAAAAAAGGACAAACGCAGCAAGGTTAACAAATAATTTATCTGCAAAAGGATCCAATATAGACCTTAACTGATTGCTTTTATTATTCCTTTTTGCAAGCAGACCATCAAAAAATGAAACAAATGCAGTTAAGATAAAAAGATAGACAGCAAGCTCTTTTCTGGAAGCATAAATGAGCAAAGAAACAATAAAAGGAAGCAACAATCTCAACATAAGAAGAGTTAATCTTCTTTTGCCCAGCTTATTTACAAAATTATTCTTGCTCATTATATCATACCCAAAACAGTCTCTCCTGCCTTGACATTATCTCCTTCTTTTACACTTAACTTGACCTTATCAGGAAAAATAACACAAACCTGGCTTCCAAACTTGATCATCCCTATCTTTTGGCCTTTATTAATTTTCTGGTTTTTTCTTACAAAGCAGACAATCCTTCTTGCAACAATACCTGCAATCTGTATTACCTTTATTTTCCCAATTTTCCTATTCTCGATGATTATCTCATTCTTCTCATTCAATAATCCATTCTCAAACTTATCCCCATAAACAGCATTCTTAAAGCTGCCATTGACATATTTTGTGCTTATAACTTTTCCTTCAACAGGCGCTCTCTGCACATGGACATTGAATATATCCATCATGATTGTAATCAGATATCCTTCCTTGCAGGTATCCGATACTAAAGTCTTAATCTTACCTAAAACTCCTTTTTCAATCTTCATTTCAGATATATTCTCTAGCTTTATGACCTTAATAACCTTGCCGTCAGCTGGCGCAACAATATTATCACCAATAGGCACCCCTCGTTCAGGGTCCCTTAAAAATATAAACAGATAAAAAAGTAAAAACAAAAGAATAACAGATGCAAAAACTATCAATATGCCTAAGACTACCATTTTTCATTCCTTATTTTCAGGTAAAATGCAGCATGATTCACCACTACATGCCCAACAACGCTTATTATAGCTATATAGGTTAACCTTTCCCAAGATAAGGTTGTAACAAAACTGACTAAAACCAAAGAGCCAATAACAAAATCAAGCTGATCCCATGGAACAAATGGTTTCCCTGAACTTATGCCTGCTCTTCTTTTAAAAAAGCTTTTTACAAGATCCCCAAGTAAAGCTCCAAAACCTAACAAAAATCCAACCAAGATCCAATTGGAATAATCAATAAAGCTAAGTCCATTAAAAAAATCAAATCTATATAATAAAAACTGAAGATAAGCTATGATAATTGCAAACAATACCCCAAAAACAAATCCCCTGAATGTTTTATTCTTTCCAAAAAGCTCTTTTCCTTTAAACTTAGCTCCAAAATCAACTGGCTTTGCCAAAAACTTCAGCCAATTCTTAGATATTACAGGAGCCATATTAGCAAAATAAGCAGGTAGCATAAAATAAAAACATCGTAAAACTAAAAATCCTAAATTCACCATCTTCTTAATACCCTCTTTGTAAAAAAGCTCAATACAGAGCCAGCTAATCCAGTAACATTGCTCCCTTTAACTCTGGTCTTTCTATTTTTTATAGCATTAGTAAGATCACCTTCAAAAATAGTCCTGCTCCTCCCTATCTCAAAAGAAAAGTGAGAATCAGACCCGCCCGTCTTTGCCAATTTATTCTTCTCTGCAAACTTCACAGCAGCCCTGTTACCAAAATAAGATGTTCTTGCATTATAGCATTCAACAGCATCTAAGTATTTTTTAACATCAACCCCGTTTAAGTCAGACCTTAACTTAGGAATCATCCTAAAAGGGTGCGCCATAACCGCAATCCCCCCTTGCCTTCTTATCTCTTCAGAAACCTCAAAGAAATCCCCTGGTTTGACATCTTTATTAACATACAACCCTAAAACATGCCCCCTATCAGTGTTTACTTCTATACTGGGTATAACCTCAAAATCCTTATCTTTATTTAATTTGCTAACCTCAACACCCCCTTTGATAGAGTTATGGTCTGCAACAGCTATTCCATTTAATCCTACTCTTTTTGCTATTTTCAATAAGGTAGATGCCTTTAGGATAGAGCATGACGAATGATGAGTATGTATATGCAGGTCGTATTCCATTTAATCACCGATACAACATTAAGAAAGAGCTGGTTTAAAAAGTTTTGGATTGAACCAACGCAAATTATTGTACAAAGTCCAATCCTTTATGCTCTCACTTTGTTCGAGCATAAAGTATTTAAATAAATCAATAACCTAACTTAATAGAATGAAGATAGACAAAGAACTTATTGAACATATAGCCAGCTTAGCTAGGCTTAAGCTTACTGAAAAAGAAATAGAAAAGTTCCTTCCTCAGTTAAAAGAAATTCTAAATGCATTCTCTAAATTAGATGAAGTCAACACAGATAACACTCAACCTTCATTCCATCCAGTTGAATTAAAGAATATGATGCGTGAAGACAGGATAAAACCATCATTAACCCAAGAGCAGGCGCTTTCAAATTCAAAAGAAAACAAAGACAATTACTTTAAAGGCCCGATGGCCATCTAAAATTACAATGAAAAATATATTGATAATAATAACAATAATGCTCATCCTGACAGGATGTTCAAAAGAGGTGTCTAATATGAAAAAAGCAGTATTTGAGACAAATAAAGGAACATTCGAAGTCCAACTATTCACAGATAAAGCGCCAATAACCACAAAGAACTTCATAGATTTAGCAGATAAAGGATTCTATAATGGGCAGATATTCCACAGGGTGATAGACAATTTCATGATTCAGGGTGGAGATCCAAATGGAGATGGCACAGGAGGCCCTGGCTATGAAATAAAAGATGAATTTGATCCTAGTTTAACTCACGATTCTGAAGGGATATTATCAATGGCAAACAGAGGCCCAAATACAGGCGGTTCGCAATTCTTCATAACATTGACTTCAACTCCCTGGCTTGATGGAAAACACGCTGTATTCGGCAAAGTCACAAAAGGGATAGAAGTTATAAGAGCTATTGGAAAAATAAAGACAGGGGCAATGGATAAGCCAGTAGAAGATATTGTGATAAAAAAGATAACTATAGAATAAGGTAAAAAATAAAACAAAGATGGATATAAACAAGATAATCGAAGAATGTAAGAAAATAAATGATGAATATCATTACTTCAATACAATAGATGAAGGTTTGAACTCGAAGAGTTCTAACTGTTACGAATCTTCGATTCGAAAGACTCCAAAAAAGCAAGGAGATGGAAAACTAAACAATATAGCAATCTCTGTAAAAGACTGCATCTGTGTAAAAGGCCTTGAATCAAGAGCAGGTTCTAAAATATTAGAAAAATACAAGCCAGTTTTTGACGCAACAGTCATTGAAAAGGTAAAGCAGCAGGGAGCAATTATAATCGGAAAAACAGCACAGGATGCTTTTGGATTTGGTTCTTTTAGCACAAATGTTGGAAAAGACATGAAGATTCCTTTAAATCCATTTGATAAAGAAAGAGCCTGCGGTGGTTCTTCAGGCGGCTCAGCAGGTATTACACAAAAAGCTTCTTTCAGGCATATCACATTATCAGAATCAACAGGGGGCTCAATAGTATGCCCAGCTTCTTTCTGCGGTGTTATAGGATTATGCCCAACTTACGGAAGAGTCTCAAGATATGGATTGATGGACTATGCAAACAGCTTAGATAAAATCGGGCCAATGGCAAGATCAATGGATGATATTGCATTAATAATGGAAATAATCTCAGGTTATGATGAAAAAGAAAGCACTACTTTAAATGAAGAAGTTCCAAAATACTCTGACTTCCTAAAAAAAGACATCAAGGGCATGAAGATTGGAATAATAAAAGAAGCTTTTGGAAAAGGAATTGATAAAGAAGTAAAAGAAAAAGTAGAGCAAGGAATAAAAAAACTAGAGCAGCTAGGTGCAAAAACAGAATTCATATCATTGCCATTAACCCAAAAATATGGTGTAGAAACATACTACTTGCTGGCAATGTGTGAAGCATCTACTAACCTGGCAAAATACTGCGGAATGCGTTATGGCGCAGCTGAAAAGCTCGAAGGCAGCTTTAATGAATACTTCAGCAAAGTAAGAAGTGATTACTTTAATGATGAAAGCAAAAGAAGGATCATAATAGGAACATTCGCAAGAATGGCTGGCTACAGGGATGCATATTACATAAAAGCAGCAAAAGTAAGAACAAAGATAATTGAAGAATACAAAAAAGCATTTGCTAAATTTGATTTATTACTAAGCCCAACAATGCCTTTTGTCGCTCCAAAATTCAAAGATATTGAAAAACTCACTCCATTGCAAAATTACATGGCTGATATCTTAACAGTAGGCCCTAACTTAGCTGGTCTGCCGCACATCTCAATACCAGCAGGCTTCAACAAAGACAAGATGCCAATCGGACTTATGCTGATTGCAGACCACTTAAAAGAAGAAAAACTAATTCAGGCAGGCTCAAAACTATGAAAACATTGATGCAGAAGGTAAAGATTGGAATGACTGTATTTGACATATTGATCATAATCTGGATAGCAGGAATAGCATACTTTTCTGTCTTCTCTTATTATAATATAGAAATCCAAAAGACAGAGGACTACCTTAAATCATTTTTCCTAGCATTGAAAATAGCTTATTACCTAGGTGCATTAGCTTTACTGCATATGTTTGTAGCTATGATTTACAACGTAATAAAAAAGATAAAGATACAAAATGAAATTTAATTCAGATATTGTAATTGGACTTGAGATTCATTGTGAGCTAGCTACAAAAAGTAAATTATTTTGTGGTTGCGCGCGTAGCGGAAGTAATGAACCTAATAGTAGAACATGCCCCACATGCCTAGGTCATCCAGGCTCTAAACCAGTTCTAAACAAAAAAGCAGTTGAATTCGCAATAAAATTAGCCCTAGCTACAAACTCAAAAATAACCAAGGAACTTATCTTCTCAAGAAAATCTTATTTCTATCCAGATATGGCTAAAAACTACCAGATCTCGCAATATGAGATTCCATTGGCAACAGAAGGCTCAATAAAATTAGGAAGTGGAAAAGAGATCAGCCTTACAAGAATACATATGGAAGAAGACCCTGCTGCTTTAGTCCATCCATCTGGAATGAGAGAATCAAAATTTGTCCTTGTAGACTATAACAGAAGCGGTGATCCGTTAGTAGAAGTAGTCACTAACCCGGACATGACTTCGCCAGAAGAAGCCCGTGACTTTATGAATCAGTTAATTACAATCCTACAATACCTCGAAATATTTGACATAAACAATTGTATAATAAAAGCAGATGCTAACATCTCAATAAAAGAATCCGGCTATATCAGGGCAGAGATAAAAAATGTAACTGGATTTAAAGATATTGAAAGAGCACTAAAATATGAAGTTGCAAGGCAGAAAGAAGAAGTAAAAGAAGGTAAAACGCTAAAGCAGGAAACCAGGGCATGGGACTCAGAAAAAGGGATTACATTTTCTCTAAGGACAAAAGAAACAGAAGCAGACTATGGATATATTGTTGATCCTGACTTAGTTAAGATAGATTTAACAAAAGAATGGATTTCTGAAATAAAAAAGAATATGCCTGAACTTGCACACGAAAAACTTGCAAAATTCACAAAACAGCACGGCCTTACAGAAGAGATGGCAAGAATCATCTCAAAAGACAAAGAATTAGCAGAGATGTTCGAAGCTGTCTCAACAGCAATTGACCCAGAGCTTGCTGCAAAATGGATAAGAAGGGAATTGACAAGAGTACTTAACTATAACAAAAAGAAACTGAATGAAACAGGCATTAAAGATATCCACATGATCGATTTGCTGAAATTAATCGAAGAAAACAAGATTACAGAAACAACAGCCCAAAGGATAATTGAAAAATTAGTAGAATCTTCTTTTGACATTAAAGAATACGTAAAAAAACAGGGTTTAGAAGCTGTTTCTGATGTTAGAGGGCTGGAAAAACTCTGCAAAGAAGCAATCGATGAAGCTCCAAAAGCAGTTGAAGAATACAGCTCAGGAAAAGAAAAAGCATTGAACTTTGTCGTTGGAATAGTGATGAAGAAAACAAAAGGCAAAGCAAAGCCAGATGAAGTTAATAAAATACTTAAAGATCTAATTAAGTAACAACTATTGAGTAGAAACCTTTTTAAACAACAGATAATTCTTGAGCTTATATCATTATTCTAGGAGTAAAACAGAATGGTTGACCAAGACAGATTAACAATCGATGAAGTTGTAGGAGATTTTGTAGTTATCTCATTCTCGGAAAAAGTTAGGAAAGAAGGGAAATTACCAGAACACAGAGCAAGAAAGTTACTTGAAGAATTTGATGCTTATTTATCCACATATGGAGCCAACCAAGAATTTTGTGTTAATCTAGGTAATTTTTGTTTAAACTCTGCATATCTGGGTAGTTTAATTGAATTTGGAAAAAAAACACCATCCCTAAAGGTTGTTACAGAAAATGAATTAACCCAAGAAACTTTTAATATTACCAAATTAGCCAACATCTACACAATATACAGTTCATATCAGGAATTCCTAGATAACGAGATAGATTCTAAATCCCAATAACCTTCTCCACTTCTTCCTTTATCCTTTTCTCAAAATCAGCTACTTTCATATCTCCCCTTTCAATGCTTAGAACATTCATAAGCTCTCTTGTCAGTGCTTTTTCTTTTTCGTTGTCCATGTTGTCAATCTTTATCTGGCCTAAATGCTCACTAATCAGCTTTTCCTCAACATCCTCAACATTATGCGCATCTATCTTTATCTCTTCAAACTCTTTGGCGACTAAAGCATTCGTATTCTTCATCACAAAATAAGCTGATTTCTCGTATAACTTTTCAAAAACACCCTTAAAATCAATATCAGATGGCCTTCCGCTCTCTAAAACTCCCTCTACCCTTATTGTAACAATTGTATTATTGAATTCCTTTCCTTTTATCTGCTCAATAAGTTCATTAGTAACCTTATCAGGTGTTTTTCCATCAGCATCAACTTTAATATGGACTGTATTATAAATCATGATAGGCTCAAACTTAACATTATCCCCCTCAATAATATAAAACCCGCCATTACCCAAAAGCTCAAGCTCTCTGAAATTATTAGGAAATAATGGCCCCGGATAAGCAATCCTGCCATATCCTTCAATCTTAACGTCCTTTACAATATGTGGATGCCCCCCTGCATAATAATTAAAGTTCTTTGGCAATAAGCTCAACGGCTGCGAATCAACCTTCTCTAATTCTTTTGGCTTCAGCTCAGACAATAAAGAATGAAACAAGAATATTTTATAGCCTTCTTCTTTCTCAAGCTCTTCTTTTAACAGTTCTTCATAATAACCTTTCTCTAAACCACCTTTCTTGCCTAACATACCAGTAATCTTTACTCCTGTCTTTTTATCAACAGTAAACTTTAACCTTAACTTGCCATCAACATCTTCACCTTTAGCTACATTAACAACTAACCCAGCCTGCTCAAGAACATCAAGCATTGTCTTTCCAGAAGGTGAAAAATCATGAGAGCCAGCTATCATATAAACAGGAATCCCCCTATCACTTAATCCCTTTAATCTCTTAACAACTAACTTCAACCCATCAATAGAAGGCAGAGAAGTATTAAACAAATCACCTGCAATTAAAACAAAATCAACATTCTTCTCAATAGATATATCAATAGCCCTTTCAAAAGCCTCTGCAGCAATATTCTTTAGTTTGGGCTCTCTCCAACCTCCGATGTGGCAGTCAGCTAAATGAGTAAACTTCATATTACAACCTCGCTTCGGAGTTGGAGATAGGAAAAATCTTTGATTTTTTCGTGTCGCCAACCTCCGATGTGGCAGTCAGCTAGATGTGCAAATTTCATCTTGAATTAAACAATCCCGCTAAAATCCTTCCTAACACTCTCTTTTCCTTTATCCTTCTTAACAAACTCCTCAAACAATGGAATCTTTACAGGAGTTGCAAACTTTGCAAAATTAGAGCTTATTATAGCCTCACCCTTATCAAGTGAAGCAATATTTCTGTCGTCATCAGAAAGATCCTGCGCAGAGCTTTGTATTATAGCATCTCTCTCAGGCTGCATCTCAATCCCCAATATTATTTTAGTATTCATATTTGCAAGAATCTCTTTTGGTATAAGCGAAGGCAGCTGAGTTATAGCAAACAACCCAACCTTAAACTTACGACCCTCACGTGCAATAGTTGAAAATATATTTGAGCCTTTCTCTAAAACCTCTTTGCCCAAAACACGAGGAGCTTCCTCAAGCACAACAGAGATTACTGGTTTATCACCTAAAACACCTTTCATCTTATATCTTTTATATTTACCAAAGACCTCTGTAACAATCAAACTTCCTATCAATATCTCAACACTTCCTGAAAAATCAGATGTATCTACAATAACTACCTTGCCATTCTCTAACTCAGTGCATATATCATTGATAGTTGTTTCGCCTGCATTTAAATCAAATATCCCTTCACAAAAAAGCTGATTATTGTTAAGCTCCAAATCCAATAATGACATAATCCTTCTCTTGACAACAGCTAATGTTCCTTCGTGAAAATTCTCAATCGGCTTATCAAGCACAATCGCTTCTATCCATTCCTTGCCATAATTCTTATAGTATTGTGCTAAAGCCTGCTTCTGAGGGTCAGACCAATAAACAACTCCATTAAAATGCTGAGGCTTTATCAATCTAATATTGATCTTTAATGTTTTTCCACCAGGAGGAACATCATTAGGTGTATAATAAACAACCTTATCCTTAGAAGGGTGATCTTTTAACCCTAACTTATTCCGACCATAATACTCATCGTGAGGGTCTAAAACCAATACTCCGCAATAATCCTTATCTAAAGTATCCCATAATATACAACTGCATAAATTAGACTTGCCCTTTCCAGTCTGTGCAGGAACCAAAATATGATGCGAAAAAACCTCTCGCCCATCTAGATAAATAGGAAAATCCAACACCTTGCTTCCGCTTCTTAAGTTGCCAAAAAACAATGGATTTTTTGGTTGTGTCAAAAACTTCAAGTCATCTTTCTCAATCTCCCTCACAGGAGAAAAAAAAGAAGGCAGCTGCTTACATACATTTGAATTATTACCTGATATAGTGATTATATTCTTCAAAACAGCTAGATTATAATTACGAAGTTTAGCATCCATAAACTCAGTCTCTTCATTATCCTCCAGATTCATCCCAGATATAAGTTCAAGATTCTGCTGAGAAATCTGGCTGCCATATAACAGATGAACAGCCTGCATCAAAATCTTACAATCAGGCATATCAACTGCCATCAATTCACCTAACTCTATCTTCTGGTCAGACTTCTGCCTAATAAGTATCTTCCCATATTCACCAGAAATTACTTGACCCTTTATCACAGCAAAAGATAATGAAAGAATTTATTTAAAGCTTATGTTTTAC
>Ga0180007_10005879_pt1 | contig 12204 bp, 8 predicted proteins | sample MM_PC_MetaG_FD_121122 | JGI IMG/M metagenome (GOLD analysis project Ga0180007, IMG submission 121122) | Groundwater microbial communities from the Aspo Hard Rock Laboratory (HRL) deep subsurface site, Sweden - MM_PC_MetaG | ecosystem: Environmental > Aquatic > Deep subsurface > Groundwater...
TGTTAGCGGCGGCCTCAAAATGTATGAAAATAACCGGAATAAAATCGTAACGTTTTTCAGGCATAGAACTTGCTTAGTTCAGACCAATAACTGACTGAAATAAAACAAAATTCATAAAAGAAGATGAAGAAAAGGATTTAAAAATTCTCTTTTTAAGAAGAAAATGAATCATCTTCATACCGGAGGTTTTATGACATATTCAGGTCGCTCCTCACATGGTCAAAAGTTTTGACCAGTATTTCTGATATTTCACTTTTGCTGAGTCCATACTTTAGGATTTCAAAGTGTAGACTTTGTCTATACATCCGGTGTTTTTTTGAAAATTCATTGGCTCTGACCATAGCCAGTAGTCTGGTCTTTTTAAATTGATCAAGCCTGGAAAACAATATTTGTCAACCTATAATTTTAGAAAGAATTTTACCACCAAAGAGAAATAGCTATTTTAGAAATAAATCTCGTTTCATCATGCTTCAAATAATTTTTCATTAAAATATTATTCATTTCATTTATATTACCACGGCTCACTTAAAGCATCAACAATGTCCCGCCGTGAAAGGACAGCAGCACAGCGCTCCCAGAGGTGAGCATTGGGGTCAAGAGTACCTCGATATTTTACCGAAAAGGCGTCTTCGGCTTTTTTGCGCTCATGCATGTAGGTATCCATTTTTTCTTTTAACACGTTTTCATCCTGAATCCATTCATCGTCAATGGTGTCTGGAATACTGCCAAAAATATCATAGGTATCTTTTAGGCGCTCAGAGAGAACATTATAGACCTTTTCATCTTGAGTATCGCTGTATACAAGATTGAGCATATCGACATATTTTCGAGCCTGACCAAAGCGCTTTATACGTCCAAGACGTTGTTCTAATCGAGACGGGTTCCAAGGCAAGTCAATATTAATCAGTGTCCCCAAAGTTTGAAGGTTTAATCCTTCACAAGCGGCATCAGTTGCAACCACCAGGCGAATATCTCGGGTTCGAACAGCCGTCTTGATGACTTCTCGATCGACTGAATTAAACTGCTCACCACGGAAAAGCCCGCTTTTACCAGCTCCGGCATAAACCGCTACCACTTCATCTTTGAAAACTTTTGCCAGCTCTTTTGCAATCCATTCCGTGGTGTCATAATATTGGCTGAAAATGATGCAACCATGCTCGATCCAGGTTTTGCCATCGGTTCGGAACTCGGTCAAAAACCATTTGACGGTATCAAGTTTTGAGTCAACCGCTTCAGGCCGGGACAGTTGCGTTATGATTTCACTGAGACAGGCAACTTCAGCAGGACTCATTTGGGAGAGGATATGTTCGACTTCTTCAACGTGGTCTTCATCTTCATTTGAGATGGTGTGTGCCAACATTTTTCTAGCAGTTTTAAGTCCAGAGGCAAAACTTGAGCAGATACGCTGTAGCATCAGCGATTTCATAAATCCCCCTGCCTTGGTGCGGGACTGGAGCAGTTTACTAAACTCTTCAGCCTTTTCATAAGCGACCTCGAAAGGGGTGTTGGTGGAGATGCCAAGCCCTATAAAACGAGATTGATAGAGGTAGCTCTTGGTCGGTATAGGGTGAGTATTTACTCCAACTTTGTCCAATAGACCATCTTCTTCAAGTTGTTTTCGTTTACGGAGAACAACATGACGCAGAACGGGGTTATAATTTTGAAAGAAATCCAGGGCAAGACCTTCTGAAAGCCATATGCTCTGCACCAGATATTCAAGATCCTCATAGCGATGTGAACAGTTGAAATCAGTTGGTCTAATATTGAGATGGTTTCTGATATTTGAAACTGTATGGTGCTCGTTTTCTGGGGGAAGCGGATTTCTCAACCAATCCCACACCTGCGACTCGGTTTTGAGTATTGCTTTTCCTGTTACCATGGGAATAGCGTTCTCATGGTTTCTCCATGGAGAGAGCGAATCACCCAGGACAAATTCCGCACCGCTGTTTAGAATACCGAGTAAATCCCATAACTCGCGAACTTTTGTTTGAATTGGTGTAGCTGTACCCAAAATAAGGTGTTTTGTCCGTCTCCCCATATCGTTCATAAATGCCAAAAGATTGTTGGGCTGTGTTGCATTTTCTCCCAACCCTCCCTTAACACGGGCCTTGTGTGCTTCATCGAGAATAACGGTTCCATATCTGTTTTTCAGAAGCATTGCCGCTTCTTTAACAAACTCACCATGTTCTCGTTGATGCATGATAAGCCCGGTGGAGATGATTGCGATTCGATAGGGACATTTTTTAATGGATAACGCATTGCCACGAGGCGAGAGAATCTGTCCTTCAACCCCAAGCCATACTTTTTTTTGCGAAGACCAGACAGCACTGGGAATGCCTAACTTGTCCTTCATCTCAATCTGCCACTGGATAGTCAGGGTAGAAGGCACTAGAATAAGAACCGGTCCATCATCTAAGAGCGCACTTACCAGTGCACTTACGGCCATAGAAAGGGTTTTCCCAACTCCCACTTCATCGGCAAGAAGTAATCGGGCTTTGCCATAAATCTCCCGATGTTCTATGAACATGGTGACAAAAGAGCGCTGCCAAGGCTGAAGCTGTTCACCGCCCCGATAAATAGGAGCCTCTGCCATGGCTGCCGCTGGGAGGTCTTGAGGCTTTTGTTGGGCAACTTCAATGGTGATTTCTTGGCGGTTGGCAACTCGCTGGATTTCTGCCAAGATTGCATCGGGAAGAGGAACACCCTCTTTCCAAAGTTCCCAAAACTCTTGCTCCACCCAATCGGAACTTACCTCGTCATCGTCTTGCCACACCAATTCGTAGTTACTGGCAAAGGCACTTTTCGACTCATTAACAGAACCTATAAATGATTGCCGACTGCCATCTGGATAGGACATCACGCCTGCTTTTCCGTGCAGAAAAAGCCGTTCCATGGGAACAACTCGAATCTCGACATTACCTGATTGCAGCAATTGATCGAGAAGCTGATAGCGTTCTTTTTTGAGTAAGGCTTCAGCCTCAACATCAACTTCATTCCATCGCTCTTTTAATGCCGTGTTTCTGCCACTGGCTACTTGAAAATCGGCCATATCAAGCTCGGAGTTGCAGACAATTTTCACCTCTGGGATCTTGGCAATCTGCTCTCCAACCAGTTCAAAAATGGAACTTCTGAAGTAGCCTGCTATACGGAGATATTTGGTCGCTCCCTCAAGGGTTTTTGCCAAAAACTCGGTATCTAAACGCTCGGTGCGAGATGAAAAACGGCGTAGTACCATAGGTTACAACCTCTGGTTCCTGATGGCTTCTGCCATTACTCGAGCCGCACTTGCTTCGGTATCTGGCCTGAAGGTTTTGGTTGGTTTCAGATCTCCCCTTTTTATGGCGAGGTAATCGGCCATTTTTACCAAAAGGTTTTTGTTCGGCAGATAGTTAGGATAATTTTCCATCAAATGCAGCAGGACATCGTCAATCTCCACCTCGTTTATGACTTCATACATAGCATAGAGCAGAGCCCGGAGGAGTGTTTCTGCAATTTCTGCATCTCCTGACATCATGGAGCCCTTAAATTCCTTTGAGAGTTTCAGCCTTGCAGAGTTTGCCTTAGAGCTATCACTCATTAATTGTTCAAAATGACGTATTTTAAAAGCTTTGGCAAAGTTCTGATAGTTGTCAAGGGCTTTACCACCCTGGTGTTCTATCTCTGCCATTTTAAGATAGAATCGTTCCACTGGGGCAAGTTTCTGCCATTCACTTTTTTCAAAACCAACAGGCACCAAAAACTGAACCGCAGTCTGCACTGCAAAATCTATCAGTTCGTCCACAAAGGTCTTTTTATCTTTCTGACGTGGGGCTTCAGCTTCGTTGACCATGTTCTTACCATCAATAGTTGAGTACGCCGTAAGCACTTTGAGCGCTGCTGCATAGCCTGCCATCTGCAAGTCGGCATCTGTATATAACCCTTCTGAACCTTGGGCTCTTACCGATTTATCGAGTCCAACCAAGGACTCAACTTGCTCTTTAACAGCTTCTTCTATTTCCCAACCAAGATCGTCTCGGAAAGTTTCCAGGTTTCTATGTCGTTTGCGGAGTACCAGCATTATGGTTCCCGTCACATTGGCTCCTTGGCGAAGTGCAGAGTCGGTTTCGGTTACCACATACCAGGCTGCCGTTACCTGTAAACCACTCGCCCAGATGATATTCGCCATATCCCCCCATATAGCACCGCTTTGGTGGGTAAACATGAGCACCTGTATGCCGTTGTCGGGCATTTTTTCTGCCATTTGACGGTAAGCGGCAATCATACCGCTACGGAAGCCTTCGTCTTCTCCTTTAATGGCGAGAGGTCGGCGGCTGTCCCATGTCCAGTGGGCAAACTCTGGTGGCGGATTTTTGCGGAGCCAGGCGATGAAAAACTCGGTGATTTCTTCGTATTTTACGGCGTCGCCGTAAGGTGGGTCTGTTATATAAATGTCGTTTTCGGTGGTGAGGTCTTGAGCGCGGTGGGAAGAGACAGTGCAATTTAACTCGGTTTTAATTATATGTGTTTTATGTTTATTTTTAAGCAATTGCAAACTATAGAATCCACTTTTTGTACCATGATTATATAGTTCATTAAGCGCTTGATTGTCAAAAGTTTCCGTAACATATTCCCTACCATTGTGCCATCTACTCAATTTAGAATTGACATTAAGCATTCGAGGGATATCAGGATAAATTTCTTTTGAGCAATATTTTCTTACAATTCCGGCAACCAGCAACTGCCTCGCATTAAACAGATGATGCCAATGGGTCCAACCACGATTTGTGATGAGGCTACGACCTTGATACCTAGGAGGGGAACCGGGCTCAATTCGCATATCAGGCAACAAACCCTTAGCCTGCCAATCCGCCAAATGCTGCTGAACATAGGCTGTGACCTTGGCTTCGCGCTTCAGATCATCGACAGTCACCGTACGGAACTGATATTCATCCCCTTTGCATGAAGGTTTTTTGCGCATCCACTGAACGCAGTAAAGCCGTTCTTGAAAAATATCATCATGTCTGGGTATAAATTCATTTCTCCCCCACATTCTAAGACGGCTTAAAATTGTCCCATTTGGTTGCTGATAATCACCTCGTAAACTTGATATCTTTGTTCTATAGGTTATTCCATCCACATTATGCGAAAGATACGCTTCACCGTATTTGCTATCTCGACTGATTGTACCTTGTATTGCAGCTTCCATTTCCTCATTCGTAGCTCCGGATTTGATAATAATATTATATTTTTTGGTAATTTGATTTGGAACAAGCTTAGCTATAACCCGATAGCCTTTGCTCACAATAAGGGATGAAATCAATGGAACTTTCCAGCCAGTCTGTGGACAACTCACTTCCGCACAATAGAGATATACTTTTGCCCGCCACCCCTTGCCGTCCGTCTCCACCTCAAGTAGGTCTATATCTTTTTGCACCTGCTCTGCCAGTTTTTTTTGCGCTTTGTCAATCTCATTCCGCTTCTCTTTGCTCGCCCCCACAATATTAAAAGCACCCCAGGTGAGCATGCAGGCAATGGGGTTTAAGTCGCTTGCATAGACATCACAGCCAAGGCGTGCCGCTTCAAAAGGTATCTGTCCACTTCCACAAAAAACATCAGCTAATTTGGGACGGCGGCCAAATCGAGCAATACCCATTTGTTCTACTAACCCCGAAAAAGAAATAGCGGATGTGCCGAGATGCTTATTGACCCTGGTCCAAATATGGGAATAGAGAGAATCATCAATTTCTTCTGGCCGTTTAGCTTGGCGGACTTGATCGTTATATGGTAACACCAAAAACGCACCTATAGTATGGTGTTTTGAAGCAGGCAAAGCCGCTTCGAGCCGCTTCTGCATTGTCTGGCTGTCCATTCCCATTAGCAGTTCAAAAATTTCGAGATCCTTGAGGCTATCACAAGTAGCGGGAAGCAGAGAACCAAGGATACACGCTCTGTTGAGAATAAGAGGTTTACGACCTTTCCAATAACTTCCTAAAGCAGTGAGGGTTTTACCTGCGCCAGCCATTTGTTCTTTATAACTTTCTGCAGAAATCTTCTGGACTGGGAAAAGATGCTCAATAAGAGCGGGGCGATCTTTCCATTCAAAGGGTTGCAGGGTCATTTATATGTCACCTTTTTCTATGAAATCAAAAAGAGTTGGACTTTCAACCATCGCATCTTTTTTCTTTTTAATTTTCGGTTTAATTTTCGATTCAACTCTTATGCTGCTCCCGTCAGAAAGGGCGCAGTACAGTGCTTTACGCCAACCCCTTCGGGTATCAGCAGAAAGTCCTGCCTCAGCGGTTGTTTTTGTATAAAACCACCATCGTTCCTCTGGTCGTAGAGCAAGCCATTTCTGACAGATAATTGAACACTCCTCTGGTGATGCATGTTCGGATGCCCAAGCTAACACGCATAGTTCACGACCTAAAAATCGATCTAATCTCACGGTTCCGGTACTCCAGGAGCCGGTGCTCATCTTTTTTGCTTTCAAGCGGGTATTAAAGTCCCGACGGGCATCGTCACGGATTTTAGTCCAAAGTTGACGAGCCAAAACAACCCGGCACTCGGTTGTCTCGCGACGATTTTCATCTCCGTCAAAGCCGAAATCTTCATAGATACGAACAGCATCTTTCGGGGTGGCGGGGATTTCCACATAAAAATGGTGTATCCCAAAGCCAGTCGGTGCTCCAAAATCTATAGTCACACTCATTCTTGAATTACCTCACCGATACTGAGCTCAATCCCCATTGACTTGGCAAACTGTTCCAAGTCATGGCCTGTGGTCGTATATGCTTTCTTAAACTGCATTACGACTGGGGCTTCTGGTGGAACCAGTGTTTGCAGATGAGCCAATTCTTTTTCTATAAACTCCGCGTCAATTTTCATTTCTCCCATCGACAGATGAATAACCCGAGGCGCAGAACCGAGCATGAGTGTTACTTGCTCAAAGGTGATGCTTTTTTCTTTAGCAATCTTCAACCCTTCATAGGTTTTGGCCGAGTTGTCGAGACGCTTGGGTGTGGTGCTCTGCAATTGTGCTGGTTTATCACGAATAATCAGAATTTCTTTAGAGCCGGATTCTGCAAACCGAAATACAGCCTTTTCTTCAAGTCCTTCACTTTCAGCAAAAACATAAACGGAAGATGCTTCAGCGATTAATGTGATAGGCCCAGTATATTCATCTCCGTTACGAGCTTCCGAACCGTCAAGGGTATAGCGCACTGTCCCCCTAGGTGCGACAAAGAGCTCTACCGTTCGGGAGACTTCATCAAAGCGGTTGCGAATGGTCAGCTTATTAGTCCAGGTCGTTGGATTACCGGTTTGGTTTTTCCCTGTTGGATCGACTGCCAAAAACTGAACCCTTAGCGCGTTGGTGCTAAGTGAGTTATCTGAAAGAACCAGGCTCTTTTCAGTAACTGAACCATCTTCCTGATAGTGGATTCTGGGACTGTTGCCGGCATTGACCACATCTATTTTTAAGCGAACTTTGCCTGTGTCATCAGGGCTACTGTCTGCAAAGACCATTACTTCTGTCATTTTGGGTTTTGGCTTTTTGGTGATATAACCATTCCCCAGTTCTTCCCAAACACCTCGCTGACAGGCTTCCTGAAGCAGTAAATCAAATCCTTTTGATGGAAGCCAGGGCATTTGAGTTTTTTGTTTCATCTTGTCGATAAGATCGGTTTTTCGGGCATCATCTTGCGGCCCGAACAGAAGCTGCTCGCTTCGAGCTTTTAAAGCATCAAAGTTTTCTGCAATCTGGGTATAGAGTTTTATAGGATCTGAGGTCAGCGTTTTAATGACTTGCCGTTCGCCACTATACTGTTCATTGGAAGGATAGGTGCCATCAAGGGCCTTAAATCGCAAAACATCCTGCCCAGAACTGGCCCCTGGGAAAAGAAGCTTATCGAAAACAGCCAAAACCGTGGTTTGAAAATCCTGCTCATATTGCGCTTTTTTCTCATCCAGCTCTTTACGTTGGGGGTGAGTTGCTACAATTTCGTTATCCGCTTTGGTTACGGCATAGACATGGCGGGCTGCTTTATCAAGGCTTGCTATTGATGATTTTTCACCGGAAAGAACCAAAATATTGTTTTTGTTTACCAGGTTTGCGAAGAACCTATCCACTACCGCAGGAGGCGTTTTACCATCGGGGCTGATGATAAGAAGTGCTCGGGCTGTCTTTAATACTGCTTCTGCTTCATCCATTTCAGGCAGAGGCAATACGCGTTCATAAGCCTCTTTCGTTGTTGGCTTGTACATCTCATTTAACCGGTGACGGATAAGCTCATCTACCTTGTTTTGTGGTGCCTTGACAGCATAGCCTTCCAATTTTTTGGTCAGGTTCTCCTGGTGGTCGAAGTAGCTTCTTCCTTCCTGGGTCTGATGAAGATACCAGGCTGATTTATGGAGTTCTAAAAATGCCGCCCGATAATCACTGGCCTGACGAACTGGGTCTATGAGGCATTCAAGCATCTCACTCTCAGATAGTCCTTTGATCGAATTTACCGCTGTAGACAAACTTGCAGTTAAAAGAAGGGTTCCGACCTGCTTGGCGTAATTGCAGCCATTTGCTATATCGATTATCTGGGCATGAGCGCTGTCGGTTGAATCCCACAGATCCCTGGCAATTACATCTCGCATCTCCGAAATATCTGCAAGTTTCTCTCGAACGTCATTGATAGAAAGATCAAAATGCTGAGCACCGATGAGATAAACATCATCTGAACTTTCCCATACCGATTTCAGGAGACGGGAAACCAACTCCATAAGACCGCGTGTCTGCTTGAATTTTTCATTCTCTTTGAACAGTGCGACTATGCTTTTAAAGCTGGGATGGAAGGGGTAGGTTGACTCGATATCATTAGCAAGAGCCTCGGCACTTCGTTCCACGGTTTTTGCTTTGGCAGCCTCAGCAAGCCTGCCAGCGTAAACCGAGGCGATATCACTAATATCACTTTTATCTGGCAGTGATAGGAAAAGGCGCTTTCGAAGGATTTCAAAAATTTCATTGGATTCAAGATTAACGGGGGTAATGCCCACTTCCGCACGACCAAGTTCCTGGGTTGCATCATCAAGTGCACGCTGAATTAATTTACCGCCCGTGTCATAAGCTGCTGCCAAGTCGGAAACAACAATACAAACATTCTTCTTTTTTTGAGCTGCCGTTAGCATATTCGAAAAAGCACGGGTGATAACATCAGCAACTGTCCCTTGTCCTAAAACTTGGGTGCTATAATAATGAAAGTACGGTGGCATTTCATCAAGGAGGATCAGGATTGGTTCATCACCTTCAAAAAGTTTCACCCAGGCTTGCTCATCAGGAGCTTTGGCGCCAACTTCCCAATACTCTTTGAATATCGCTTCCCTCCCTAGTTGGCGAGCAACTTCACCCCAGAAATAGGTATGAGGATTATTCCGACCGTTGAAAGCTGCAACCTTTGCAGAAGCAAAATCAGACTGGTAAGGCATTGCTCCAATTTGAGATGCTCGGAGACTTGAATTTTGGGCAAGAAGACCAAATCCAACCATAAGATGTGTCTTACCACCACCCATCGCCTGTTTTAGGTGGAAAACCGAATCGTTTGATTTTCCTGCCAGACGAGCCATACCCTTGGTTAAAAGGGTTTTCATCCCGTCAGTAATGAAGGTCTTGGCAAAATAATCATGGCCAACGGTGTCGGTAATAATCTGGTCGAGCTTTTCTATTTGATCACCGACATTAATTTCGAGGGCCTTAGGCTGTAATTGACATGCATTACGGATGTTTTTCATTTCTGATTCCCGCCTATTTTCCAAATAAGTATTTTAATATCTGGCTTCAACTTTTATTGTACCACTGCCTTACCTTCACGAATTCCTTTTTGACCCCATCATTCTTTAAACGCTACTACAAACGGCTCATTAAGTGCTCAAACTGGAAATCATTAAATAGACACAATCCAGATAGATTAGGTTAAATAGGGTTAAAGATATATAGATAAAAAAAATAAATCAAGAGTTCATTCCCACGGGCTATTTCAAGAGATTAACAAACGAAAAAATTTTATTATTATGACTTTTGCTGTAATGAACAATCAAGAGCAATAATTTGTATCCATAGACGTGGTTTTTCTATCATAAAGGCCAACACTAAGTTTGAGGTATGGAAGATTTTTTCTGAACAACACGCAATAAAGAATGTTTCTAAAAGGAAGAAATATAATCAAACCGGTGGTTGTGGTCAGGGTTTTAAAATTGAAATGAAAGCGTAAAAAAGTTTTGTTAATTCCCGCCCCAATCAATTTTCATCAAACTGTGTGAAACATGGAGAAAACATGGGGATCAAAAAAAGATTTGTTAAAAACAAGACAATTATGTATAAAACACGTAAAAAATATAAACCATGCAAAAAAAATGATAAATTATGTATTTTTTTCCATAATCAAAACATAAAGGCAGCCAAGGTAAATGAATCTAAATTTAGAAGAAAATATGGTTAAAATGTCAGTGGTTAATAATGAGACACTGTCAGAGTATGAAAAATTGTTTTCAATTTCTTATTGTAAAAATCTTCAGTTTACCTTTAGAGAAGAAGAAACAATTATGTTTTGCCCACAAACGGATGGGTTACACCAACACAAAATAGTTTTGCCAAATAAATTTTTTGCTGGAACCCCGCTTGATTCCGGGGAGAAATCGATATCGGAAGGAGAGAACCAAAGTGAGGTTTGTATACCAGCAAACTTTTCTTCTTATAAATTATTTCCACCAGATACTTTTTACGAAAACACTCTTATCAGTGGGCCGCGGTTTGATCTATTGTCTCCGGAAATTACAGGCTGGCGTCCTTTTATTAACTCCGGTGGGAATCAATTAATATTCATCGATAAAGATGACTATATTTTGTTATTCGAAACACCAGACGAAGACAAATGGCCAGCGGTAATTTTTCCAACAGCATTAATTCACCCTTACTTTTACACTGCCGGTACAACATCGGAAGAAGTGGAAATTAGATATGCCTAAAACGGTTTATTTTTATCTGTTGGGCAAGAAGTAAATAATTATTTACCTTGACAAACTACTTGAAAATCCTTATAAGAGAATTCATTGAACTGGTACAAAAAATACTGAAACAATTTAAAAAAAAGAGGAGCTTTTGATGTCTGTTAAAATGAAAATTTTAATTATTGGGCCAATGGTTAAAGAAGCAAGGAAAAAACTGGACCTCAGTCAAGTTGAACTGGCAAAAGAACTTGGATATGATTATGGTAATTTCATTGGCATGATTGAAAGTGGAACAGCTAAATTTCCTCGGGATAGGGTTATAAAATTTGCCAAAGCCTTAAATATACCCCCTGCACGTTTCCTTGAAGCATGGGTTGAAGAATACCAACCCGAGTGGAAGGAATACCTAAGTTTTAATAAATAATTAAAATGCACGAGGTTGTTGTTTAGAAACCCGTGCATTTTTATTTGTAAAATTTCCACACTAAGCAATTACTTACTTTAGATAAGAGAAGGTATAAATATATGGCAAAGTCGACTTCTTGTTTTTTCAAAACCGTCCTGTCGCCTGATAGATTCCAGAAAATTATGGCAAGTAGTTTTCCAACCCGCGTTGTAAATGGGGAATACCCTCCTATTTATATTTGTAGAGGCACCCTCTTAAATTTGTTTTTTATTGATTATAATGATGAATACTTCCAAATCGTTGTTCCGGCAAAAGATGGTTACATTTTGTCTCGTCTGGCACAAATGCTATCGCTCGAAGAATTCATGGGCACAATAGAAACATTAGCCTCAACATATAACATTACAACACCTCCGATAGAAGGGTTAACCTTTGGGTAAATAAAAGATCCCTGATGTCGTATTCAATAAAATATAGCGTTCGTTTCCCACTGGATAATAATACAGGAAATTGAACGCTATATCTGTTTATGCACCACATTAAAAATAAAGCACCAAAAAGCAAGGAGTCAACTGCATGCACCCATATTTCAAAATTTCGTTAACCTGTCCAACTGATTCCGGTGGCAAGTTCTGGGCTGCCACACTTGGTATTAACTGTGAACGGGGAAAAGCCCCGGTTGCCTTATATGCCCCCACTTATGGAGCAATAGGAAGCAAGGGGCAAACCCCTACACCTAAAATCCACCGCAATCATCAAGAAAATTGGCATTTTTGTGCAAAGAAGATCAATGAAAAATTAAAAAAAGGATATGTTCTCGATAAACATAA
>Ga0180007_10005880_pt1 | contig 12200 bp, 14 predicted proteins | sample MM_PC_MetaG_FD_121122 | JGI IMG/M metagenome (GOLD analysis project Ga0180007, IMG submission 121122) | Groundwater microbial communities from the Aspo Hard Rock Laboratory (HRL) deep subsurface site, Sweden - MM_PC_MetaG | ecosystem: Environmental > Aquatic > Deep subsurface > Groundwater...
AACTGCAACAACATGCTCAAACTCCGCTGCGCCTTGGTCAACGGCACCTTCGACCATCTATTTGACAACCACGCCACCAGAGAAAAGGCGAAGCGCTTTAACAGAAACTCGTAATGCTCCCTATATCCTTCTTAAATATCATATCACTCAAAAAAAGATCAGGCACGAATCTGCTTATCTTGATCAATGCGTCTAAAAATCTAAATGCTTTAACGATTTTTTTACACAATTCTACTGCTTCGCTCATTATTAATCTTCCATTTACTTTCGTTCGTCTATCCAAATCTACTCTTGTGCCGAACCAGTTATTAGACAGTTTATTAGTTCGGTATTAGTCAGTTAGAAAACTATAGTAGAAAGTTTTGATCCGGTCAATAGCGCTTGAAGATTATTGACATATCTGCTAGCTATAATTATGCTTTTCAAATGAATAGTAAGCTATTTGTAACGTTAGTCATGTTATAATCCTATGTGTCTTTCAACAAAATATTTTAAAATGACTAATACGCCATTTGTGATGTTAGTCATATATAAATTCTATGCAACCTATACCAAGTGATATTTTGACGCAATTCGAGGCCGTCCTAAAAAAAGGTCGGTGTCTGTTTCCCGCCACGCGGATTACAGGAAGTGGCTCCGGTATTATCTTGATTTCCGAGGCAAATATACACTTCCAGATTCCAAATCAGAACATGTGCGTTTGTTCATCGAAAAATTGCAAAAGAAGAATCAGACGCCCGAACAGCAAAAACAGGCAGCGCATGCCTTGTCTCTTTATTTTGAGATGCTGAATGCAGAGACAAAGGCTGCGACAATATCCACATCGTCTCAATACCGGGCAACCACAGAGGGATTGCCCCTACAGGTATCGGAGACAGCAACAACCCCCACCACCCCTCTACGAGTCGTAGACCTTAATATGGGGGAATCTTCCAATAACTTATCGAGGGCTGCAGCGACAACGCCGATATATTCCCCTCTTCCGGATATGCAACAACCGCACAGCGTACCGAAAACAGAGCCTGCTATACCACAGAAATCGGCTGGCAGTCGTTATAATGAATGGCGCTGCTTGGCGAAATCCAAATCTCCGGCATGGGACAAGATCATCGACAATCTCGCGGCGGAGATCAAGACGCGGCACTATTCCCGGAAAACGCTCAAGGCATATGCAGATTGGGGTCGCAAGTTTCAGGGTTTCCTGCGTCATAAACCGCCTGTTGACCTTTCATCAATGGACGTGAAGGAATATCTCACCTATCTTGCGGTGAAATGCAAGGTGTCCGCCTCGACGCAGAACCAGGCATTCAACGCTTTGTTGTTTCTGTACCGGCATATTCTGAAAAGAGATTTTGGTGATCACAAGGATATTCCCCGTGCGAAGAAGTCGAAATATATCCCCGTTGTTCTTTCCCGGCGGGAAATTGACTCCGTTCTGAAGTATCTCGAATATCCTTACGATCTTGCGGTCAAACTTTTGTACGGCTGCGGGCTTCGTCTCTTCGAATGCGTGAAATTGCGGGTGAAGAATTTCAATTTCGACGCCGGAATCCTCACGGTCCATGGAAAGGGCGGTAAGGACCGTACCGTGCCAATTCCACAGAAAATCATGCCGGAGTTAACGGCACAGTTTGAGGCAATAAATAAACTTCACGATGAGGACCTTGCGTCAGGCTCCGCGGGTGTGTTTCTTGAAGATCAACTCGAAAAAAAATATCCGAAAGCCGGTAAAGAGTTTATCTGGCAATGGTTTTTCCCTCAGCAGTCTTTGACATACGTGGCGGATGCGAAGGAGCTGCGGCGGTATCATCTTCATGAAACACACGTCCAACTGGCGCTTTACGCGGCCGTCCGGCGGGCGAAGCTCACCAAACGCGTCACCTCCCATACCTTCCGCCATTCAGGAGTTTATCCCCCCTCGCGGGGGACCACGCACCTGCTTCAGGCAAATTATGACATCCGCACGATTCAGACGCTTCTTGGTCACAGTGACGTCAGAACTACTATGATATACACCCATTGTGTGCCAAGCAGAACTCTCAAAGAGTTGAAGAGTCCGCTGGATTTCTGAGCCATAAGTCCCGGTAAGCCTCCACCCCCTTGCGCTCCGCCGGCGGGGGATAAAAGAAAAGGAACTGCCATTTGTCACAAATTCCGACCAGTCGGACACGAAAACAGTTGCTGAGTTCTATAAAGAGAGACGGCAGATGGGGGTTACATTGACCTGGAAATAGAACATGTTGAGTTCGACAACTTTTTGGCGGTGATACAGACCCAACTATCGGGAAAGTTTGCCTTGAGTACTGAGGAGACGATTGAGAGATCAGAGAAGACGAGATTTCGTATAAAAACGAACAATAGGTGCGTTGATTAATTAATTGAATATTTTCATATCTGTCAAAGGTGCACACTTATGGGGGAAAAAGTTCTTGTTACATTTGAGCCGGTTGGGCGGACGGTTGACTGCGAGAAAGGGGAGACGCTCATTGATGTAGCCCGCCGGTCAGGGATACATATTAACGCCTCCTGCGGCGGCAGCGGTGTTTGTGGTAAGTGCCGGATTCATATCGAACACGGCAGGGTTGACGGAGAAAAGAGCGAGAAGATAAGCGCCATTGATTTTGACAAGGGGGTGCGGCTCGCCTGTTCCTCCACTGTGACGGATAATGTGACTGTGCGTATTCCCCTTTCATCCTCCATGCAGAAAGGAGGGTTGACAGATGGGGTGATCGGTCGCCACCGCGCCCTTGAGCATCATTTTGATATAGAGGAGTTGCGCAGGGAGGGCATTTTTTCCCCACCGGTGGAAAAAGTTGCTCTTGAGCTTCCCCCGCCCGCCCTCACGGACAATATGGCAGATGCCGGCCGTATCGTTCAGGGCCTTAAAAATCAGTATGATGAGCATGGACTTATCATCAGCCTTGTCGTACTCCGTAAAATCAGAAAGGCTCTGCGTGAAAAGGATTTTAATGTCACCGTCACATTAGCCCGGCCCGTCCACCCGAGCGGCAAGACTCATGTGGTCAATATCCAGTCAGGAAACTGGGTTAACCGTAATTTCGGCCTTGCGGTGGATATCGGCACAACCACAGTCTGGGGACAGCTCATTGATCTCAATACAGGAAAAATCCTCGCCCATGCCGGAGATTATAATGGGCAGATCAGCTATGGGGAGGATGTCATTTCCCGTATCATTTATGCTGAAAAGCCTAAAGGCGCTGAGCTGATGCAGGAACTTGTGGTGACCACCATAAATAATATCATTTCCAGGCTGCTTGTCGAGGCGGATATTGATCGGGATGAAATCGATTCGATTACTATCGCGGCAAACACCACCATGACCCATCTTTTCCTTACTCTGGAACCGCACAACATTCGACGCTCCCCCTACGTGCCGGTGAGCACCTTCTTCCCGCCCATCAGGGCGACCGACCTGGGCCTGCAACTGACCAGCCATGCCATTGCTCTCATCTATCCTGCCATCTCAAGTTATGTGGGCGGAGATATTGTGGCTGGTGTCATGGGGTCGGGCATGTACCGCACAAACAAGTTGACCCTTTATATTGATATCGGCACCAATGCTGAAATAGTTATCGGCAGCAGTGAGTGGCTGGTTTGTGCGGCGTGTTCCGCCGGACCGGCCTTTGAAGGAGGTGGGATTACCTTCGGCATGCGCGCTGCGGATGGGGCGATTACAGATTTCAGCATTGATCCCGACACCTTTGAACCGATGAATATCACCATCGGCAAAAAGCCGCCTGTCGGCATTTGTGGCTCGGGCCTGCTCATTATTGTCGCCAACCTTTTTGAGAAGGGAATAATCGACCAGCGGGGCAGGTTTAAACGTGATTTTGATACGGCCCGCATCCGGGAAGGAAAGAGCGGTTTTGAATATGTCCTGGTCTGGCAGGATGAAGCGGGCATTGACTCTGATATTGTCATCAATGAAGTTGATATCAGTAACTTTATCCGCGCCAAGGCGGCAATTTATGCCGGGGTGAAAACACTTGTCGAGGAGGTTGGGCTGACCATTACCGATCTGGAACAGATCATTCTGGCCGGCGCCTTCGGCTCATTTATTGATCTTGACAGCGCCATGGCCGTAGGATTGTTGCCTGAGTTTGATCCGGGTAAGATTCTTTATGTGGGTAACGGGTCGCTCATGGGGGCTCGTATGAGTGAGTTAAGCAACCATATCCGTCAGGATGTTGTCGCGGTTGTGCAGAAAATGACGAGCTTTGAGCTTTCCGAGGTGGCAAATTTCAAAGAGCAATACGTGGCATCGCTTTTTCTGCCACACACGGATATAAGCCTTTTTCCCCAGGTGGGAATGCGGCTTAATGCCGCTTCCGCCGGCAAGAGCTGATCCATGCTGAGTAAAAAGATCAAAGAAAAAACCACCTCTTTTTTACCAACATGCGCTGCCGAGATGCGTTCCCGCGGCTGGGATGAGGTTGATGTCATTCTTGTCACAGGTGACGCCTATGTGGATCATCCTGCCTTTGGTGTTGCCCTGATCGGCAGACTTCTTGAGGCAAACGGCTTCCGGGTGGCCATTCTGCCCCAGCCCCGGCACGATTCTTCCCAGGCTTTTAAGCAGTTCGGCCCGCCGCGGCTGTTCTGGGGAATAACGGCGGGGAATCTGGATTCTATTGTGGCCAATTATTCAGGCAACGCAAAGGTGCGCGATGTTGATCAATATTCGCCGGGCGGTAATCCCTACTTCGGAGAATCCCGTACAAAAAGTGAGCGACGCAGACCGGATCGTGCCACCATCAGATATGCCAATCTGGCCAGAAATGCCTATGGCCCAATCCCGATCATTCTCGGCGGGCTGGAGGCCTCGCTGCGGCGCTTTGTCCACTATGATTACCAGCAAGGGAAATTGCGGGCCTCGGTTCTCACCGACGCCAAGGCTGATCTCCTCGTTTACGGCATGGGTGAAAGGGCCATTGTTGAGGTGGCGAAACGGCTTGCCGCAGGTCGTGATCTTGCGGGCATACCAGGCACATGTCGGCGGTTAACTGATTCGCAGCTGCAGAGCATTGCCGGGGAGGGGCATGTTTTGCTGCCGTCACTTGCAGAAATTGAACATGACAGGGAGACATTTTTAAGCGCAGAGCTGCTTATCGATAAACACGCCCGCTCACTCAGCCAGTCAATGCTTTTGCAGAAACAACAGGCGATGTGGGTGGTGCAGCATCCTCCGGCAGAGCCCCTTTCCACTGCGGAAATGGACAGTCTCTACGGACTCCCCTTTACCCGCAAACCTCATCCCTCAGCCGGTGACGTGCCGGCATGCCGCATGATCAGTCACTCGGTAACCATTGTCAGAGGTTGTTTCGGCAATTGTTCGTTCTGTGCGATCTCCAGACATCAGGGACCTGTTGTTACCTCAAGAAGCGAGGATTCCGTTCTTGCTGAGGTGAGGCAGATTACCCGCATGGATGATTTCCGGGGCACGATAAGTGATCTCGGCGGACCAACCGCTAATTTATACGGATCAGGCTGCAGGAGCAAAGCATGCACACGGCATGATTGCCTGCATGAGGGGGTGTGCCGTCATCTTGTCGTAGATGAAACACCTTTGATCAGCCTGCTTGACAAGGTGAGCCGTGCCGACAAGGTAAAGAACGTCTTTGTCTCCTCCGGCCTGAGGATGGAGCTTCTTCTTAAAACCCCGCGTCTGCTGAAAAAACTGTTGACCGAACATACACCCGGCGCCATGAAAGTAGCTCCGGAACATACAGTTGCCCATGTGCTCAGGCTGATGCACAAGCATGGCTCTGATATTTTACCCGCCTTTTTAGCACTATGCAGGAAAATTGCCGGGGAAACCGGGGGGAAATTTATTTTTACTCCTTATTTTATCTCGGCCCATCCCGGATGCACTATTGATGACATGCAGGCTCTTGCCAGGGACGTGAGAAAAATGGGGCTGACCGTGCGTCAATTCCAGGATTTTACCCCGACACCAGGGACCATATCAACGGCAATGTATGTCTGTGGACTTGACCGATACAAACGCAAACCCATATATGTTGCCTATAATGCAAAAGAGCGCATGCTGCAGCGTCAGGTTCTTGCAGAAATAAAATGATTTTTTCATAGATGGATTTTTTTTTAAAAAAAACTCTCTATTGGGTGTTGCGGGTTTTATGTGAAGATTCCCTTTAATTGTCTTGACATAGTTTTATGTGCCATTGTATCAATCGAATTGAGCGGCAGTGCGGGTGACTTGAAGCTTGCAACAGAGATTGCAACAAAGAAATGGCCTGAAATCGGAGTTATGTTTGGAGCAGATTAGCCGGGAAACTTGCCAGGGAGATTCCGTTGTTTCCATCTAAAGTTCCCCTGCGCTGTGGGCAATTTTTATTGTCAGAAATGTTTGCAGTAAATATTCAAGAAAATGAATGAGTTAACAAATGATCAAGTTGGCGGCATGAAAAAAAAGATACTTGTAGCTGTTGATGGTTCTTATTGTTCGCTTCATGAAATCCATTACTTAAGTAAACTGTTCGGTGGACATGACGATATTTCCATTCATCTGATCAATATTGTTTCAGGTTCCTTGTCTCACAGTTCTGAATGGCTGAACGAAGAGGACAAAATGAACATGCTTTCTCCGGAGGCGAGAAAAAAAATCAATCTGACCAAAAAACATTTACGGGAAGAGACGGCATTTCTCACCCATCATGGCCTGAGAGAAGATCAGGTGACCTCTGACATGCAGTTCTCCCGTTCAGGAGTTGCCAATGATCTCATCCTTGAAATGCATAAGGGAACCTATGATGCCCTTGTTATCGCCAGAAGAGGGCTCGGCAAGCTGCAGGAACTCGTCCTGGGAAGCGTCACTACCACTATTCTGGAAAAATGTTTCAATGTGCCGATCTGGATTATTGACGGGGAAATTGATTCCCGCCGATTTCTGGTTCCCGTTGACTGCTCATGGAGAACCCTTAAGGCCGTAGACCATTTAAGTTTTATGCTTGCAAATGTAGCGGACATCGAGATTGCGCTTTTTCATTCTCTTTCATGGCTTACACCTAAAAAAATATTGGATTCAGACAAGTTCCATGAGATCTGGGGAAAGCAGTGGTGTGATGAGCATCTCTGCCGGCCTGATGCCATTTTTCATGGCCCGGAGCAGCTGTTACGAGAAAACGGCTTTGACATGGATAAGGTTTTCAGGATAGAGGAAAGCAGGGGGCCTGTAGCAGCTCTTGATATTATTCTTGAGCTTCGCGATAAAAAATATGGGACAATCGTCATGGGCAGACGTGGGCCGGATGAGCCGAAGGGTATTTTCGGCGGTGTGTCAGGCCATGTGTTGCGAACAGTGAATGATGTGGCCTTGTGGCTGGTGAATTAATCCATTGCCAACGGATTTCGCGTTGTTTCTATTTGATTTTTTTTTTGTTCCTGTTTCCCGGATCAATTCATGAATTGATGAAATAAGGCCTTTCTTCCTGCATGGAATTTTACCGTCTCACTGTTGAAGAAACATTTGCAAAACTTGCCTCAAGCAAACTTGGCCTGTCAAGTCGTGAGGTTGAAGACAGAAAAACAAAATATGGCCTGAATCAAATAGAGAGCGAGGAGCGGCTACATCTGGGCCTCCGAGTTGCTCAGCGCCCTGTTGCAGGCTGTTTTGATGTACACTCCCCTGCAGGGTTATTTCAAGGTCGCCGCCTTAAACGGAGATGAACTTGCCGCTCTGCTGATTGCAGGGTTTGATTTTTATGGCATTTTCATTTTGTCCTATTATTGCAGGAAGAGATTCATCCGTGCTCATTAACGGCTGTGGCTTTCATGTCTTCTGCAGCTGATAGGTGTCGGAACACAATCGACTTCGGCCCTGGGCACCACAAGTTTTGTTGAAAGTGATCAACTGGCCAAGTCGGCGGTCGGCGGCGGTCTTGCCCAAGGCTCCAAGACCCTGCAGGAACTCTATCTCGATCTGGCCAAACAGGCCACGCCGATCATCGAGGTCGGGGCCGCCAAACAGGTGACAGTGGTCATCTCGGAAGGCAAGCAGCTTGAGATTAAAGAGTTCGAGGGTGAAACGCTGTATCATACTTTCCCGTCAGCCAAGGCTTGGCTGGCTGGTTAAAATAATTCCGGCCACTTCATGGAGGTGTGCATGATCCTCAAAATGACAATCTCGCCATTTTGTTCCGCATAGGGAACGATAAACGGCAGACCGGACATGACCAATTCTCTGGTTCCTGCTACCCGGCCAGGCCGGCCTATGCCAGGTTGGTGGGACAGGAGCTGAATGCTGTCCCAGATTTTTTGTGCGACTTTTTGTGCGTTTCCCGGATTGTCAGCCGCTATATAGTTTATCGCGGCGTCCAGGTTGTTGAGTGCCTGACGGGTCCACTTAATCCGCATTTACGCCCCACTTTTTAAACCTGGCTGTTACTTCTTCCTGTGGGACTAAATCACCGTTTCGCGCTTCGTCAAGACCTGCTTCAACCTCATGGACAAACCATTCCTCATAACTTAAAAATCGTTCAATCGCCTGGTTGATAATCCATGTGCGTGACCTGCTCAAGCTTTTCGCCATGGAATCAACCCGATCAAGCGTTTTGTCTTCCATGCGGATGGTGGTGCTCTTCATGTCAGTTCCTCTATGTAATGTATTCATGCGTATTCACATGTATTTATAAAAAATATAATACTGCCTGTTGCTTCAAATTGCAACACCCGATGATCCGGAAAATTAAATTCAGCGTGACTCAGGTCATCCCCGCGAAAAATAGAAAAATAGAAAAGACTTTTTTCAGATCAACCATTTTGGGGAAACTTTATTTATGAAATCATTGAATAAGTTGGCACGCTACAGTCTCTGCTTATTTACTTTGCTGCTCTCCGGTTGCGGTGTGGCATTAAATCCCTATCATGAAAATTTCAACTGCCAGGCGCCTGATGATTCAGGAAAATGTGTTGATACCAAGACCGCGTATGCAGCAGAGGCCGTTGGTATCAACCAACTCGTGAAGGGGGGGAAAGAAAACACGGAAAAACATGTTGACGAGACACGGCTTGAGCGATTGGCGGAGTTGCTCAAGGAGCCGCAGACGCCGATGCTCGCCCCACCCCGCATAGTCCCAGGTCAAGAGTTCTGAATTTCGATTTCAGCGATGCCGCGCGGCGGGTGGATAAGATTACCGGTTCTTTGGACAGCAACAGTTCAGGACAATCAACCTTCAATTATACCGATGCCCGCAAGGATCAGGAGACGGGAAACTGGACCGTAGACGCGCAGACCGTTACAATTCCTGCAATCGATCCTCCGCCTGACTGTGAATTCGTCTGCAAGACGAGAAAGCCGGTGCAGGACAGCCAGGCTGCCTTGACCGGAGTGAGTACCGATTATCAGAATTCACCGACAAGGTACAACACCTTTTACCATGTATGCGATATTGATAACGTTTGTCCCGCAGGGCCTGGTGAGGTCATTGTCGATGACTGCCGGTGTCTCAATGAATTCGCCGAGGCAGCCTCCGCCATGATGGTGCTTGATGAAGCCGGCCGCGACATGACCTGCACCGAAGGTGGAACCACTTCTACCGGAGATTGTCTGGGGGAGATCAAAATTTTCAATGGGCAGCGCAAGGAATGTCTTGAGAACGGCTGGTCTACTTCTTTTTTCAACTGCTGTAACGATTCGATAGGCAGCTTTCTGATGCTCAAGGAAAATTGTCCTGACGCCAGCCTAGAAACGGTGCAGGCCAAACAGGCGGGACGCGCCCATTATGTCGGCACGTATTGCAAAAAAGACATCGAATTTATTGGCTGCGTTCAGGAAGCGGAAGTTTACTGTGTCTTTAACTCCAAACTGGGGCGGATTATCCATGAACAGGGTCGCGTTCAGCTGCAGAAATTCAACCCCAACGGCGACTGGGGCTCGGCGCGTTCACCCAACTGCGAAGGTTTTACCCCGGAAGAGTTTCAGATGCTCGACTTTTCTCGGATAGACCTTGCGGAGGTGTTTGGCGATATTGCACCCTTGCCGGTATCCCAGATGCAAAATAATCTCCAGAATGCGGTCAATACGTTTCAGGGGAATATTAAATGACGATTTTTCTATACACTAAATAATGCTTTCTAACCTGTACCCTACAGGGATCAAGTTCCCTATGGGCTTTATGCTGAGTGCCATTTTCGAAAACATCACAAAAGCAAAGAATACAATTGAAGCTTATTTATTTTTCCCCTCAGTCTTCAGTCTCTTGAATTCCCTTAGCAATAATATCCGAACATAAACTGCAATTCCAACACTGGAACCTGCAATTCTTGGTTTTATTTCGCCATCTTTCCAGAAATTTGCCGTATTTGTCTGGGGTGTTGTGAAGCATTTCGATCACAGGAGTCACATCGAATGAGAAGGGCTCAGGAGATGATTGGAAATTTTCAATTTTATGTAAATTATCGGTAAGGGATCTGAAAGCCCGTCGACCAACTAACTTGACGACATCGAAATACTGACAAATCTCATCGAGATCTTTTTTGAAAGCAGGTAATCCAACAGAAAATAATGGATTATAAAAATGATCACCAATTGTTAAACAGTAGTGTCTGGTTAAGGACTTGCATGTAGCGTTTCAGAATTTTGAGAATTTAGGTCGCCAAGGTCAGGCCGCACATTTTCTAATTCTCGCGTTTCGTTTTGGATTTTAATTCGTAACTCTCTGACCCGCTTTATTGAAACATGCTCACCATGTTTGCTGCGTGCAATGAGATGATAAACACGGAGATGACGTTTCCACCAGCCAAAAAACTTTTCTATTTCCCAGCGAAGTTTGTAGATAAGGGCAATATCTTCGGCCGAGAGATCAAATCTGTCGGTGGCAACCCAATATTTTGTGCCATCAACAGTGTATCCGACAAGTCGAAGAGCTTTTTTCGTCTGCTTTTGGCCAGCTTGCCCAAGCAATACTTTTGCATCATAGAAAACAATACTATCAGGATCAACGTCATATTTTTCCAAACAGGTTTTGTGAGTGTTTCCCTTGATGCGGCAGACAAAGTGTTTGAGTTCTTCCTGGAGTTGATCAAAATTTTGATGATGCTGGTAACCGCGATCCATAACACCTGTCTGGCCAGGTTCAAGAATCTCGTGCACAAAGGGACGTTCGTCTGCTTTACCATCGGTCAGAAATAGTTTTTGAGGAATGCCCTGATTTACATTGAAACCAAGATGGAGTCTGGCCTTTTTTGATCCCTTGCGGTAATCGGCCCAGGCCATTGATAGAACAGAGTCAATTAATGACCCGTCAATGGAGACAAGTTCACCAAGTTTGGAGTGTTTTTTAGGTAAAAGCGAGCAGGCTTGCTTCTGAAGTTGCTGAAAAACAGCCAGGAACTGCTCAAGACCACGCTCATTGACAGCTTCTGAAAACGAACTTCTACTAATACCATCTTCGGGGGCAATATGAGTTCGAGCAAAGTCATCTTCCTCCAAGGTCTGAATAAGATGACGAGCCGAGGTGTGTTCTTCCAGGTGAAAGAAAATTAGTGCATTGAGCTGGTCTTCAAAAGTCATTTTTAACGGCCTGTTTCCCCGAGAATCCAGCCGGGGAATATTCGGCAAAATACCAGTTAATGGTTTGGTTATTTGTTTAAACGAGGGGGCGAAGTAACTTTTCTTTGGCGACAATTTGCGAGGCATTTTCATAACTCCTTGTAATCATTAAGGTTATGAAAAATTTTGCCCGCCAATTTTTAGCTATTTGTCAAGTAAAAAATGCGCCTCATTTAATTTTTTTTTATAAATAATTTCCGCTAGTTACTGCAAGTTTCTAACCGGACACTACTGATTGTTAAACAGTATAGCTCTTGAGGGCAACGGAATATCTCAAGATTTTTCTGCATATTCTCGCTTGTGCCCGGGTGGGTCAGGGTATGCTGATGATGTTCTTCAGGCAGGGGGCAAAGCCAAGGCATCCCTCGCCTGATAACATTGATGTGTAAACATGCTTGCCGGTCAGTTCCTTAAATTTCTTCTGGGCTATATATATTTCTTTCAGGGTTTTTTGTTCCCGTATCAACACCCGATCCAAATTAATATAATCACGGATTTTCATGAAACAGCCTTCCCCTAATTCCAGCCAGGCATAATAACCTTTCCACCCACCACTTTCCATGTAATTCTCTAAATATCAAATACTTGCGTTTTTGTGTTGTTTTTATCG
>Ga0180007_10005881_pt1 | contig 12199 bp, 26 predicted proteins | sample MM_PC_MetaG_FD_121122 | JGI IMG/M metagenome (GOLD analysis project Ga0180007, IMG submission 121122) | Groundwater microbial communities from the Aspo Hard Rock Laboratory (HRL) deep subsurface site, Sweden - MM_PC_MetaG | ecosystem: Environmental > Aquatic > Deep subsurface > Groundwater...
GAGACTTTAGGATAGTATCTCTTATTAAGGCTGGTATAGCTAATAGGGGCAATAAATTGAGAGTGATATAGAACTATGATGGGGGATAGACTAGTTGGTAGGTCGCTAGCCTTTGAAGCTAGAGTGGGTAGGTTCAAGCCCTACTCCCCCAACCAATGAAGTAGAGAGTTAGAACTATGAAGAACCGATATAAAAAGCTAAATCTTAAAGTGAAGCTGCTCAAGTATTCTTATGCGAGCCTGAAGAGACTTTACGAAGGTTTGGTGTTCGTGTTTACTGCGAGAAACCGCCATCAGGTTTTCAGGGCGGTTATCTCCCCTTATGCCATTAAGGTGGTGAATAATCCATCCTTTAGGAACTGGCTTATTGTGGGTTTGTTCCCAAACAAGGATATGCTCAAGCACATAACCATAACGGTCAGCCCTGGGGTGGTTTCGTTGGGTAATAAATATGTAACCATTATAAACTCTTCTCCCACCATTCCACTTCCAATGCTTATCACCTGTTTGTTTATTTTTGAAAAACGATTCGGGGTTCAATTGGTAAAGCAATTTGCTAGTCTCCGACCGAGTTCTTTTAGGCAATCCACGCTTTACAAACAATTGATGTATTGCAGAACTTTTACCACTAGCGGGGGAATAGCCAAAATGAACAGCTATATCATTCAAGCTCATATTCTGATTCCAGTGCAAATCAAGAAGTTCTTCACTGGTAATAGTTTTAGCGATATTTACTCCACGCATAATATGATTATACCATATAAACAAGCCTATGGTAAATCAATATCGGAGTTTATCTATGCGTACTAAAAAAAATAAATACAAAAAGTTGGACGATATATACTCAGAAATCATCAGGAGGCGGGCAATCGAAAGAAAGGGCGGTTGCGAATATTGCGAGAGCCAAAAGTACGACCGGACCCGCGAGGATGGTACTACCTTCCCGGCATGGATGACACTTCAATGCTCTCACGGAATAGGAAGAGGTAATATCAAGGTAAGGTTCGATATGTCAAACGGATGGGGACTCTGCGGTGGTTGCCACATGAAATTAGAGCATAATCCTATTCTACATGACGAGTTTATATTAAGAGAGCTTGGCCAAGAGGATTACGACCTACTCCAAGCCCGGGCTTCCGCCAGGGGCAAAACAGACTTGGAACTAATTTACCTATTCTTAAAGGAAACATTAAAGGAGGTAGTAAATGATAACATATAAACAGATAGGGGAATGGTTCTATTATCCTCACACTGGAAAATGGTATCGATTCTTTGACACTATAGAAGTCGGCACAGAAAACCTAGTCGTAAGAGTATGCCAAGAATATGCCCCGAAAAGGAGGTTAAATAATGGAACCACTGAGTGATGAGGCTATTGAAGAATGTATAACAGAGTTTTGTTCATATCTAGAAGGACATAGGCAATCTCTGCGAGAGGTAGCCCGTAAAGCTGAACAGGAGAGACTGAGGCAGATAGTGGAATGGGGAATGGAATCGTGTATTGAGCATCTACCAAAATGGCAAGGCCAAGTCGATTTAATGGGTGGTGTACTAACTAGGAGAGAGTGCCCTAAGTGTTGGCAAGAACTCAAGAAACTAGGAGGTAGTAAATGATTAAGTTACCACCATGCCCGCCCTGGAAGTTTATCTTGACCTGGCATGGTTCCTGGAACTTATACGGCTATGGATTCCTGAGAGTAATTATTGACAGTATTACCGGTGAGCAAAAATGTGGCTATACTACTAATAGAGAGGTGAAATGATGGGATATGAAGACACAGTAATAGAATCTAAAGTTTTAGGCAAAATCAAACTTAATGGTAAGCTGCTGTCAGAGTTTAACGCATCTCCTGAAATGGTGGTGTTTATAGAGGGTATAGCCCTAGCCCAAGCTGAAAAATCATTCAATGCAGGACTGGAATTAGCTATTAATAAATGTGGTATTGCCTTTGATTCTGGTAAGAAGGCAGGCAGAAAGCAAGCGGTGGAGTGGATAAAGGGTAACGCAGCTAGCGTCAATGCTTGTGCTAAACACTCACCTTTTAATGTACCAATATGGGCTATAAGTCAAGAGCAGTGGCAAGCACAGCTCAAAGACTGGGGAATAGAATAACTACTAGAGAGGTGAAATGAGAATAGTATTTTGGGGAAAAGGTGCTAGAGGTGTAGCCTGTTTAGAAAGACTAATTGAGTATGAAGAAGTGGAAAGGATGGGGAATGGCAGATAAAAGATTACTCCAATTAAAAGAGGCTCTTAAAAAGGACTTTAGAAAGTTATATGTTAGAGAGTTTACTACTAATTGGGAGATACAAAGGTTGTTAAGGGAAATTGAAATAGATGTTATGGACCTGGATAACACTCTGTCCCTGTTTTCAGATAAGGTGAAAAAGGAATAGGGTCAACAGGAGTAGGTGAACTATGAAGAAAACAGCGACACGTAAAAGTCAAAGACGGTGCAAAAAATGTAGTAGTTTCTTTGTTATCTTAAAAGGTAATGTTCTGCAACCTTTATGTCCTAAATGTAGGGAGTTAGAACTATGAAGTATCAGATAAGGAGGGGAGAAGTTTGAAACTATATGTAGCTGGTAAGTGGGAGGATAGGGAAAGGGTATCTGACATTATGCGGATACTCAGAGGTATAGGCTTTGAGATTACTTGTGATTGGACTGACCACAAATATGAAGATGAAGCCTACCCGCAGCAGTATTGCGCAGATGATGTTCAAGGTGTCAAGGATGCTGACCTGTATATTGGCATTTTCGTTGATAGTTATATTTATCGAGGGGCGCTAGTGGAGATGGGTATAGCTCTGGGAGTAGGTATTCCAGTGTGGCTATTAGGTACTAAGCAAGATGATTGCATATTCAGTCATCATCCCAGTGTAAAGAAGTTTAAGGCATGGGAAGAATTGATAGAGGCTTTATCTTTAGAGAGTGAACTATGAGGATATGCGATATACAGTATAAGTGCAAGCGATATAACATAGCGGGCAATAGACCACCAAACGAACACGTTAGAGCCACCGTGCCATGTAGGGGGGTAATTACAGAATGTGAATGTGATACCTATTTACGGATATGGGATGGCGAGGTTATAGCCTGTGAATTAGGTAAAGTGAGAAGGATTAAGGGTAAGGAGGTATATGAGTAAAAGAATATTCCCGTTGCCTGGGACACCGGCTTTCGACGCTATAAAGAGCCGTGTTGAAAGTGGTGAGGATTACAGTGCAATAGCTGAAAGCATCGGCATGACCTTCAAGGGCTTCAAGGATTCCCTTAGAAGTTATAGCCTTGGTCGTAAACAAAAGGAATATATCGGGGTATTACCACCAACCTATGAACACCTGGAGGGTGATACGTGGGAAGAACACCTGAGAATCATAAAGGATATGGACAAGTTGGTAGCCTTCCACCAGCGGGTCCCTAATGAGCTAACAATAGAAATAGAGACAGATGAACCCATAGGGTTAGTGAATACATCTGATTGGCAGTTAGGACAGTTCGGCGTTGATTACAATGCCTTTCAAGACGATATGAACTTCATTACCGAAAACAAGAACTTGAAGGTCATCATTGGCGGTGACGGTTATCAGAATATAATACAGACCTCGAAGATGGGTAGCTCTCATAACCAGACACCAATATCGGTTCAGAAGGGGCTGTATGTTCTAACTCTGAGAAAGTTACTAGACCGTATACTGGCTATCAAGACAGGCAACCATAACTACTGGACAGCTACCCTATCCGGTGAGGACTGGGACGGTGAACTAGCTAAACGCCTAAGACTTATTTACTTAAAGCACTACGCCCTGATACACTTAAAGGTAGGGGATATGGTGTACCCGATACTCACAATGCACCAATCACGCTTCAACTCAAGTTTCAACCTCACGCACACTTGCCTACAGAATCAGAGGATGTACTTCCCCAAGGCAAGGATAGTAGTAGTGGAACACCACCATCAAGCAGCCATCGAGCAGTACAGATATGGTGGTAGAGAATGTGTTGCCATCAGACCTGGAACATACGCTGTGTACGATGACTATGCTCAACAGTATGGGTACTTTGGTTCTCATGTCTCGAATCCCCTGGTCGTTCTATTCCCAGATAGGGACAAAATGGTAGGCTTCAAAGATATGCGTGATGGCGTTACTTATATGAACGGGCTTAAAGGAGGAGTAAATGGCTGACGAACCAACTGAAATGAACAACGACTTAGAGAGTAGACTATTATCAGCCCGCAACACGATAAGCCTGGGGCTACTTGCGCTATACGCTAACGAGCATGATTTAATACCTACTGCTATTGAGGATGCTTTTTACAAGATGCAGGTGCTTTTAGACCATTGCATCGAGGAGGAACCCGCCGTGGTTTATTCCACCATGGGGAATGGCATTTAGGGCAAGCGGTAGGGTTAGGAATCCGGGGAGTCCATGTGTAACCGCAGCGCAAGCACTTAAATTCAATTAGCTTAACCATTAGCTATCTCCTTTAAGGCTTCTGTAAACCAGTCAGTAACGACCTTTTCAATCTTGGCTTTTATTTCGTCTTGACTTTCCGAATATACTATCCCGGGATTCACAGATGGTAAATCAACATGGCCTACCCAGATGTTAGTTTCATCCTCACGAGAGCGGGAACTATTCCAATAATACACAGCCAAGCGGATTCTATTATGATATAGAAATTCTCCTGTTCCGAATTGGGCTTTATTCTCTACCCACCTAAAGTTTAGTTTCATTATCTACCTTCTTTGCCGGGGCATAGAACATATTGACACTCTCTCCCCATGTCGCAACGCTTACCCTTGATATAAGGGCAAATACCTCTCAGTCTTAAAGCTGTGTTCTTATTCATTCGGTCAATCTGATATTGTAACGTAGCCATCTCTCCTCCTTGTTTCTTTACACACTGGACAAGCTGGGTAACCTACTCACTACTGCCCTTGAATCTACCGTCTAACTCAGTAGCCCAGTTTAAGAGCAGTGTGTCAATAGGTTAATTTATTGATTACAATACTATATTATACCCATATACCGAGTTTGTCAAGCCCCCTGGCAAAAATAAATTACTTGACAAAATGAGCAAAATAGTATAGTGTACAGTTAGCAAGTGCCAGCTACCCTAAAAAGGGAATGAAACGGGTGGTGGAGATTGTAGCTTAAATGACATCTCTGAAGTAAAGTCGACCAACGCTTAAAGGTTGGCAACAGTAGCTACTAGCTGGCAAACGATTAAGGCGGTGAAAATTGGAACCGCTAATGAAGTGCAATATCTGTATGAAGGTTTTAGAAGCAGTTGACGTTCCTAAGCATGAAAAGAAAACAGGGCATAAGTCATGGAAAATGATAAAGAGATAGCCTGCTGGATATGCGGTAGAAAAACAACTCAGGGTGCTTGCTGTAGTGATTGCGAACATGATGAAGGGCATCAAAACTGCTACGGACGAGGTAAAGTTAGAGAGATTGTCTATGACGAGTGGTCAGGGTCATGGGATAATGTTGTTGAGATAGTGGAGAATAATGGACGTTAAAGAATTGATAGTCAAGGAACAGATGGATGCCATACTGCAAGAACTCAGGGAGTTGAAGGAGATGCGATGATGGATTTGACTGTTGAGCTGGAAAAGATAGTTAAATATGGCATAGGTGTTAAGCCAACTACCTACTTCAAGCTGATGTATATTTATGATGGCCAGTTGTTTCTTGCTATATACGGTTTGAATTAAGGAGGGATAATGGAAGCATTAGCAGCAGCACTCGTGGCGATAATTGAAGCCTTCGCAATAGTAGTTCAGGCTATTATTGATGCTATGGTAGCAGCTCTGTAGGAGATAGATGGCATCTAATCAATTAACCCAAAAACAGGAAAACTTTACCATTAACCTGCTTAAAGGTATGACTCAACGGGAAGCCTGGATTCAAGCCGGCTACTCCTCTAAATACGCTTTACCAGGTATCGATGTTCATGCTTGCCAATTAGCTAACAAAGATAAGATAAAGCTAAGACTAGGGGAGCTCAGAGCGGAAGCAGCCGAGGGCGCCGTTATGAGCCTTCAGGAGATGCTAGAGAGGCACACTGGGATAGCTAGGGCTAAAATAACTGATTTTCAAACTGCTGGGGCTGACGGCAGTTGGATTGATATTGGCCCAGATAATGAACACGCAGGAGCTTTACAGGAGATAACTTCACGGACAGAGTATGATGTTAACACTTCTAAAGCAGCGATAATTACCAAGATTAAACTCCACGACCCAGTGAGGTCAATGCAGGAGATAGCTAGGCTCAGAGGACACTACCCCAAGGAGGCTCAGAGTGACATCAATGTCAATGTAGTGTTTGTGATAGGTCGTGGTTATCGCGATCAGTTAGAGGAGGGATAGATGGATATAATTTGTAATGCCTGCGGGGGTGACCTGAAAGTACCGGATTGGGTAGATACAGTGGATTATGAGGGGCAAATTTCTTGCACGAGGTGCCGAACTATATGGGATGTCATAATCAAAAGGAATAAACTAGGGTACTTCCACCCTTCGGGGTTGTTTATGATGGAGACTTGGGGCATTCCAGCAGCGTTCCTGTTAGATGACTGGAGCAGATGATGCCACTGAGTAAGAAGAGGGATAAAGAGCGTAAAAGGTTACTAAGGTTGGAAATTGGAACCACGATAGATTATTGCCATACTTGCAATCGTTATGGGCCTGTAGATACGCATCATAGTGATAAAGACCGTAGTAATAATGCTGATAATAATTTAGTAAGGCTCTGTCCTAATTGCCATGCTAATATACATCGTCATTTTGTCCAACCTGATTCCAACCTAAATGTCAAAAATAGATTCCAACCCAAATCAGACTCACTACAATCGATTTCTAGCCCCATGAAAGATACAGGCAATACAATCCTACCTCCCGTACTTGATGCTAGTGGGGAGATTATACCTGAGTATTATTAGGAAGAAGTGATGGCTAGGGTGCTGTGAATATATCGAATAAGCAGGGAGCAGGCTAAAGACTGCTGTACTTACACCCTAGTCACGGAGTATTATTATGGAGGTAATTATGGAATGCTGGCCACCGCCAGTAGATTTAGAGTCGGGGGCTTACCGAGCCGACCTCTACAACGAGTAAGGAGTATTATTAGGGAGGGATGATGAGACCTAATGGATGGGATGCTAAGAAGATTATAGATGAAAGGATAGGGGAGGTAACTAGCTTCACAACCTTTGTGATGCTGGTAGAAGCTGGTGCTGATGCTTATGAGGATGGGTTAAAGAAGGAAGGGCAACCGATTCCAGAAGGACTAACAAACAGGAAAGGTTATCTAGTCTTTATCCCAGTGGATGGATAGAAATGAATTCTATTAGCGAAATATATTCAATCCCTGAAGTAGTTGCTCGAATTATACGGGAGGTAGAGGAGGTAGCTGCCCAAATGTATACTGATGGTAGGGGTTTCCCTGATGAAAATCCTTATGCTGATCAAGGGGAAAGGCCTGCTGACCTAATCCGAAGGGGAAAATACGATATTTGGAATAAACATATTGAAAAACTAAGGAAGTAGATGGTAACATCGACTAAAGAAGTTAAGCTAGTCTGGGAACCAATCAATGTTCAGCAGGAAGGCTTTGTGGCGTCTGATGCTGGTGCTGTTCTATTCTCGGGTGCCTTCGGTGCCGGTAAGTCTATTGCCCTATGTGCTAAAGCTCTCAAGCTCAGTCTTGATCATCCTAGAAACTTCGGTTATATCTGTAGGAAGACTAATGCAAGCATAGAGTTAAGTACATTAAAAACGTTCCTTGATTTAGTATGTCCTAAAGAACTGATAGCTAGCTTTACTAAGAAGCCTTCGTTAATTACCTTGACCAATGGCAGCCAAATATTGTTTGGCGGTCTGGATGATTACCTCAAGCTAGGTTCTCTAGGTGCTGGTGGTATTGGCTTTGTGGGCATAGACGAGGCTATTGAAACGATAGAGGACGATTGGACTATGCTTGAAGGTAGGTTAAGACTACCTAATGTGCCTCATCAGATATTTGCTGCTACTAATCCCGGCCCGCCATCTCACTATCTATACCGCAAGTTCTTCATGGAGCAGAAAGGTAAGGTCTATCAAGCCTCGAGTTTTGATAATCCTGCCCTGCCTAAAGATTACAGAGAGCGTCTATCTACCTTTGATGGGATATACAAAGACAGGTATGTGCTGGGGTTATGGAAGGGATTAGAGGGATTAGTCTACTCATCCTTTGACGATAAGATATGTCTCATACCACGCTTTGGGATAGGTGAAAGCTGGCCAGTTTATGTGGGGCATGACTTCGGTAAAGTCAATCCGTGCGCCTTGTTCTATGCACAAAGTCCAACAACGGGTGACTTGTTTGCCTTTGCCGAGTATTTACCCGGGATAGCGATGGGCTATTATGACCATGTGCAGGCTTTCAAGGCTATCTGTGAAGGTAGAAATGTACTCAAGCGGGTAGGAGGCAACCATAATGAGGACGGGGAGCGCGCAGCTTATGGAGCAGAGGGATGGTACATAAGTGAACCTAAGTGGAGTTTAGACAAGGCAAAACAGATTAGAATGGTGCAGGGACTCCACAGATTAAACAAGGTATATATATTCAATGACCTTACTAATTATGTCAGGGAGAAGTTTAGCTTTGTGGTAAAAGAGGATGACATAGAAAGGGAAAGCAAGTTCCACTGTATGAGTGCAGAGAGGTATATCCTTAGTGACTTCACACCTGAAACAGTAGTTACGCAAGAGTATCGCACTATTAGACCACAGCGAGTCCATGTTTCAAGGAGGTAATATGACAGATATAGATTACAAAGCATTAGCCAAGAAGGAGTTTGACAGATGGCAATCACTGTTTGAGAGGCAAGACGAAGATGCTGATTTCTTTAACATGGTTAGTGCAACTAACAAACTCCTGGATGCTAATAATAATGAGATAGACAATAGTGTTCATGTGCTTCTTAATGATATAGCTACCTTCACGTGGGAAGTCGAAACACAACTCAATGCTGCCGTTGAGCAGGTATCAGTAACATCTGAAAGCAAGCGGTTCGATACTGCCTATGTTGAGGGTTTTATCCAGGCAGCGTTCAAGGAGGCAGATAAACTACTGTCTATCAAAGGTGCGTTCCCGTTTAACCCATTCACAGACCAGCAAACCTTTAGGAGAGGGAGTGTAGCCACGTTATGCAATTTTCATTTCGAGGAAGGAGAATTCATACCAACTCTTACACCTTGGGATACGAGATATTTCGTTCTTGAGAATGATAGAAAGGGGATTCTATGGACAGCAGCTAAGTTTTATCGTTCTAAAAGTCAAATCATTTCTGAGTACCCAGAGACAGAAGGCTTAACTGATGAAAAAGCAAATACTGAGGTACTTTACATCGTAGCTAGAGATACAAGTCAGGTATGGATTGGCGGTACAAGCGTTAATGACGGTAAACTTGCTAAGGAACTACCCAATAAATTAGGGTATGTGCCTGTAGTGTATCGTAAAGTGCCGATGGGTTCGATGCTATACGACCAGGACACTATTCAGTATCAGGGTGAATCGGGAATATTCTTAATCCGCTTATTATTCAAAGAGCTTGAACGGATAGCATCTATTATTCAAAGTCTAAACCTTAAAGTCGTAGACCAGGCATTACAGGTTACTTTGCCTTCAGAGAATATAACTCCCAATTCACAGCCTGGGAAGTCAGTAGATGAGGTTGGAATGCCTGGAGGGGTAAATGAACTTCCAATAGGCAGCAAGTATGAGCTTATGCCCATGGGACAACTTCAGGCTATGGCTCAATATTTAATCCAGATGATTCAAGAAAGGATGCAAAGGGGAACAAGCCAAAGATACCGCAGTATAGCAAACCCGCCAACCGCCACGCAGATTATGATGGAAGCCCAAGAGCAGGGTAATGTTATTCTACCAAGACTAGGTACAAGGGGGCTTTTGAAACAAGACTTAGCCGAGATGCTAATTAAGCAGACTATTGCTGCCTGTGCAAAGGCTAAGGTTCAGTCTGTCAAACTTGGCGATCAGGATTGGGAAGTTGCAAAACTCAAAGGAGCTTACGATATTGAGTATAAGTATCACTTCAATGACCCCAGGATGGATGCTGCCAGACAATCCTTAGCTCGAGACCAAAAGGATTCAGGGTTGATACCAGATAGAGATATACGGATAACTACCCTTCAAAGAGAAGACTGGGAAGAGGATGAGAGACAATTAGCAATAGAGAAAGCACGGAGGGAGAACCCATTAGCATCAATGGATTGGGAGATTACTAAATTACTAGAAGCCGCGGATGAAGGAGACCCTTATGCTGAAGATGCTGCAATGGAATTAGCCATGGTATGGATACCAGCAGCAAAACAGGCAATGCAAGGGTTACTGACACCTAATATGCCGGAAGAGTTAAAGCCTTCAAAATCGACACTACCTATATTCCCAGGGGCAAATCAAGGAGGAGGTCAGCAGAATGTCTAAACAAGAGGTGATAGGGAAATTAACGCCTGAAGAACAATTCAAATTGATAATAGCAAAATATAGCATTGATAAAGTTTTTCGTAAAAACATAGATGACACGATTGCTTTGATACTAAAGGAGAAAGTAAATGTCTGATAGAATATTTACATCAAAGGATTGGAAACGTATCAAGAGGGATGTTTTCGATGACTTCTTTAACCAGAATGATATGAGCTATGACATGAAGGAACTAATGAAAGCTCAACTGCTTGGGACCCAAGAGGTTCCTGAGGGCTCACACATTATGCCCGGTGGTGAAATGATGGCGGATTCAGGGATGGAAGGGGTTTACTAATTAGGGGGTAATATGCCAATTAAAATACCCACATTTGAAGAGTTACTAAAGAAGGTTAAGCAGCCGAAACTTCCAACTGTTAGTGACAGGATTACAGGGGTGTTTGACGCTCCCAAGTTGGGGATCACACCACCTGCAGGCTGGAAGCCTTTAGGGGATGGTTCCCTATTGTCACCGAGAGGTTTAACATTTAAAAACCTCAAGCTGGAAGGGGGCAAGATAACTGACTTCCAAGTCTTTCGAGGTGATAGGCAGGTCAGACCAATACCACTTACATCAACCGCGGCAACAGCTCCGTTTCCTGGGATAGAGGAGGCTCAACGGATTGGAGGGCAAGCGTTAAGACCCTCACCGATGGGACAACCTAAACCAGAGAGCAAGAGTTTTCTTAAAACTTTGAAAGATGCTTGGGACTTAGCAAGTATAACAGGGGTTGAGAAGAGTAAGCAGGCTTTCCTTAATGTGATACCTAAACTATTAATCCCTGAACCAGTCCCTATATCCAAGAGACCTCCAGAACAACAGTTATATTATCAACAGCATCCTGAAATCAGGGCACAGGTTGAAAAGGAAATGCAGATATCCCAGAATATACGAGAGACCACTGAGCGTATTGCAACTGAAAGCCAGAAGGATTACGAGAAATGGGTAGGTCAACATCCAGAGTTAGCACCTAATCCTAAATATGAAGCGGGACCGTTTGAATATCCCGAATTATTAAAAGACCCTAAATGGTGGGGTTATGAGGTAGCCAGCGCACTTCCTATCACCTTGACAGCTATGGGTGCTGGCGCATTGACTACAATAGCTACTGGGGGCAATGTCCTTGCTGGTGCTGTTGCTGCTGGGGTAACCTTTGCTCCAGTGGAGATGCAAGGTGTTTATGATGACTTAATAAGTGAAGGAATATCACCACAGCAGGCTTCAGAGTTAGCTGCTATTGTTACTGTGCCGATAGTATTAACAGAGAGTGCTGGTTCTTTATTACAGGTAAGTAGGTTCGCACCTCAAATCAAGAGTATCTTCAGGAAAGAAGCTACTAAGCAAATTATCAAACTAACCAAGAGGCAGTTATTAAAGAAGGGATTGGCAACCTTCACTACCGTTCAATTCAGCGAGACTATGGAAGAGATTATACAACAAGCTCTTGGTAATACAGCGGTGATAATGGCTGGTAAGGACAGGAGTGTATTTAAGGGTGTGCCCGAAATGTTACCCAAAGTAACAGCAGCTACATTACCGCTATCACTGATAGGCGGTGGGGTTTCAACGTTAAATGTTTCCCCAGGATTAAAAGCTCCTGTATCAGAAGCTATGAAAGAAGCAGCCGAGGAAGCCAGACTTAGACCAGAGAGAGGGGC
>Ga0180007_10005882_pt1 | contig 12196 bp, 22 predicted proteins | sample MM_PC_MetaG_FD_121122 | JGI IMG/M metagenome (GOLD analysis project Ga0180007, IMG submission 121122) | Groundwater microbial communities from the Aspo Hard Rock Laboratory (HRL) deep subsurface site, Sweden - MM_PC_MetaG | ecosystem: Environmental > Aquatic > Deep subsurface > Groundwater...
AATATGCCACCGATAGTATTAGACCACTCCTCGAATCCTCCTATTGTTGGCAACCCCCTGGGGGTCGGCCTCCCCGCTTCTACCCACGCTCGAGCCATGGTTAGAATGGCACCCAGCAGCTGGCCCCGATTTTTTTTCACCCATTGTATGAGGTGCGTATATTTGAAAGACCCTGTATCTCTCATCCAAGGTCTAGCCTCGTGGGCATCCATTCTACTAAGATAACAGCGCCGGGCCATATCTCCGCCGAGCTTTATATTGTTACCGGTAACTATGTAAGTTCCTCTATTAGGCAGGCGCACAATTTTGGTTTGTCCCAGAATGCGGGTTTGAAAGGTAGGGTCCGTCAATAGCATGGCTAATGATGCAAAATAGAGATACCCTTCTACGTTATCAATGATTAAAATGGTCTGCCCGCTGAGCAAGAAGCTGCCAATGCGCTTTTCGCACTCTTCGTCACTTTTCGGAGGAGCCATCATGGCCGCTTGTCTGCCAGTACCAATGACCGCGATGACATCAGCTAACAAGCTTGCCCCTGTGCCCGGCTGTGGCTTGTCAAGCAAGCACAGGGGAGCCAGGCCGTCTATCATGGGTCTGCAGACTGGAGTGAGCAGCAATGCCAGCGCATTGGTTTTGCTTGCTTCGGAGTCGAAAGGAAAGTCGGTGAGAGGCTCTTGGATGAAGGATGCCGCTGCGTGCAGCTCCTCTTCGGTGGGTTTATTCGGTACCGCTGGCATCGTTAGCCCCGCCGCCGGTTCGTAGTAAAGGCGGCTAGCCTGGTCATAGCCAGGATCGATTAGTACACTACCATCGCTGCGTAGTATAGGCACCTCTGTGACATTTAATAGACCGGGCAATTTACGGTAGGGTAGGCCCATAAAATCCCAGTGGGGTAAGCTCATAAAATCCCGGACGATATTCAGAGGGGGTGCTGGTACCGGTATTTCATTACCCCCTTTATCTACAGTCATATAAGCGGCAGCTCGCTCAAGAAAACCACGGCACGCATTCTCTGTTACGACCTCGATGAAGGGAACTCCGTCTTCATCGTGAGCTATCCGAGATATACTGCCGCTGCGTTCAAAAAGGCGTGGCGGTTGATTGGCCTTCTCCACGGCTGCTATGGTGTCTTTTGTTTTGTCTTTTAGAAACCTGCCGGTAGTAATAATAACAGGCAAATCACTGGTGTCGGCTGGTGCCGGCGGGGGTTCGTATGGTGGTAGGCCGCCGATAATCTCCTTGAGCTGGTCCGCGGTAAGGCCGGCACTGATCCAGGCGGAGATATCCTTAATGTCAGCTGACGGCATCTCGATTAATTTAGTTGGAACCTGCACGGCCAATAATGAAGCAGCTATTGCTTGGGCATGCCGTTGCCCTGGGGGATCGTTGTCGGCGATGACTACCACCTCTTTGGCGCCGCTTAGCAGCTGGGCGTAGCCCTGTCGCCACTTCCCCGCCCCCATGGGGCTGGTAGTGGCTACAAGCCCAAGGTGGCTAACCATGTTATCGGCATCCTTCTCCCCTTCTGGCAAGAATATAGTCTCTCCTTTGTCTATAGCCTCTTTCACCCGGGGTAATTGATAGATTACCGGCTTGATGCCTTTCAGGTCCCAAATCCAGTTGCCGTCTTTCCCTGGTCTGCGCTGCCTGAATTCCTTTGGTTCGAAGCGCACTGTCTGGTGTAATAAGTTCCCTTTTTCGTCCAGGTAGTCATAGGTAGCCACAATCTCCTTGGGTCCCTGGGGAGCTGAAGCCTTACCTTTGCGGCTGTCAAAGAAAAGATCGCTCATCTCGATTTTTAGAGCGGCTAATACAGCATTGATATGGCACCCAGACTGACAGCTTACCAGGATCTTGTCCGGGAGTGCCGTCACTGACAAGCTGGGATTACGGTCATTGTGGGCAGGGCAAAGAGCCATCCATCGGTCTTTCCCTGACGGCTTAACCTTCTCCAATAATGCTAAGAACTCGTCAACTGACTGCATGTATCTCTATTAGTCCCTTGGCTTTTAGATTGTAGACGTCGGACTTTACCCCAAAGCTCATACTGTAAATTGCGTGCCTCCCTCCGTGTTTGTGGAATGTCTGCCTCTGTGTAGTCATAGTTGAGTATCATCCATGCTCGACGCAAGGCCATGATCTGCGAGAGTGTTGGGAAATCATCCCACGCCATCTAAATTTCCTCCCCGGCTTTGACCTCCTGCGGTGGAGCCTTTTTCCTTTTAGGCCATTCCAGTTTATACCTTGCCTCCCAGCCAGTTATAGATAATATCGTCCCATGGTGCTCACACACAGCCGCTTTAGATTCAACTTTTGCCCTCCATGCTATGGGGTTATTTTTGTCATGTTTAGTAGGGCGGCACTGGCACCTAGCATGGTCCCCTACAAGACACTCCTGATAAGCAAAGTAGCATAGTTGGTTTACCTTGACTAGAACATGCACTGGCGCTCCTGGCATTTCCTCTCCCCCCCTTCAACAATTCCCTCCTATTGTTGGCTCTTTTGCTTACTTAATATCTTCTCTTTCAAAGCAATCATTTTACGCTAGCCTTTACCGTAACTCCGTGTTTAGCCAGTTCTTCTATCCAGAATTGTTGTACTTCTTTAGTGCAGTGAGCCATGGCATCTTCCCATGTCGGCCACCGGTTGTGGTCAGCATAGAAGTGGTACTGGTAATAAAGGCTCTGCTGGTTATGTGGAGCAGTCGGGTCATGCGCCACGGCGCACTCTGGACAAGTTCCGGGTTTGGCTGGCATAAGATGTAATCCTGGTTTAGATAAATCCTGGTCGTTACTAATTTCATTTGCCATATTTACTCTCCTCCTCTGTGTGTAATGTAGCTTATACGCTAGCTCGTTCCCCCTACACATGCCGAGCAAAGGTCTTCTTCAACCCAGTAGCACCCTCCTTCACAGGCGTCCTCATTTGAGCAGCCGCACACGCGGCATATCTGAGCATCCTCTTGACACTCGGGGCAAAGGAAAAACGTCCGTTCCGGGAACTTCTTCTCCACCCATTCCTCAGGTAGACCCCCATCCTCTGCCGCTGCGAGAACCGAGCCGCAGAAGTGACAGCCGTAACCAGTGGGCTCCGCGCCCGGCAGCGGGGTGACATCGATGCACTCGAGTCGCCATTTCCCCGGAGCCCGCTCATACACCTGGTCGACCTTGAGGTGGACGACCTCGCCGACCTTGAATTCACGAGCCTTCCTGAGTTCCAAAGTAATCATTTACATCTCCTCCTTTGTTATAAAAGATTTCCCTACTACAGCGGGATTTTTAACAACCTTCCCGGCTGTAATAAAAGGTGGCTGTAATTTTAGCCCAAATTTTAAGCTATTCATCATTTTTGTTAGGCTTACTATCGGGGGGTTGCCAACTACCCTTGATGACATCTAGCGGGGTGGTCCCGTATTTCGCCAATTCCTGGTAAATATAAGCTCGACTGCATTTCAACTCGCCCGCCGCTAAGCCTATACTCTGACAAGCCTGAAGTTCGTCACAAATCCTGATAACAGAAATGTCTAGCATTTTTCGGCCTAAACTACGGCCCTCTGCCTTAGCTCGAGCCATGCCAGCGCGAACCCTCTCACCAATAATGCCGGATTCCAGTTCGGCAAAAGCAGCCACCATCTGAAACATAAACCTACCCTGGCTGGTGGTCGTATCGATGATGCCGTCATGCTCTTGAATACTCTTGAAACTGATACCATGCTCATGCCAATCGTCGATACAGTTAATGGCCTCCTTCAGCGCGCGGAAAGAGCGGTCGAGCCGAAGTACCAGCACAACCTTAAACCTTCGTCGCCGGGCATCCTTCTGGAGCTGCTGCCAAGCCTTGCGATGCAGGTAATCCTTAGCTCGGGCTCGGTCAACATATTCCTGGTAAATCTCCCAGCCGGCATCCCTACAGAAATTCCGCATAGCGTAGAGCTGAGTCTCGGGGTTCTGCTCTTTATCGACCGTGCTAACCCTGGCATATAATGCCACTTTCATTACGCCTTTTCTCCTCTAGAAACTTGATATATTGCTCTACACTCGCCCGGTGAGGACCGGCCGCTGGCCACTTACGCTCCCACCATGCAACGAATTCTTCCCATTCTTTATCTGTCAACTCAAGAATTCCCCCTCAATATTTTACCTTTCTACCTATACATCCTAAAACAGCCGAGACTACCCAGAAGATTAAGGCATACCGCCAGTCTCTAATAGCCAGCACCGCAAGGCCTGCGATAAGATAGATGACTGAAAGGATAATCAGGGCTGTCCTGACGTGATAAGCCATTTTGTAAACTCCCTCCTCATTCTCGGCGAAGCAGGGTGTCTTTTATCCGCCATATTTTACCGATCAATCCCGAGTACATAGCCAGGCCCGAGCTCACATTAGTAGCGACGTCTCCCTGCAGCTCCTTCTCGGTGAACCTCCAGAAAAGGTGGAAATCAATCAGAAAGATGAGGGCTAAGGGATATCGCAGGATTCGGTATTTAGCTAGATCATAAATCACGCTCTTCATTCGCCATTTAGCCATCAGAAGATTCTCCGGAATGATTTGCTATAGCGCCGGCGGGACTGCGGTATTTATCGCAATTTACGTTATCACAGGCAAGGATATCTACCTTGGTATTCCATGGAATAAGTATCCGGGGAGTCCCACAGATACCGCAGCGCCCCCAGTCTCCCTCAGCGTGAACCCTTTTCTGTTTGTACTTGAACATTAACTCACCTCCTCGTACATTTTCCCTTTTTGCCGAGGGAGTCCGGGCCCTATACCCATTTTATCAAGGTCTTTTAATAATCTAGGGGAAAAAGAACTTAAGACTACCCTGGTGACCATCCCCGCGATCAGGTCACCCGGGGATATGGTCGAGACTAATTTCTCCAGGCTCTGGGCCTCCGATTTTACGGCATCGTAGGTCATTATTAAAAAGTCCTCAGCCTCGGCTAGCTTCTGTACTGTCTCAATTAGCTTATCCATTGCCAGTTTTCCTCCGAAGGTGATATAATTATTGGGCCACTGGTTCTTTAGCTATGGTAACCTCCTAAGATGGCGCCGGGGCCTGGTCCTCCCCGGCGTCTTCATTTTCTTCTTTCGTGGGGGCGATAGTTAGAGTCACGCTTCCGTCCCTATTCCGGGTAAACACCACCGCGGCCGCACTCCCAGTCCACAGACTCTCCAAGAGTCGTTTTTCCTCCTCGGTCTCGGAGGTGACGTATATCCCCCGCTTCTCAAGAAGCATATATTTTTCAATTTTTGCCTTCATTTCCCCTCCTGGAATAAGCTCTCGAAGGCTTCAATAAAGGAGGGGATTGACGTGATTGGCGTTTCTTTCTCTATCAGTTTTACCTTACCTTTAACCATGGCTACCCCTGTAGCTTTGAGCAGGGGATTGCTCATGATATTCTCCCCTTTGATCACGACTGTTAAAATTAAATAGTCCTTCATTTTTCCCCCTCCTTCGTTTTAGCTATCAGCCCTTCCATCATGCCGATATTAACCTTATTGCCCCATGATAGGATTGCTTTCTCATCACGGCCTTGGTCGAGCTCGCTACAGACGCCGGCATAGAGCTTACGCTCCCCCAAGTCATTCTCACCAACGACAAAGCCGAAGCTCCCTTGCATGGTGTAAAACCACATTGAGTCGATAACTTTCATTTTTCTCCCTCCTCTAACCAGGCGAATTGAATGCGGAAGAGCGGGTAGTCATCTAGTGGCTTAAAGCGGTGCCCCGCTCGCCTCAAGGCATAGGCCAGCTCGAAACGGTTATTAAAGCCACCCCTGCGGGCATCCTCCTCGTTAAGGGTTGCCCAGGTAACCGCGTCCATGGAGATTAGCTCGGCATGCCCCACTAATACCCCGTCCAGGGCGATTAACAGCTGGTCGCCGGCACTAGCCCGCCGGTTGAGGATAGCCTCGGTTATACTGGCGCTGCCGGCTCGTATTGTTTGGGTAACCTCGTGCTTTTCCAGCCTATATGCGGCTCGGAGGCCGAGGACATGGGCAGTAAATCTAATTTGCTCTAATTCGTCAGGCATGGTCTACCTCCTTAATTGATATGACAACTAATCCTCCTTTTTCGTTACGGTAATACCGACATTGCTGGGAACCTTGAAAAGTATCCGGGTTAGTCCCTCGGCGTCGGGTTCATCATATGCCCGGATTAAAAGAGGACTGCCCCAGGTCTCTATCTGAGTTGAGAATAATTTAAGTTCCTTATCCATTTATTTTAAACAATCCCACCCGACCCGGAGTGAGAAGCATAGGAAGCTAATGCACACTATCCCGTAATCCACATCGATAAACAGCGGGATTCCCCAGCTCCAGAGGTCGTAGTTGAGATAAAAGCTCAGCTTCTTTCCCGAGAAAGTCTTACTTTTGCGGTACCACATTTCAATCTCCTCTGCGTATAACAGCCGCTATACGCTAAATGTGACTAGCTCTACTGCATATGACAGGTAGAGAGGATGCCTGGGATGCCCTAGCCTCGTCATTCCTAGACAATCCAACGGGGAGAGGTCGCGTTTAATCCGCGCCACCCTATCTTCTCCGCTTCTTACTTTTATTATTAAATTACCCCATGCCGCCACGGCTTTTATGCAGCGTTCCTTAATCACTCTCATCGCTAGGTCGGCTCCTATAACTACTGCAGTCCCGGTATTTAGTTTTTTAGGATCGGTAGAAACCAGGGTGAAAACGTTACACATAAATATTCCGCCGTATCCCCACTTATCAGCGAATCCGATACAGCGGCGGACTGTGGGATCATTAAGTCTTTCATCAGCGGTTGAAGGATTAAGACCAATGAACATTATCCATGGCAAACTATTATTCCATCTTCTCCAAAGGTATAGACGATGAGTCCGCCCTTCTGCGAAAACCGCTCCACTTGGCTCTTTATCTACCTGCATCTCAACAATACCCTCCTTTGGGACGCACAATGGAACTGATGGCTTTTGATATTTTCATGGTGTCCCCCTTTGCCTACTCCCCAAGGGTATCACCCTCTCGTAAAAAGGCTCAAAAATCAACCCTGGGGGCGCTGACGGCCTTCTCTGCCGCGGCCGCGGCCTGGGAATAGGCAACCCACAAATAGTGCTTATCACCCCCGGGTAAATACCTCCTCCATTCTTTAACCAACCCTTCCTCGAAAGAGGAAGCTTTACCGAGTTCCTTTTTAATAGCTATGCAATCCTCGGTGTACCTTATTTGCCGGGCGAGTCCCAGCTCCTCTTTTTTAGGCATGCTCGTGATTGTTGCCATCTTTACCTCCCTTCTTGACTAGGAGGCCCGGGGCGTGGTATAATCGAACAGTAACTGGGGTTTCAGTCGCCACGGTTACCTCCTCTTCATAGTCAAGCCGCCAACCGTAGGGCGGCTTGATTATTTTTCTTTAAGCCTCTCAACTTCGCTTACCGGTATAAATAAAATGCCGCCGAACCTAAGCCATAAAATCTTGTTGGCATCAATCCAGCGGTATAGAGTCATCTTTGGCCGACCCAGGCGTTTTGCTGCTTCGGGAACAGTCACCACCTCGTCAGCCTGAATCTTTATCTCGGTAACAGCTTTCACATTCATGGCTACTAAGGTAACATACCCTTAGCAGTTTGTCAATAGGTTTTGCCATTATTTTCAGGGCCGGGGGATAAAAAAGAGGGGGGGTGCCGAAACCCCTTGACAACCTCTGAATAATGTGCTATTAATTAAGGATGCGGCAGGAGATAAGATGCCTAGACCAAGGGTAAGCAGTAATCTGACGACAAACCAAGTGGCTAAACAGCTCGGTATGAAGGTGGGGCAGTTGATTAGTTGGGTTGAACATGGAGCTCTGCCGCCGCCGACTATTATTGACAGTAACGGCGTCAGATACTTTGACCGGGAATGGCTCAGTAAAGCTACAGAGATCGTGAAGATTAGAAAGAGCGGGAGGTGATACCATGTAAAGGATAAGGCAGCTAAGAGACCTAAATATTAATGGAGGGAAATTGATGAAAAAAAGAATATCGTTTATTTTCTTGGCCCTGGTGCTGGTAGTATCCCTGGTGGCATTTGCCGCTTGTAAGGAAGAGGAGGCGCCACCAACGACGCCAACGACGCCAACGACACCAACTAAACCAACAGAACCTGAGCCGGAGCCAGAACCAGCCTGGGAGTGGCCTGAATTGTTAGCCGTGTTGGCACCGCCGGTAGGTTCCTTGGGATATGGTACCATGGTGGGTTGGACGGCACTTTTGCAGGAGGATACTGGAATGCAGGTGAGGTGTGTGCCCGTAGGTAGTGGTATGGAAAATTATAAGAACCTAAAGGAAGGCCGATTTTTTTGGTATCTTAATGCTTCATCACAAGTGGCTGGCTTGATGGAGGGGGTAGGTGGATACGCAACGAGAGATTTGGGTCCTTATCAAATAAGGACTATCTGGCCGTCATACATTAGTGGTACTGCCTTTATGGTTAGAGGAGATTCTGACATAAGGACTCCTCAGGACATAAAGCCAGGAACCAAGATATCCTACATGGTTGGCACGCCGATGGGGAAAATGCCATTGGACGCCCTAGTTGCATGGTCCGGTGTTGACCCAGATGACATAGTGTGGATTCCCTATACCGGGTTCTGGGATTCTCTGGCAATGGTGGCCGAGGGCACCGTTGACATTACCTGGACTTACCCCACAGCACCATCTGTGTTTGAGGCGGCCGCCGCCCCACGTGGAATAGGCTGGATAGACCTTGATTGGCAAGCAGACCCGGAGGGAGCGGCCCGATTCTCGGAGGTGTGGCCTACTATCGGGTTTGGTGTTAATAACTTAGGAGCACCGGGGTCTGTTGGCCTTAACACGATAATAGTCATAACCATCCATTACACCATAGCCGAATCCGACCCTGAGTTAGTATACCGGATTTGTAAATGGTTGGGGGAAAACTTTGATAGCTACCAAGATTTAAGTGATACCCTGCAATTTCATCACATTGATTCTGTTATGAAGATGGTGGAGACCGACTTTATTCCGGCACATGAGGGGTTGGTGAGATACCTTACGGAAATAGGGAGGTGGACTCCGGCTCATGAGGCTCGGAATCAGCAGAATATAGAGGTTATCACCAGGTACGTTGAGGCTTATCAGTCTGCCATCACCATGGCCGCCGAGCAGCAAATAGAGGTAAGTCCCAAGAACGAGGAGTGGATAGAACTTTGGGAGAATTATAAGAAGGAGCTTAACCTTCCTCCCTTCAAAATGCTTATTGGTTTAGACTAAGGATTGAGGCGAGAGGGTGCTGATGAGGCTTTTCAGTACCCCCTCGCCGCCTTCTTATCTTTATTAGTCCTACAGGAGGGGGATAGTGGCTAGCGAAGATAACGGAAGAAACATCACACTTGAAGTCGGCAGATATGACAGCCTGCCCAAAGTGATAAAGATTATCTACCTTACCTTTATCATTGGGGGGGTGGGAGTTTTCGTTTTTTGTAACTTTGGCTGGAATATTGGAGGGTGGGTTTTCATTACCTTCCAGTATTATTACCTCCTTTATGCTCTTTTATTCACTGGTGTTTTTATACTGTTGCCGGCACGTAAGAAAGATAGAAATAGATTACCATGGTATGACATCGTACTGGCTACTATCAGTTTTAGCACTTGTCTGTACTGGGTGGTAATCGCTTGGGACATAACCGAGTTAGCGATTTGGATTCCCCCTGAACAAAATTATGATTTTATTATCGCCTTTGTTTTCTGCATACTGGCCGTGGAGAGCGGTAGGCGGCTGGGTGGTATTCCTTATGCTGTTATCAATATTATAGCTATTACTTACCCATTGTTTGCTGGTTATATGCCCGGGGTATTTAAGGGAGTACAGTTTACCCTTCCTTGGGTAGTTGGTACCTTTGCTTTCAGTGAGCAGGGAATCCTTGGGATGCCGGGACAGGTAATGGGGTCGATTCTCGTTGGTTTCCTCGTTTTCTGTGGGATATTACTGGGTTCAGGAGCCGGAAGGTTCTTTCTTAATCTAGCCCTAGGTCTTTTGGGTAACTTTAGAGGTGGACCAGCCAAGGTCGCCGTAGTCGCCAGCGGGTTCTTTGGTAGCCTGAGCGGGAATCCCATTGCTAATGTCGTGTCCACTGGTGCCATTACCATTCCAGCCATGAAAAAGTTGGGGTATCCACCTCATTACGCTGCGGCAATAGAAGCCTGCGCCTCAACTGGTGGCGTGCTGATGCCGCCAGTAATGGGGACAGTAGCTTTTCTTATAGCTATATTTGTCGGCGTGGATTATGCCGTGGTTATGGTCTGTGCTATCCTACCTGCTCTTCTTTACTATTTTGGACTGCTGGTACAGGTTGATGCCTATGCTGCCAGGGTTGGTCTTAAGGGAGTACCTCGACAGGAGTGTCCATCGGTTAAGCAAACACTCAAGGAAGGCTGGCCGTTCATTGCCGTGCTTGCCTTCCTAGTGTTTGGGCTTCTTTATATGAAATGGGGGGTTAAAGCGCCACTTTATTCGACCGTTTTAATGATACTCCTTTCCTTCTGTAGTCGAGACACTGCTCTGACTCCCAGGAGATTCCTAGCTGCTATCGTCACGACAGGAAAAATAATAACTCAGACATTCGCCATGATAGTTCCGATGGGCTTCATTATTGGTGGGCTGGCCTCAACTGGTGTTGCTGCTTCATTAATGGCTCAGCTTCACGTTTATGGCGAGGGGAATGTGTATGTCATCCTTCTGATAGGGATGGCAACGTGTTATATCTTCGGGCTGGTGGGTATGGGATTAATTGCCTATATCGTTCTGGCATGTACCCTGGCACCGGTCTTGGCCGCGGTAGGGGGGTTAAACATAATAGGTGTTCACCTCTTTATCGTCTATTTCGCTTTAATAGGAGGGTTGACACCACCAGTGGCCATTGTTGCCTTCATTGCGGCCAGTATTGCTGGAGCTCAACCGATGAGGACAGCTTGGACAGCCATGCGCCTTGCTGTAGTGCTGTACTTCCTACCTTTCTTCTTTGTAATGAATGAGGCTTTACTGCTAAAGGGTCCAATTTTGGAATCAGTTTATCTATTTGCTTTCTGCTTGCTGGGCATAGGGGTTCTTGCTGGAGGGTTGGAGGGTTACCTCTTAAGGGTAGGCAGACTCAGTTTGTGGGCACGTCCGTTCCTTGTTGCCGCAGGTTTTTTGATTGCTCTCCCTGGATGGATAACAACCATTATTGGGATCGCACTGGCGGCGCTGGTCATAGCCATAATCTTAATAGGAAGGAGGAATAGTGGCAGGAGAATTGCCTGCGACCCCATGAAGTAAAAACGTTTCAATTTAAGTTCATTGGTCACTGATTTGAGTTCAGGGCCGTCCGTCATTTTTTACTATTAGTTATAAGGAGAAGAAAGAAATGAATAAAATATCGGTACCTCAAACTTGTTTTGACTTACTTTCCAGGGAAGTGGCATTGGAGAGGGTTGCAGGTTTTGAAGGTCTGGAGCATCTGAAACTAGCAAACGGGGAAGATGGGGGTAGTATTCAAATCTATAAAGGGGAAGGGATTGAGAAGGTAACCTTGGTGGATCTTGAGTTTAACCGAGGGGGTGTGCCCTTTCCGCACTTAAAAAATGAACTGGCTCTCGGGGCACAATTATTCCAGATCACCCCGGACTTCTCGTATAAGATTCCAATTTGGGGTATCAACGGGCATATCATGAAGAATGGTGACTTTCCTTTTGATACCGACTTATCTTTCGGATTTGACCTTGTTGCGGACTATGAATTTACGATGGAGTATCTGGAGCCTTTCAATGACGTCTACAAGAAGTACTGGAATCATCCTGACTTTAAACGAGTCCACCTAGATGATACCACAACCTGGGTCAGATCCTATATTTCCCCGGTATTCATAATGGTCGAGACGACTTTAGACAAAGCGAATACAGTATATGACCTCTGCTCCGAGTTTATTAAACTCTGGGTACGCATATGGAAGGAAGCTGAAAGAAAAGACGAAACCTTTAAAGAGGCTCAAAAAAGAAGGATCCTTTCCCAATACTCAGGCATGCAGGATACGGACAGGACGGCAATAATGCTCAAGGAGATTTATGGGGAGGAAAGCTTTTCTGAGTTCTTTAAGGCCCTGATCTGAGCCTTCGTAATCGGGCAAGTGGCAAGGAATTAAGGGACAAAAAAGGGGGCCGGGGATTTGAACCCCCGGCCC
>Ga0180007_10005883_pt1 | contig 12196 bp, 10 predicted proteins | sample MM_PC_MetaG_FD_121122 | JGI IMG/M metagenome (GOLD analysis project Ga0180007, IMG submission 121122) | Groundwater microbial communities from the Aspo Hard Rock Laboratory (HRL) deep subsurface site, Sweden - MM_PC_MetaG | ecosystem: Environmental > Aquatic > Deep subsurface > Groundwater...
AGAGCAGAAGCATCAGACGTTGCGAATGCGATTTTAGATGGATCAGATGCGATTATGTTATCTGGAGAATCTGCAGCTGGAGAATATCCAGTCGAAGCAGTTTTAACAATGGATACGATTGCTAAAGCTATCGAAGATAGTATTCCTTATGGTGAAAGACTACAACGTGCAATTTTAACTAGCCAACAAACTGTGAATGATGCAATTGGTATTGCTGTCAGTCAAACTGCACTTGCATTACCAAAAGCTGAAGTCATCATTGCCTTCACAGAAACAGGTGGTACTGCAAAACGTATTTGCAAGTTTAGACCATCAGTACCTATTATTGCAATTACGAACAGCATTGAAACATGTCAAAGATTATCATATTATTGGGGAGTCTTTGCCGTTATTAAAGATGTCGTTCCTGATTATTCAGTTTCTGATAAAACTGCAATTGAAGTCGCTCGTGATTTTGGATTCCAATCTGGAACAACATTGATTATGACTTCGGGTTGGGCACAAAAACATGGATCAACAAATACATTAAGAATTATTGATATACCCTAAAAATAGAAGTCTCACTAAGTGAGACTTTTTTGTTGGAGGATAGAAAATGAATAAAAGATTTTTTTTACTATTGAGTTCCCTTTTACTTACAGTATATCTAATGGGATCAGCACCTTATTACTTGATTGCAGGAGAAAGTCTACGTGGTCATATTATCGCTGATGTGCTTTATACAGCAGTTATATTAATTCATGAGATTTTCATCTTTATTGCTGTTATTTTTCAATGGTTAGGTTATTTGAAGAAATCTAGAGCTTCAATCGTGATTGCAAATTGGATGTTATTCTTTGGTGGAATTGTTGGATTCATCCTTATTATTCCAGTACTTGCAATCATCCCTATCTTAGTCATAAATATCTTTTCAAAAAATACAAAGAAGAAAAAAACTGACTGATTTATAAATGATATAGAATATGTATTAACTTAATTATATCCATGAAATATCGACGTTTTCAAGTTGATATATTTTTGAACTTCATGCTATAATATTTAGGTTGAGGTAATTTATGAAAATGAATAGTTTAATTGGTGATAGAGCCTTTTATAAGCAACTTATTGCTGTTGCTGCACCTTTAGTTTTACAACAACTAATCACCACTTCAGTTCAACTGGTTGACAACATCATGGTTGGAACTTTGAGCAAACAAGCCCTTGGTTCTGTATCGATTGTAAATCAGTTATATTTTGTTGTGATATTAATAACGTTCGGTGCTATGGGTGGCGCCGGTGTTTTTTCTGCTCAATACTTTGGTTCAAAGGACTTTGACAGATTAAAACAAACCTTTAGATTCAAATTACTGGTTGGTTTTATGGTTGCAATTTTATCTTTTGTTTTGTTTTCATTCTTTGGAGAAAATTTAATTCGCCTATTCACTGATGATTCTACAACAATTCAAGGTGGCCTAAATTATTTAAATATTGCTAAATGGAGTGCATTTCCTTGGATTCTTTCAGTTGCAATATCAAATACCTTTAGAGAAACAGGAATTACAAAGCCACTCTTAAAAATATCTATTGTTGCTATATTAACAAATACAGCATTAAATTTTATTTTAATCTTTGGTTTATTAGGATTTCCAGAACTTGGAATTGTAGGTGCTGCAATTGCAACATTAATTTCTAGATTTGTTGAACTCGGTTTAACTTTAATTCTATTGAAAAAAAGAGGTAAATTATTTAGTACCAAGATAACCCAGATGTTTCATATTGAGAAGAAGATTTTAGCTGCAATCATTGTGATGGCTATTCCATTAACACTCAATGAAGCGCTATGGTCCACAGGACAAACTGTATTTTTTCATGCTTACTCCACACGTGGGGTAGATGCACTAACAGCAATGAGTATTACAGGAACTGTTAGTCAGCTCGTTTTTGTTACTTTTGGTGGTATAGCTACAGCTGTTGCTGTGCTTGTTGGAAACACATTAGGTAATAACCAACTGGAGCAAGCAAAAGACAATGCAAAAAAACTCATTGCATTCTCAGTTTTCATAGCAATCCTAGCAGGAATCATCCTCTTTATCCTAAGTTTTAGTATCCCTTTATTATATGATTATCCAATAGAAATCCTCCATATCGCAGAGTTTAACTTGAGGGTCAATGCACTATTTATTCCGATATATTCTTTTAACGTTGCTTTATATTTCACTTTGAGATCTGGTGGAGATACGAAATCGACATTTATGATGGATGCGGGGTATATGTGGTTAGTTCCAGTTCCCATCTCTTTGCTACTGGCTTATTTAACTTCTTTACCAGTCATTTATATGTTTTTGTTTGTACAAATGCTTGATATACCTAAAATGGTATTTGGACTATATAGATACAGAAAAGGAAATTGGATTAAAAATCTTGCTTTTGATACAAATTTACACGAGGAATAAACTAACCTCTATTTTACTTTGCCACTTATAATGAAATCATGTATAATGAAGTTAAAGGATGTATAAAGTAGGTGAGATCATCAATCATAATAAAAAAGATAAGATAATTAAGGACTTTAGACCTAATCTGGATAATAACTTAAATGCGACATTAGTAACTGCAAAAATCATTATTTTTTATTTGTTCATTGGATTCACCTGGATTTTAACATCCGACTATTTTGTCAACTTGTTTGTAGATGACCCAGAAAGAATCATAAGAATTCAAAGTATTAAAGGCTTTGCTTATGTCATTGTTACAGCTATCATCTTTTATATTATCATTCACAAGAGCATTCAAATGTATATAGCTACTATCAGTGATTTAAAGATGGCTTATACCGGATTAGATTTAAGCCATCAAAAAGCACTTGAGCTTGATGATAAACTTTTTAAAGTTGCATATTATGATTCTCTCACTGGTTTACCAAATAAAGTTTTACTTGAAAAAACTGTCAGCAAATATATCGAAGATCATCCCCAAGATGGAATGATTGGTTTTATCTATTTCGATATTGATGAGTTTAGTAACATCAATGAAGTTAAAGGACATTCTTTTGGTGATCAATTATTACAACAAATCGCCAATTTACTTAATAGCAAAATCGAAGCACCAAATATGCTTGCTAGAACCGGTGGAGATGAGTTTGTTCTTGCTTTATTTGAACTCAATCAACTAGAAACATATATTCCACAAGTTGAATATTATATCAATTTAATTCGTACAACTTTTGTTTTAGATGAAGATGATTTCTTTATAACTTATAGCGTAGGTGTCGCATTATATCCTGATAATGGTAAAGACTATATCACATTACTTAGACATGCAGATGCTGCACAGTCCATAGCTAAATCCAAAGGCAAAGACCAAATTGTTATCTTTGATGATGAAATGGTGACGATGATTAAACAGCAAACAGAATTACTTAACTATTTACGACATGCAATTGCAAATGAAGAATTCTCATTACACTATCAGCCGATCATTAATCTTAAAGACGACCAAACATCAGGTGTTGAAGCACTGATTCGCTGGCAACATCCAGTAAAGGGATTCATTCCACCTTTAGAATTTATTTCGATTTCTGAAAAGAATGGATATATTAAGGAAATATCAGAATGGGTATTCAAAGAAGTAGCAAATCAATATGAAGCATGGAATATTGAAGGGAAGCAATTTAGAATTTCAATTAATATTTCACCCATTATGCTCATGTATGATAAATTCATACCTTATATGAATGAATGGATTCAAACCTATCACCTAGATAGTTCACAAATCACTCTAGAAATCACAGAATCTGCAATCATTGAAGATATTCAAAAAAGTGTCCATGTCCTTAAACAACTCAAGAAATTGGGATTTATCATTGCCTTGGATGACTTTGGTACAGGATATTCTTCACTGACTTATCTACAAAAACTACCTATTGATATTATCAAAATAGATCGTTCATTTATTAGCAATATCAAACCTAATACAGAAGAATTCCATGTGTTACGATACATGATTGAACTGGCACATCACCTTAATTTACTTGTAGTTGCTGAAGGTATTGAAACCATAGAGCAAGCAAACATGGTCAAAAAATATGATGTTGATCTCGCTCAAGGATATTATTTCTGCAGACCTATGCCTCAATTGAGAGTCATCGAATATCTGAAAGAAAATAAGACCAATTAGTTAAAGTATTTAGAAGAATTTATGCAAAAGTCTCCAAAATTGGAGGCTTTTTATGTATAAAAGGAACGTGTTTTTAGATATATTATATGTTATAATATCATTTAGTAAAGGAGATGTTCATATGCCATCTAAAAATTTAATAACAAAGTTAGCAAAATTAGCAGTCAACGTTGGTGCTAATGTTCAAAAAGGTCAAATCGTTGTTGTTAGAGCAACAACAGAAACAAAAGAAATTACAAGAGAAATTGTTAAACAAGCTTATTTAGCAGGAGCAAAAGAAGTATTTGTTCAATGGAGTGATGATTATGTTTCTCACAGCAATCTAACCTATCAATCAATCGAAGCTTTAATTGATGTGCCAAATTGGTTAGTTGATCAGTACAAAGGATTTGTGGACGAAGGTGCATGCTTCATATCAGTTAGTTCACCTATTCCAGGTCTAAACAAAGATGTTGACCCTAAAAAGGCTCAACAATCTGGTATAGCAATACAAAAAGCGATTCATTTCTTTAGAGAACACTTAATGGGAAATAAATCACAATGGACTATTATTGCAGCTCCAAATCCAGTTTGGGCTAAACAGGTATTCCCTAATTTAAATGAAGATGATGCAGTTGAAGCTTTATGGAAAGCCATTTTTAATGCATCAAGAGTCACAGAAGATAATGATCCAGTTGCTGAGTGGGATAAACATAATGCTACTTTATTAAAACACAACCAAATATTGAATCAATTCAATTTCAAGCATTTACATTTTAAAAATTCAATAGGAACTGATTTGATTGTTGAACTTGTTAAAAATCATGTTTGGGCTGGTGGAGGAGAACATTCTGGTTCAGGTGTTTATTTTAATCCTAATATCCCAACAGAAGAAACATTTACGATGCCTTACAAATGGGGAACAAGAGGAAAGGTTGTCGCAACAGTACCTCTCAATTATCAAGGAAAGTTAGTTGAAGATTTCTGGTTTGTATTCAAAGATGGAAAAGTAGTTGATTATGGTGCTAAAAAAGAAAAAGATGCATTAACAAATTTATTAGCAACCGATGATGGCAGTAATTACATTGGTGAAATAGCATTGATCTCATATGATTCACCTATATCAAATACAAAAATACTTTTCCTTAATACGCTTTTTGATGAAAACGCATCATGTCACATGGCATTAGGTAAAGCATATCCAATGAATGTTAAAAATGGAGTGAATGAATCACTTGAAAATTTAGAGAAAATTGGATATAACAATTCAATGTCTCATGTTGATTTTATGTTTGGTAGTCCAGACATGGAAATTGTGGGTACAACTCAAGATGGAAAAGAAATCAAGGTTTTTGAAAAAGGTAACTTCATTATTTAAGTTAAATGCCACTTGTGGCATTTTCTTTTATATAGACAATTAGCGATTTTCAATCTATAATAGTAGCAGACATGGAAAGATGGTGAACGCATGGATCAAATTAAATTAGATCAATTTTTAAACTATAAATTTATATCAGGACTATCTTCAAATCCAAGTAAAACGCAAATGGCTTTTGCAGTTGCAAAAGCTGATATGAAGAAAAATGATTATCTTTATGAATTATTTGTAAGTGATGGAAAAAAGCATAAAAAAGTTACATCACTTAAGAATAAAGGGAGTTTTTTATGGGAATCTGATCAAACTATATTATTTCCTTTGGCTAAAAATAAAGCAGAAGAAAAAATTCAGAAAGATAAAAAGTCTATCTATTACAGATATCATCTAGATAGTAAGTTATTAGAAAAAGCTTATGAATTTAATTTCCCAGCAACAATTGTTAAAGTGCTAGTCAATAACCAATTATTGCTAAGTGCAAATTTATCAAGAAAACAACATCATCTATATATGGACTCAGAAGATGATCGTAAACTGTTTTTAGAACAAGAAAAAAAAGAATCTTTATATGAAGATATCAATGAGATTCCATTTTATTCTAATGGATCTGGTTTTACTGCGAACTTAAGAAAACAGTTATTTATTTATGATACAAAAGATCAAACAATGAAAAATCTTGTTGATACAGACTTTAACGTCAGAAATGTTATTGTTTCTGATGACTTAAACGAAATTTTCTATACAGGTAAGCAAATGACTGGAGTCATGCAATTAACAACGGATATTTATCGTTATAATGTAAAACTTCATCAAACTGAAGCATTGTATCGTGAGAACGAATATTCAATTTCTAATATTTATTTAATCAAGAATCAATTGGTCGCTATTGCAACGGATATGAAGACTTATGGTTTAAACCAAAATGATGATTTCTACCTTCTGATGGGTAAAAAATTACACTTGCTGAAGAGATATGGACAAAGTGTTGAAAATTCTTTAGGATCAGATTGTAAATTGGGTTTAAGTTCAAAAAATTTTGTCATGGATGATAAACTTTTCTTTGTAACAACCATAGATGATCATACTGAACTTCATTCAATTAGTCTTTCTGGAGTAGAACAACCGGAATATTACTTTAATGGAAGCATTGATGGTGTTACAGTAATCAATCAAAATATTTACATCATAGGTTTATTTAAACAGAAGTTACAAGAACTCTACTACTTGGATTTAGCGCATCATGAACAAAAATGCATTTCAGCTTTTAATAAAAACAGCTTGAAAAACATGTATGTTGCAAAGCCAAAAGAAATCGTAGTAGATCACAGAACTCATCAAGTAAAAGGTTGGGTTTTATATCCTAAAGATTATAATCCAAATCACTCCTATCCAGCTATTTTGGATATTCATGGTGGACCAAAAACAGTTTATGGTAAAGTCTTTTTTCATGAAATGCAATATTGGGCTAATGAGGGATATGTAGTCTTTTATTCGAATCCTCGTGGTAGTGATGGTAAAGGTGATGAATTTTCCGATATCAGAGGTAAATATGGAACAATTGACTATGATGACTTAATTGCATTCACTGATAAAGTATTAAAAAAGGTTCCATCAATTGATCGACAAAGAATGTTTGTTACAGGCGGATCTTATGGTGGATTCATGACCAACTGGATTGTTTGTCAAACCAATCGATTCAAAGCAGCTGCAACACAGAGAAGTATTTCAAATTGGCTATCTTTTCATGGTACATCCGATATAGGATTCTATTTTTCAAAAGACCAGACAGATGGTCACCCAAATGAAGATACAACAAAACTATGGGATCAATCTCCAATGAAATATGCTTTAAACATTAAAACGCCATTACTCTTCATCCACTCAGATCAAGATTATCGTTGTCCTATTGAACAAGCGATGCAATTATATACGATTGTTAAGCAAAATGGAGTGGACACTAAACTTGTTTGGTTTAAAGGTGAAACGCATGAGCTATCTCGTAGTGGCAAACCAGAAGCAAGAATTAAGCGCCTTGAAGAAATCACAAACTGGTTCAAACAGCATGAGTGAAACGTGCTATCTTTGATAGCAAATTTCTATAAGTAAATTATGTGATATATTAAAAATATATTTAAAAAATCATAGAATTATGATACAATAATCTCAAATGACGTAAAGGGGGTTTGACACATGTGGTGGGAAAGTTTAAACTCATTCCAACAGATCATGTTTGTATTGGCGGTTTCAGCAAGTGCTGTAATGATTATTTTTATTTTACTGATGATTATTGGCTTTGATCAATCGGATTTTGATGGTGTAGATGGTATGGATGCTATTGATATGCATCTTGATACGATTAATGACGAACCATTAAGCTCAATTGGTGGATTGCGCATACTTTCTGTTCGAGGTGTTTTAGCATTCATCAGTATTGGCGGATGGGCTGCGTTTATTTTCGCTGATATTGTTGCTATCTGGCTAGCATCACTCATCGGTATTGTTTTTGGAACGATTGCAGCTTATTTGGTTGCACTAGCTTTTAGAGGAATTTATAAATTGGAATCATCTGGCAATCTCGTTTATGAAAACTCTGTTGGTAAAATTGGAACAGTTTATATGAGAATTCCAAAAGAAAAAAGTGGTAAAGGTAAAGTGACATTGATTGTTCAAGAACGATTAATTGAAGCTGATGCTATCACAGAAGAAGATCATGATTTGATGCCAAAATCAGAAATAGAAGTTATTGGCATAGTAGACACAACAACACTAGTTGTTAGATCAAAATAATATAAGGAGATTACAATTATGGAATTTACTATTTTCATTACATTTGCAAGTATCATCGGACCTATTTTTGCAGTTTTAGTTATTTTATTTTCATTGTTAGCATTTGTAGTATTAAGAATCAGAAAATGTCCATCAGACAAGATTTTAGTTGTTTATGGTAAGGTTGGTAACAACACTGATGGTACGAATAAATCATCACTTTGTATGCATGGTGGTACTAAGTTCATTATCCCATTCATCCAAGCATACCAATTCCTTGATTTGACACCGATGTCAATTCAAGTAGATTTAACAAATGCACTATCTAAACAAAACATTCGTATTGATGTACCTTCAAGATTTACTGTAGGTATTTCAACTGAAACTGGCGTTATGCAAAATGCTGCTGAAAGACTTCTAGGATTAAAGATGACTGAAATTCAAGAATTGGCTAAAGATATCATTTTTGGACAATTACGTTTGGTCATTGCGACAATGGATATTGAAGAAATCAATACAGATAGAGATAAATTCTTAGAAGCTGTTTCAGGTAATGTTGAAACTGAATTGAAAAAGATTGGATTAAGATTAATCAACGTTAACGTTACAGATATCAATGATGAATCTGGATATATTGCAGCATTAGGTAAAGAAGCTGCTGCTAAAGCAATCAATGATGCTAAGAAGACTGTTGCTGAAAAGAACAGAGATGGTTCTATTGGGGAAGCAAACGCTGTTCGTGACCAAAGAATTCAAGTTGCAGAAGCAAACTCAAGAGCAATCGAAGGTGAAAATAGATCACTTGGAGAAATCTCACAAACCAATGCATCTCGTAGAGAAATTGAAGCTGAATCATTAAGAAGAGCTATGGTAGCTGAAAAAGTTGCAGCTGCTAAAGCATTAGAAGATTCATATTTAGCTGAACAAAATGCTGAATTAGCGCGTGCTACACGTGAAAAAGCGACCCAAGAAGCTGATATTATTGTCAAAGTTGAAATTGATAAGAAGAGAGTAGTCATTAACGCTGAAGCAATCGCTGAAGAAACAAGAAGAAAAGCTCAAGGTGAAGCTGATGCAATATTTGCTCGTTTAGATGCACAAGCTCGTGGTAGTCTTGAAATCCTATCTAAACAAGCTGAAGGTTTCAAACAAATCGTTTCTGCTGCTGGAAATAATCCAGACGCAGCTGTTAAGATGCTTATCGCTGATAAGTTAGAAAAACTAGTTGGTATCCAAGTTGAAGCAATCAAGAATCTTAAGTTTGATAAGATTACTGTTTGGGATAGTGGATCAAAAGATGGTTCATCATCAACAGCTAATTTTGCTTCAAATTTAATGAAATCAATTCCACCAATGAAAGAATTATTTGATATGGCTGGACTTGAATTACCACAATACCTTGGTACTGAAAAAGTTGTTGAAAAACCTGTAGTTGTTGAAACACCAAAAGTTGTTGTTGAAAAACCAGCAGCAGTTGAAACACCAAAAACCAAATAATTGAATACCCCCTAGGGGGTATTTTTTATAAAGGAGTAACCATGTATTATTTACAAACACGATGGAGAATCGAGAATCAATCCATTTACTATTATGGGATGAGAAAAAAACCATATCTTCTCAAAAACAAAATGCATCTATCAAAAAAAGAATTGAACATTGTCAAGGTTTTGCCTAAGGAGTTAGATGATAAAGAGATCAATCAACTGAATCGTTTGATTAAGCAAAAGCTTGTTGTTCTAGAGCATGAGATTAATCATATCCCAAAAAACCTTGATGATGCTGTGTTCTGCAAAACTTGTGCTGCAAACACATTTATCATTCCAGGTCTTGAATTAGATGATCATGGTTTATGCCCCATTTGTGCATCAAAAGAAGAAACAAAAACATTGAAGAGCGTTTTAAGTATTAAAAATGATCCTCCAAAATCTTTGAAATCAAGATTTGATGTTGCATTGTTTTATACTGGAGGAAAAGATTCAAGCTATTTACTGTATTACCTTTCTAAAGTAAAGAATTTAAAAGTTTTAGCTCTGACTTGGGAAATACCTTATATGTCACAAAGTGCAAAAAAAAGTATTGAAAATGCGAAAAACAAATTAAGTAATGTTGAGTTTGTTAATAGAAAAATTGCAGAAACAGATTTATTGAAAATATATCACAAGCTCTATTTGCTTGAGCGCAATACGTGTGCTTGTCCTTCACTTGCTTATGTTCTTTTCTATCCAGATTTAGTTCATGAGAATATTCCTTATTTTGTTTTAGGAAATGAGCCAGTACAAATGTTAAACCTGTACTATAATCATCTTGCTCCTAAATATGCATTTAACGAAAAAAACCATCGAACAATGACACTTTTTGTAAATATTGGACGTATCTTAACGCTGAGAAGACCATTGAGAGAGGGTCAATTTGAGAGCCTTATGACAATGAAACAGCTTGCTTATGGTGATTCGATATTTAAAAAAATATCAGGTTACCATAGTGAATTGATCGATCACGTTACACACGCGATTAAAGAAGTTCCATTGATGCTGACACCACTTAAAAAAGCGATTAGAAAATCTAACTGGAGTGGTAAAATTCCCGCTTTTATTCACATTGACTTTAATGAGATTGCAGGTGGAAATTACAAGTGGGATGATGTTAAAGAATTAATAGAAAAAGAAGTTGGATGGGTAGCACCAAATCAGCAAATCAAAGGATTACATACCAGCTGCAATATTGAAAAATGCAAAGAATATTCTCAGTTTATTAATTTTTATGAAATGAGATCAAAAATGATTCCATTTTCAGCAATAGAGATTGCGCTTGCATCTAGTCGGTTAAATATTACTAGAGAACAAGCAATCGATGAAATGAAATCTAGCATGGGTTTTACATTAAATGATGTCGAAGAGTGTTCTATCATGAAAAATTTTCTTAACAGAAGTAAAAAGACTAGCGAATAATTACGCTGGTCTTTTGTTTTTTCTTTAAATATTGTTTTAGTAGAAAAGATTGTTGTGCATGAATAGCATGGGTTGGACAAATGCTTTCGCAATGTCCACATTTCAAACAACTGTCTTTGAATTCAATTGTTTCAGTAATGGATTCAGTCGGGCATTGTTCGATACATAAGCCACAATTAATACATGATTCCAAATCCACGGATAATCTATAATTGAATTGAGTTCTTTTCTTTTCAAAAAATTGAGCAAAGATATGGGGGAACTTGAATTTAACTTTGATTGGCTCAAAGGATTGATCTAAAATCTGCTTAATGAGTTGATTATAAAGTGAGATCTGAAGGTCTACTTTTTGATGGAGATAGATATGTCCAACAGGAGTTACTGAGTAACCAATCAAAGTAGATTGAGAGAATTGTCTTTCTATTTTTTTAAGCATGTTGCCATAAGAGAAACCACCATAAGACAAATTCAACAGGAGGTATTTTGTTTTGAGTGTTTTTAATTTAGATCTTAATGGATAGGGTATATTTTGTGAATATACAGGTATTGAGAGAATGATTAAATCATGATTTTGGTTAAAATCATAAGCATTTCTTACCACGGGATTGGTAAAATCAACTAGATTACCATCAAGTTTTTCGTGAAAATGAAGAGCGATTTTCTTGGTTTCACCATTTGGTGAAAAATAGATATGTGTTATCTTCATGAATTTATTCCTCTATTTGTCATTATAACATAAAAATAAAGTCATATTTTTTTATAAAAGCATAAAAAAAAGCAGAAATGATCTGCTTTTCTAACTTTTTTCTTAATATGTGCAATCGCCTGTTCCTGATTGTCTTTGGCCATTTGCACCATGACTACCATTTGAACCGCCTTGACCATTTTCTGATCCTTTTTTAAATTGATTCTTAATCATATTACCTAAATCATAACCAGCGCCAAGTAATCTGTCTTTTGAGAATGCTGCTAA
>Ga0180007_10005884_pt1 | contig 12195 bp, 16 predicted proteins | sample MM_PC_MetaG_FD_121122 | JGI IMG/M metagenome (GOLD analysis project Ga0180007, IMG submission 121122) | Groundwater microbial communities from the Aspo Hard Rock Laboratory (HRL) deep subsurface site, Sweden - MM_PC_MetaG | ecosystem: Environmental > Aquatic > Deep subsurface > Groundwater...
ATCTTTTGACATGTACAAAGAATCAAAACTAAAAGAAAAGAATTTTAAAGATAATTCGAAAGATGCAATTAAACAACAAGCTTCAGACATTGAAAAAAGACTTACTCGTCTTGAAGATATGTATATTGATGAACGTATTTCTTCAGAAAGATTTGATGAAAGAACCAAAGATTATAAAAATGAACTCGCACAATTAACAATACTTCTTAAAAGAAAAAATAGGAAACAGAGTGTTAGAACTTTGGAACTTGTTGAAGAGATAAAAAATAGCGCTGTACAGCTATCAAAAGTTTTTTATGAGGGCGATGATGAAGTGAGAAGAGATTTATTGAAATCAGTACTTTGGAACTGTGATTTTAAAGATGGAAAAATCACTAATACCAGACTAACAAAACTATGGAAACCACTTGAAAATTTCAATAATCGTTCTTCTTTAGAATCTATGCGGAGGTGAAGGGATTCGAACCCTTGGATCCAAAAGGATCACGCTTTCCAGGCGTGTGCAATTGACCACTATGCGACACCTCCAAATAATTGCGAAGATCTAATATTATACTAAATATCTAAATTCTTTATAGCCTCAAGCATATCTTGATGACAAATAAATCCAGATTCTTTTGCTAAGATATCTTCTTTTGCGAATCATTCACAATTAAACATATCTTCTTTAGATGGATTATTTAATAAATCAATCTTTAATTCCCCCCCCACCAGAGAAATCATGAATCGCAACATTTTTGCCATAGGCACTCACGTTTTCAAAAATTACCAAAAATTTGCCATTATAAATAATTAAGGCTTTAACTCCAGGTCTCATTCTTTTATTTTGTGGTAAATGATCTGTAGAAAACAAATTTATAATTTGCATTTCTAGCCACTAGAAGCAACTTTGCTCTAATGCTATAATCCTCAAGTATAGTCATTGAGATTACTAGAATATTATACAATAAGCTTGGTTGACAAGTGGAGGCATCGCATAGTGGTCAATTGCACAAGGTTGCTAACCTTGACCGATTTTTCGGTTCGTGGGTTCAAATCCCACTGCCTCCGCATCCTGGTGTGTAAGTTACAACGACAATTAGGTTTATAATAAGTTAATTAATTATGAAAAAACAATACGTCTTCAACGAACCAACTGCAGAGACTTTCAACAAAGTTGGTATTAGTGGAAAGATTTTTCCCTCCTCAAGAACGCCGTCTGAGAGTGGATTTGTTTTAATAGAAACCTCAAAAGGACACAAAACTAGCATCATCGAACATAAATGTAATTTTGTTTATTATGTTTTAGAGGGAAGTGGACATTTTTTCATTGAGGACAAAAAATATGATTGTAAAACAAAAGATCTTATTACAATTCCACTGGGGACAAAATTTACTTATAAGGGTAAATTAAAAATGCTTTTAATTACGACTCCTCCTTTTTATCCAGAACAAGAAGAAACAGTCGTAGGGTAGTAACTCCGCTTATGGGACACACTGGTACCAGACCCACATGCTCCGCACCTCTTTCTCTTCATAATCTGCGGTCTCTTTATAAAATAAGTCATTGTTTAAACATTAGACATTTGAGATAATATCACTGAGACAATAATTGTTCATACAAAAGACTTCAAATATGAAAAAAATTAGTAAAATACTCGCCACACTTACTATAATTATTTCTATAATAATTAATCCTTCCCTCACTCACGCACAAACATCTAATCCAGCGGTAGTTTTATCTCCAGACAAGACTGTAACACCAGGTTCGAACAACAACATCGATATTTCACTGGTCAACATGGGAATCCCACTTAAACGAATTGAAATAACTGTTCGACTTAATGGTGATATGGACTACAGCAAAGGCATGAGCCTTGCAATTCCTAATACTACCCAATACGGACTTGAATACAAATCACATTATTTCAAGCCTTATACAAATAGAACAGATATCCAAGACTTTGTTGCTGTTTTTGAAGCAACTAACCCTCAGGGTTACAATCAAGGATCTGCGCAAATACCATTAATTCAACTCACTTATACTGTTACAAAAGGCACCTTTGCAGCTACAGTCATTCCAGAAAACACGAAGTTAACCGACATAGATGGTAATCTTACCGCACTTTATACTTCAGGTAGTAGAAATTACAGTACTTTACCAAAAAAAACCATACCTGAATCAGATATTCAAACATACAGTTTATCATTTGAATCAGACCCTATTCGTAAATGGTGGCCAACCGCACCCAATTCTGTTCAACAGATTGATGCCGCAATATGGAAAGATTCTGACGAAGATAACGTCAAGAACTTCACTGCAATTGTCGCTGACTGGCAAGTAGACTCAACTTACTTCGAAATTACTGACACTTCAAGTTCATATTTTTCAACTTGTCCTACTCCCACTGTATCTGGTCGACCATGTATCCGCTTTGCTGCACATGTAAAAACAAAAAAAACTGGGAAAACTTCAGTCATGTTGAAGGTTACTGATACAAAAACAGGCAGAGAAACCTGGAATAGTTATCCTGCCGAAATATATTCTGTATCAGCTCAAGAAACCAACCAGCCTACTATTTCCCCTTCCTTACTGCCCATCTCGAGCTTTATCCCTGAAAATCAAATATCCAATGAAGAATTTAAAGAAATCCAGCAAAAAGTTACATATCTACAGAGTCAGTTTAATGAACAACAAACTCAAATAGTGGAAACTCAAAATATTCTCCAAAAAATGCTTAATTTCCTCAAGCGCCTGTTCCGATTCTAAGAGCTACATTCATAATCATAGCTTTTTATCATACTAATCATTTAGTAAGTCGCAAATAATTTAAGCAATTTTTACACAAACCATATAAAATTGTGTGATGATGATTTATCTTAAAACCTGAAACTTTTATATTTGAGCTACTACGACATTCTACAGCTATTATCTTTTCACAGTTTGTGCAGACTGCGTGATCACGGTGATTATTTCTTAACTGGTACACAAACTCACCATCACCAAAAGCTTGCTTGCAAATTTTATCTTCAATGAGAAGTTTATCCAGCGCCCTATATACGCTGGTTTTATTAAAGTTCTCACCTGCGGTTTTTAGCATTTCTAACATTCGAGTAGCAGATAACAGATGATTTTTTGTTAATAATTCAATAATCATATTAGGAATAATTGCAACTCTTGCCATAGTGTGGATATTGTATATTAGTTAATAAAATTATGCAACTGAGTTGCAAAATAAATAGTTTCGTTATACAATCGAGTAATGATAAAAAGCAACTCGATAAACCTAATCCTTCTACTAATTATTATCATTGGAACATTCGCACTTCTATCTAAAATATTTTTCAGACCACAAACTACATCACAAATTGCAAATAAAAAACATCAATTAATCGTAAGTATACTTCCACAAAAACAAATTGTTAAAAAAATTGCTGGAGATAATTTTATTGTTACCGAACTTATTCCACCGGGTTTTAGTCCAGAAACCTACGACCCGACTACTCAAGAAATGAAAATCGTTTCTCAAGCAGATATATATTTTAAAATTGGACCAATTGCATTTGAAAAAACAAATCTCTCAAAACTAAAAGAAGTTAATCCTTCTATGCTCATAATTGATACTTCAATTAATAATACTTTCAGACAAATTGAAGAGCACACTCATGGAGATGAGGACACGCATAACCATACTGAAGAAATCGACCCTCACATTTGGCTTGCTCCTCGTATGGTAAAAAAACAAGCAGAAGTAATCTTCAACTCACTAGTTGAAATCTATCCCGAATATAAAGATGAGTTCACAACTAATTTTGGACAACTCAACAAAGATTTAGATAAATTAGATCAAGAACTGAAAACAGCTTTTGCCCCAATTAAAGGCAAAACTATGTTGGTATACCATCCGGCATTTGGATATCTTGCCAGAGATTATGATTTCTTTCAAGAATATATCCAGATTGAAGGCAAAGATCCTTCTATTGCTGACATTCAAAATATCATTAATGAGGCCAAAAAAGATGATATTCATGTAATTTTTGTTCAAAAACAATTTAGTCAAGATAGTGCCAAAGCTATTGCTGATAATATTGATGGGGTGGTCATTCAAATTGATCCTCTTGATCCTGACTATTTTAACAATATGAAAATAATGGCTCAAACTATTAGTAGTGCATTAGAAATGTTCAAGTAGAATATAAAGTATGGTAGAAGAAACAAAAAATCAACCTGTTTTAGAAATAAAAAACGTAAATTATACATATCCAGGCTCTTTAGAACCTGCTATCTATAAAATAAACTTTTCTTTACAACCCAAAACTATTAACATGATTATTGGACCAAATGGTTCGGGCAAATCAACTTTATTAAAAGTTATTTTGGGAATTCTAAAAAATAACGGAAAAATTAGTTTTTTTGATAAAGGGAAAAATATTTCTCATAATGAAGCTCACATTGGATATGTTCCACAAAAAAGTGCTCTTGACACTACAATCCCTGTTACAGTTAATGAACTGTTGTCGCTCACACAAAAAAGTTGCAAAAGATGTTCTGGAACTGCAGAATCAGAAATAGTAGCTATATTACAAAAAGTAAATGCAGTTGATTATAGATATAAAAAAATTGGTGATTTGTCCGGTGGACAACTACAAAGAGTTATTCTTGGACGTGCACTACTCCATCATCCTAAACTACTTATTCTCGATGAACCTGAAGCTGGAATCGACATCCAAGGAGAACAATTTTTCTATGAAGTCCTGCAGAATTTAGTAGAAAAAGAAGACGTAACTGCTCTTATAGCAACTCATGAAATGGAAGTTGTTAATCAATATGCAGATCAAGTTTTATGTTTAAATAAAACGCTTATTTGTGCAGGTACAACCGCAAAAACACTCAACAAAGAAACATTTGAAAAACTCTACGGAGTACATACAAGACCATTTAATCACACACACGCAATGCACACTCACGAAGGGAACCATCATGAACACGCTCACTGATCTCCTTTCACTTGTCTTTATTCAAAGAGCTTTGATCGCAGGTCTCCTTTTAGCAACTTTAGCTGGAATTGTTGGAATAATGACGCTAATTCGAAAAACTGCATTCTATGGTGATGCTGTGGCACACTCTTCCCTAGCTGGTGTCGCAATCGGTTTAGCATTTGGAGTTTATCCCCTATTTACCGCCCTTATCTACTCGGTAATTGTTGCTTTAGCATTGCCCTCTCTAAAAAAACGCCTTTCGCTTTCATTGGATAATATTCTGGGAATATTACTTCCATTCTCAATGGGAATTGGTGTGTTGATTTTTTCATTACTCCCTGGATATCAACCAGAAATGATGAGCTTTTTATTTGGAAATATTCTTACAATTCAATTACAAGAAATATATTTAATAATTGGAATTTTTATTACTACTGCAATAATATTTTGGCAACTTTTGCCTCAAATGTTGGCAACCTCACTAGATGAAGAATATGCTACTTTATTAGGTTTAAATGTAAAATGGCTCCAAAGACTATATGAAGTGCTTCTTACCATTATTATTGTTGCAGGAGTTAAACTGCTTGGTGTCATTTTAATCAACGCACTTTTAATTATTCCCGCTAGCGCTGCCAAAAATCTTTCATCATCCTTAAAATTGTGGCTAATACTAAGTCCAATTTTCAGCGTCATAACTGTTTTAGGTGGAATAATATCATCTGTATTGCTCAATACTCCTCCAGGAGCAACAATCGCTGTCTTCTCCGGAGTTGTCTTTGTTATTTCACAAATATATAAAAACGTTTTGACATTTGTAAATATGCAAAACAAGTCAATATCACTACCATCTACCAAAACTGTGATGATAAATCAAAAAAACAACGATTCTTAACAAAAATGTGTATCCCAAATATAAAGAACTTGGCAACAACAACCTCAAATCAAATAATTAATATCTATACAGCTTCGACTTAAACGGACCATTTCTTTTAATGCCCAAATAATCGGCTTGTTCTTTGCTGAGTTTACTTAGTTTCACTCCAATGTGATCTAAATGCAACATGGCTACTTTTTCATCTAGGTGTTTTGGTAAACAATAAACTCCAACTTCGTAAGTTTTATTGAACAATTCAATTTGAGCCAAAACTTGATTAGTGAAAGAGTTAGACATCACAAAAGATGGGTGTCCCATTGCACAACCAAGATTAATCAATCTACCCTCAGCTAAAAGAATAATCCTATGTCCATCAGGAAAAGTATAAATATCCACTTGTGGTTTGATTTGTTTTTTCTTAATTCCTTTGTATTTATTCAAAGCATCTACTTGAATCTCAATATCAAAATGTCCAATATTACAAACAATAGCCGTGTCTTTCATTTCAGCTAAATGCTCGATTCTGATCACATCCCTACATCCCGTAGCGGTCACAAAAACATCAACTTCTTTAATCACATCTTCAATCCTTTTAATTTCATAACCTTCCATCGCAGCTTGCAAAGCACAAATCGGATCTACTTCACCAATAATTACTCTGGCACCATTATTTCTCAGTGACTGAGCGCTACCCTTGCCAACATCTCCAAAACCCGCAACGAAAGCAACTTTCCCAGCCAACATAATATCAGTCGCTCTCCTAATTCCATCAACAAGTGACTCACGACATCCATAGATGTTGTCAAACTTCGACTTTGTTACAGAATCATTGACATTAATTGCGGGAATTTTAAGTTTTTTTTCTTTCATCATTCTGTACAGATTATGAACACCCGTAGTTGTCTCCTCAGAAACACCTTTGATATCGCTCAATAATTTTGGAAACTTTTTATGAATCAAACTCGTTAGATCACCACCATCATCAAGAATTAAGTTAGGACCAATTTCTTCACCTTTTTTATCTTTGAATTTCAGAGTTTGCTGTGTACACCACCAATACTCTTTTTCAGTTTCTCCTTTCCAAGCAAAAACTGGAATATTCATTTTGGCAATTGCAGCCGCTGCATGATCTTGAGTTGAAAAAATATTACATGATGCCCATCTAACTTGAGCACCCAACTCTACCAACGTTTCAATCAATACCCCAGTCTGAATAGTCATGTGCAGAGATCCAGCAATTCTGGCTCCTTTTAGTGGCTTCTTAGTCCCATACTCTTTTCTTAGAGACATGAGTCCTGGCATCTCATTTTCAGCCAATCTAAGCTCATCTCTCCCCCAACTGGCTAATGATATATCTGCAATTTTGTAATCTTTTTTAGTTTGTTTTTTCATACTTCCTTTTTTATATTTTAAACTCTTCTTGGTAATTTTCTGAATATCTTTTATTTATTTCAGTCAAAGAAAATGTGTGTTCTTGCGTACCATGTTTTTCTACTGCAAAAGCAGCCACAACAGAACCAAGCTTGGCGCATGTTTCTAAATTCCAATCTCTAATATAGCCATACAAGAATCCAGCTCTAAAAGCATCTCCTGCTCCAGTAGGATCAACAGTTTTTTTTACTTTTGTAGCTGCCACTTTTTGAGAAAAATGACTTTTGTCGTTATTTTGATTTCCTTCTCCACTCTTTTTAGAATAAATTACCGAACCATTTGACCCCAATGTCACCACGCAAGTATCGACATATCTTATTATTTCTTTTTCTGTTAATTCTACTTTCTTTGCTAAGATTGTCATTTCATAATCATTGAGAATCAATAACTCTGCAGCTTGTAAGCCTGTTAATAAATCATCTTTTGACAAACTAGAAATTTGTTGACCTATGTCAAACAACATTCTTTTTTTTAGTTTCAAACACTCTTTTATCTGGACTATCATTTGTGCTGGATCATGAGCAGAAACCACAACAAAAATATCTTCGTTTGCGAAGTTCCCAATGCTTAGACTTTTTGCATCGGACATCGCACCAGGATAAAATCCTCCAACTTGACAATCATTTTGATCTGTCAAAACACTAAAAGTTGCTGTGGGTAGTTCTGAATAATGTACATTAGACGTATCTATGCCCATTTCAGAAAGACTCGCGATATAATTTTTTGTATCTTTACCTGCAGAAACATACAAAATTGGTTTCTCACCCAATAAAGCTAGTGAGTACGCGATGTTTGCTGCAATGCCACCTCTAGTTCTATGCAAACTTTTAATAAGTGGAGAAATTGAAATAACATGGAGTTTATCAGGCTGAATCAATTCTTCAAAAAGGCCATCAAAATTCATAATTTGATCTTGAGAAAATGATCCACTCAAAAGAATTTTCATAATGCATAGCATAGCATAATTTTTATACTACAAAACAATTAATCTCCAAAAATTACAACATACATATGTTCGCCATGCCTCACACAAACATTTTCATAATCATTATTTAGCTGTGCTTCTTTATGACCTTTTGTAGACGAATCAAAACACCATTCAATAATTGACGTGCCTGTTTCAGCAATAAATGAATCTCCTGTAGTCATATTTTTACAATATTGATGTGCTAAATTTTCCGCAATTTCGGTACCCGAATAATTCCTAATCGGCTCTGGAAGATTATCCTGATCATCAAAATCTTTTTTAAAACCAGCGTGCTCATCCAAACTACCAAAGACAATCAAGTCTTGGACTCTTTTAGAAGCATACTGACATAAATTTTGATCAATATTTAGCGTCCTCACATCATGTACTAATCTATAACTATTTAATGCATCGACAATTTCTTCATCGGAAATTTCTGGAAAAACTATTGGGCTTTGGGTCTGCTGAGGTTTAGTCGGAGTTACATTCATAGGTCTTCCCAAAACTTGAACTATCACTCCCACTGTTCCAATATCTTTTATTCCAACAATTTTTGTCGCAAAACCAACTTGAGTGAAATCATCGTCTTTCATAGCTTCAATTTGTTGTGCATTGGAAAACCAAGCATCTACAACGGCTTGTTCTAGCATGGGTCCAACCATCGTATTGTGGCTTACGTGTGAATATTCATATCCGACATGAATTAAAGCATTTTTTAGTTCTGCTAAAAAATCGTGACTATCTAGATCGTAATCATATTTTGCAGCTTCTTCTAATAAAATAGCTGCCGCGCTTGCCAACGAATCATTATATTCAAGCTCTCCTACCTCAAATAAACGACGTTCTACATTTAATTTTTCCAAAATTATTTGTGGCTCAAGACTCGACTCTACTTCTTTTTTAATTTCGTCATATAAAAACCCCGATTTATTCTTTTCAATTATTCCTGAATTTACCAAAATATTCGCAACCTTTTTTGGTAAATAGAAATCATGATTTTCTAGAAAATATCTCCCCAAAATTATATTCATTCCCAAAAAAAATGCCATTACCGCGAGTCTAATTAGAAATTGATTATTAGAAAGTTTTGAAAAAGATAATTTTATTTTTTTTATACTTTTTTTTACTTTTTTTTCAAAGGTCTTTGCCAATTTATTCGACTTCATTAAAAACTCCTGATTTCTCTAAAAGTGGCATCAATATTTCCATTGGTAAGCCATGTGTGAAGCTAGTAAATGATCCATCAATAGTTGCAATCAAATTTGCACCTGCTGGATATGCTGGACAAAAACCAGCCGACCAAGTTAAAACTGGATTTTCTGCTACATATTTATTAATTTCAACATTTGAGAGTTCTCTAAAAACAATTTTTGTAACAGCGACATCACTAACTTGAACATCATTCTCTTTATCAATGTAGGCAAAACCACTGTAACAATAACCAGTTTGTCCCGATTGCTCTCTCAACATTTGTTTTGCTTCCTCCAAACTTTCTGGTTTTTCATAAGCTTTATTATTAAACATTGTGAACGTATCAGCAGCAATTATAATAGCGTTTAAGACTTTTTTAGAAATATAGTCTGCTTTGGCTTTAGCTATTTTTTGAGCCCTAATTTTTTGGTTATTTTCCACCACAGCTTTCTCATCAATATTTGCTGGCATTACTTCAAATGAAACTCCGATCGAATTCATTAATAATTTTCTTTGAGGTGATTGCGAAGCTAAGATAATTTTTTTCATGCTTAAAGAATAACATATAGACCAATAATATTTTGATGCCTAACTAGTTTTTTTTCAATTAACAATAATTTTTCTTTTCTTGATAATTTTTTAATTTCAGATTCTCGTTTTGTGGCCAAAGATCTATCGAGAAATTTTTCATGATAAACCAAAGTGACTGGCAAATGACTACGAGTATACTTTGCTCCCTTGCCACTACAATGTTTTTTCACTCTTTCTTCTAGGTCGTTTGTTAAACCAGTGTAAAGCGAACCATCACCACATTTTAATATATATACAAACCAAAATTCATTAGAATTTATGTTTTTCATAATTTATTTAACAATTTTTATTTGTTCCAATCCTCATTCACGCATCACTTCAAAGAAAATGAGTGCAGTGGCCGGAATAATAATTAAAATAATAATACCTTGCCAAGTCTGACCCCAACTGACGATAAAACCCGCTTTTGGAATCACCAGAGCTACTTTCCCTAAAACATTAGCAGCCAACACAATTTCAAAATCTTGGTAAGGGTTAGCGTCACCTTTAGTAATAAACTCTGCAACGCTATCACTTGCTGTCACAGAATTTATTCTGTGAGTAACCACTCTTGAAGACTCATCAATAAAAGTAATTACATCATTCTTAGCGTAATTTGATTGTGAATGTATCAAAATTAGATCTCCAGTCATGATACTGGGCTCCATCGATCCTGATTGAATAACATAAAAAGTGGAACCAAACAATTTTGAAAAATCAACTTGACTAAGTAAAGGAGCAAATAAAAAAGCCAAACCAACAGTAAAACCCAACTGGATAATTGGTTGTGAAAATACCCGTTGCAAAAACTTAATTGCCATTTCCAACCTGTTCTAGCTCAAAAACTATATCAAATTCTACCGAGTCACCTTGAATCTCGTTTATAAAATCTTCGTAATTCATGGACCAATCCATTCTTATAGAACGGCTTTCTTTGGGAGGAATAATAACATTTCCTCCGGTATTTTGATCCCAAAGTTGACCAAAAGCGTCTGCCTGAAAAAAATTCGTAGAAACTATAAGTTGCTCATTTTGATCGTTGATTAAATATGTATCAGATTGCAGATAAACACCCAACTCACCTTGATTTTGACCCGGATCGTCACAAGAAGTATCTTCCAGCCCTTCGGGCTCATTGCAACCATACTCCCAGTTTGACAATCTTTCTATTCTCATAGAAAGATTTCCCGGTAGCGTTCCTACATTTTTGATAATCCAAGTTTTGCTTCCAGATAACATGTCAGAAGAACCTATGTTCTCCACTTCAAAATGATCGCTAACCTCTCCCTGTCCTGCTTCTACAGATAAATCAAGTGTTCCCACAACAAATGTTCCTTTATTTGACTTCTCAACATCGCGATACAGAGCCTGAGTAGCGGCTATACTTACTAAAGAAACAATAAAAATTAGTATTAACGAACTAAATGAAATACTTTTATCAAATTTGCGCATAATATATTACCTTTATCATTTCATAAAATGATTAATTTTCATACTATTCCTTACCAAGTGCCACTAATAACTTGATTCTGTAGTAACTCCTCATCATAGAGTGGTGTTGTGGTTAAATCGAGGGTACTTTTGACCAAAAATGCAAATGAGCACGAGCCTTGCTGTAAAGAATTATCATTTGAATTTAAAGCCAACGAAAGCACCAGATCATCATAGGCGTTTTCATCTAACTGATCGGAATAAGAGAAATCAGCAAGTGCTCCTTGATAAATAATCTGCCAATTTTTCAACACAGTTAATTCAAGATTGCTGCATAATGAGCCACCACTCATCTGACTCGGTTGAACTGAGTATTCAAGTGTAAAAGTTCCTTCATTCCTTATTCTCACTGATTCAACTTGAAATCCTGTTGGAATTAATCCCGAAATCTGAAATAAACTACTTTTGGGTTGGAGATTGGCAGAGTCTTGATTGTTAATATCTAAGTTAGCAACTGTTAAAAAATTACTAGCAACTAGTTCTTGGTCAGATAAATCAGCATCAGTCCTATTGCTAAACACCAAGATAATTATTAGCAAGATGAGGGCACTGCGAATAAACCAGTGTTTCATGAATTATGACCATTTACTTATTACTCTTACTTTTTTTTGAATCTTGATCTCTTAAAGCGTCTATTGTCATCAATAAAGTAAGGGGCAGAAAAATCACTATTAATACAACAACTGGTCTTTGAAGCCAAACTGCAAAATAA